>Ga0153928_1000170_pt1 | contig 34532 bp, 30 predicted proteins | sample TSNJ012MetaG_FD_106656 | JGI IMG/M metagenome (GOLD analysis project Ga0153928, IMG submission 106656) | Attine ant fungus gardens microbial communities from New Jersey, USA - TSNJ012 MetaG | ecosystem: Host-associated > Fungi > Mycelium > Unclassified | place: USA: New Jersey, Wharton State...
CACGCCCAAATCAGCCATGCGCGCCCTCTAAGCCATTGATCCGACTCACACCGCGTCTTCTGAAATTACGAAAACCGACCTCAAACTGCGCAAGTTGGGCTAGGTCGACGGCTTCGGCTGCCGTGACGCCAGCTCTGCGGCATTGCTTCGCTTGGACCGCCTTTCATAATTTCACTCCTTTGACGAGGCGCGATCAGCCGCGCCTTTTACGCGGCGCCTGCCATAGGCGCCTGGTCCTTTTCATATATACTATATCGTTTTGACAAAATCGAAAAGGAAAATTTTCACTGATGCGATGAATTCGGGCTGCCCCGTGTTAAACTTCGCACGGCTCAAAACGACAGTTATTGGATCGCAAAGACGAGGAACCGCCCGCGACAAGCTTCACAGCCGGCAGTCGACGCTGCCGAGAACCTCATTCAAACGCTGCGCCAGCGTGGCGCGGACCGTCGCCCTGCGGGCGAGCAGATGGGCAATCCAATGTTCCAGAGCCTCGATCGAACCGAGGGCGCGAGAGCCCATCGGGTCCAGGTAGAACAGGCTGCAAAGCTGTTTTCCGCCGAATGAAGCATTGCGCACCAGCCCTTCGTAAGCGGCGGCGGGGAACGCTTCGACCCGGTCGACGAAGGCCGCCAAGTCGTCCAGGACGCCAGGGAGGCGGGCGGTTGCTTCGATCAACTCGGCGCTGACGGTCGAGACCGGGGTACTGCTTCTCCGCGCCCAAGGTTTTTGCCAGTCTACCCTGCCATGACGATTTTCGATGAAAAACGACCGATCGTGGTCGATCCAAACGCAGTTGCCGAATTCATCGAGGATGACCTGCTGACCGTCGCGGTTTTCCAGAATCCATTGCGCAACCGCCTGGCAGAGCATTTGCGAGGCTCGCCGTGAATCGCCGTCAATCACCAGGCTCAGTTCGTCCCCGGAGATGTGGGTCAGCCTGCGTAGCTCCTGCGCGCGGATATAGGGCTGGACCGAGCAGGGCTCCTTGGCGCCTCGATCATAATCGAGAAAAGACGGGCATACTTCCGCGCCTGGACACCCGCTCAACCGCATGAATATCGACACCAGCACCGGATTCAAGACGCCTTCCGGGGAGTATTTGAGCATCCAGGTGTTTCCATCCCGGTCGCGACGCAGTCTCTTGCTCGTACGTCCCCGGTGCCGCCCGACAAATTCGGCTCTTTTATCGAGCTGCAGGGTAATGGCTGCGCGCCAATCGAGCTCGTTGCGCTCGGCGTGATCCTGCAGTGCTTTCCACCCGCGTTGCTTCAATCGCCACACCTGCGCCGTACGGGCAACGGCGGGCCGCGCGGCATACGGCGGCGCCTGCGGAAACCGCTCGCGCCGGTAGCGCCACAGGGCCGCCAGCACGCACAGCCCTTTCGCCAGCCGCGCGTAACGCTCGTCGTTCCAGTATCGGCTCTCGACGCTCAGCAGATGGTCGAGTTCGGTCCAGGCGAGGTCTTGCTTGACCCTGCGCAGCTGGTGTCGAAGCCGAAGCTCGAGCGACCGACGCTGCAAGCGAGGCGAGCGTGAATTCTTCAGCGACCGCTCGATTTTCCGCTGCGCGCTCGCTTCACTGTCAGAAATGCAGCAGGGGTTATGCAGCGCGAAGGCAAGGACATCCGTTAAGGACGGGTGGCGGTAATCGAGGCCATAGTCGCGCGGTCGCCGCACGACGCGGCGCAGAAGCATCATCGCGCCCGAACAATCCGATTTGCTCGAACCACCCGCGTTCGCCGGATGTAATCGGCGCCCGCGCGGGCCGGGCACCTTTCCGGGGCGGCGTTTCACAGACGGCATTCGACGCTGCCGAGAACTTCGTTCAATCGCCGCGCAAGCGTCGCGCGAGCCGTGGCCTTGCGGGCGAGGAGATGTTCGATCCAGTGTTCCAAAGCCCGGATCGAAGCAAGCGCGCGAGACCCCATGGCATCCAGATAAAACAGGCTGCAAAGCTGGTCTTCCCGGAACGAAGCATTGCGGACCAGCCCTTCAAAAGCGGCGGCCGGGACCGCCTCCACCTGCGTGATAAACGCGGCCAGATCCTGCAGCACGCCGGGAATTGGCGCCGTCGCTTTGATCAATTCGGAGGAAACGGCCGAGATGGGGGCCGTGCTTCTCGCCTCCCATGCGGCGTGCCAGTCGGTGTTGGCACGGTGATCGCCGATGAAAAACGAGCGGTCCTGGTCGATCCAGATGCAGTTGCCGAAGTCGTCCAGGATGAGTTGGTGGCCGTCGATGTTTTCCAGAATCCACTGCGCTGCCGCCTGGCAAAGTATTTGCGACGCCCGCCGCCGGTCCCCGTCGATCAATCGACCGAGCCTGTGCGACGTATGGGTGATCCGCGGCAGCGGCCGCGCGGTGATATAGGGCTGAAGCGAACAAGGCTGCTTGCCGCGCAAGTCATAGTCGAGAAAGGACGGGCATATTTCCGCGCCCGGACACGCGCTCAACCGCGTGAATATCGATGCCAGCACGGGATTGAGCAAGCCTTCCGGCTTGAATTTGAGCATCCAGGTGCTTCCGTCGTGGTCCCGGCGCAGGGTTTTGTGCCTCCCTTGCAGCACGGCCGGGAGTGAGTCGTTCGTTTCCTCCAGTTGCGCCGTCAGGCGCGAGCGCCAATCGAGCCCGGTTCGGTTGAGATGCTCTTGCAACGCTTTCCACCCGCGCTGCTTCAATTGCCACAATTGCGCGAGGCGGACGGCCGCCGCACTTGAGGCGTAGGGCGGCGCTTGCGGAAACTCACGCCGCCGGTAGCGCCACAGCGCCGCCAGCACGCACAGGTTTTTCGCCAGCCGGGCGTAGCGTTCGTCGTTCCGGTATCGCGGCTCGACACCCAGCAGATCATCCAGTTCGGTCCAGGCTAGATCCTCTTTGACCTTCAACAATTGACGCCGGATGCGACGCTCGAGCGGCCGCAGGTGCGAGGGTCGGGATCGCGAAGCTTGCAGGCACCGCTCGATCTTGCGCCGTGCGCTCGCTTCGCTATCGCGCACGCAACGGGGGTTGCGCGCGGAGAACTCCAGGACGCTCGGCAAACCGGCGTGGCGATGGTCCAGCCCGTAATCGAGCGGCCGCCTGACCACTTCACGCAGAAGCATCAATTCGCCCGCGGGACGCGCGCTTACGTCGTTCGTATCCCATCCGGCGACCGCACTCATTTGAAATAGCGGGTCAATCGCTCGAACAACCCACTCCCCTGGCCGGGAAGCATCGTCTGAATGTCCGTGCCGAGTTCGTAATCCATGGCATCCCACTCAGCATCGCGAAAGGCGAAGGCCGCCCAGTTCCATCTGAATTCCCTGAAGATCTCGAGCACGTCGAAAAGATAGCGCTCGGCACCCGCCGCCTCGCGGCTGACGCCGCATTCGCCGACAAAGATGTTCCGGTCGGCGATCCGGTGCCGGAACTGCCACTGCCTGACCTCCAGCAGGAAATTCCTGATCGCTTCCCTGTCCCAATAGATCGAATCGCCCCACTTGGAGTCGGGCCATTGCTTGACCGGGCCCGGATAGGCAAAGCGGGAACGGTTCATCGCGCGCATGGTGTAGGCAGGCGGTGCGTACATGTGGAACGAATAGACGATGCTCTTATCGTCGTAAGTCTGCAGGAATTTCAGCGTGCGCGGACTCGCCCAATAGCTCGATTCCAGGACGATCGGGGTCTCGGAATCCCATTCGCGAATTGCCGCAATGGCTTTGCGATAAAGTTCATTGAGCGTCCCGACATAGGTTGACGGCATTTCGTCGAAGAACCCCTGGGCGACGTCGTCCGGGGTGAACGGCTCGTTCAACAGATCGTAACCCACCACGTTGTCGAAATGCCGCAAGTTCCGCGCCAGCGCACCCCACAGTGCGGCGAATCTCTCCCCGTACTCCGGTGCGCACCACATTCGGAAGTCATACTGATCGGGATCCTGAGCAAAGATCCTTCCCGGCACGTGGCCGAGCGCGACAATAACCTTGATCCCGTGGTCGGCCGCGCGCCCGATTGCCGCCGCCAGCCGGTTGAGCGTTTGCTCGGACAGCAATCCGTGCTCGCCCTCCCCGTCCACGAGATAACGAAAATCCTGGGCGTCGCCGACCGCGCCGAAGCGCACGACGGTGATGCCCGCCGCGCGCGCGCTCGCGAAGTCGGCCTCGCCCGCCTCCGAGAACATATTGACCGCACCAAAGCCACGCTCCCAACATGCGTTCTTTTGGCTGGCCGAGCACTGCCCGTCCACGGGAGCATGAGCTGAGATTTGCGACGGCTGAGCGCCGAACGGCCAGCCCAGCCGCATGTGATGGACGTAAAAATTGGTGCGTTGTTCGATCACCTTGGGATTGTGATAGAGCGCGATGTGCGGGTCGTCGGCGCACGCGGTGAAGGAGAGGACGCCGGCCGCGTTGATCTTCCACACCGGGACCTTGAGGACGTGGGAAAAGACGAACGACAGCCAGTAATCGTCGATGAGCCAAAATTCGTAACGCTCCATCGAGTAATCGATCGCCCTCTGCATCACTCGCTTGGGAACGAGACAATTGTCGGCATGGAGGAAATGTACCTGCCGATCGCTCGACGCTTCGTCGAAAAACGCCAGGTGCTCGTAGTCGGTCCAAAAGCGCTGCGGCTCCTCCTCATTCAAGGAATGCGGCTTGAACACGTGCCCGCGGCAGCACAGCACCGAATCCGGATACTCCTTCGCCTTCTCCATGAACAACGAAATGTAACCCGGCAACGGCTTGACGTCGTCGTCACAGACGAGGATGAAGTCGCTGCGAATCAGGCTGGCAATGGCCAGTCTGATGACGCAATAGAAATTCTCCGTCGAGTGGATGACCTTCAGTTCCAGCCGGTCTTTGTATTTTTCATAAAGCTCGTCGATCTCGCGGCGAGCCTCATAGTTGTTGTTCCACAGCAGCACCTCGAAGCGACCGGTGAAATCTTGTGCGGTAAACGCCTCGAGCAGAGAGTCCATGTTGTAAACGCGCTTATACGAGCAGATCACCACCGAGACATCGTAACTCCTGAGGATAGCCGGTTGGCTCGCCGGCGTGGGCAGGCTGCGATAGATGGCGGAGTTTTGCAGCGCCGCGAGGAACGCTTCTCCGGTCAAGGCGGGCTTCATCGGCGAGGCGCTGAGATACTGCGAGGTTTCCCGGATCAGCGCGGGCTGCTGCAGCTTGGCCTCCGCCTCCTTCAGCGAGTCGTAATAGAACGGGTAATCCTCGCCGAGGTATTCGACGACGCCGGGCAAGCGATTGATGAGAATGGGCGTATTCCTGGCGATGCACTCCACCACCGCCGTGTTGGCGGGCGCATCGCGCAGGTTGAGAAAGAGGACGCTGTCCTCGAGCAGGGCGTCGTATTCGCCGTCGGACACGCGGCCGAGCAGCTCGACCGAGTTATTCGGGACGACCGAGTGCCACTTGAACCCCTCGTGAACCAACAGTTGCTTCGAGTAGCCCGGCGCCTTGAGGTCGAAGAATGGCTGGAAATTACGCAGGAACTCGCCGCCGCACAGGAGGCGGCGCGGGGAGCGCGCGAAGAAACCGTCGAGACGGAAAAGCCGATCGGTCGGCTCCGCCGGATACAGGATGCGGGCGATCGGAATGTCGCAGCCGGCGCTTTGCAGATACTCCTTGACGTAGGTCGAGAGCACGAACAGCCCGAGGCAATTCTGCGCGCTTGCCTTCCAATGCTCGGCCTTGAGCAGCCGCTCCAGGTCGGGAAACCATTGTAGATCGTGGCGCGGCACTTGGTGGATGAAGCCGACCCAGGGCTCGGTAATGATCCTGCGCTCGGCCACCTTGTCTTCGACCGAGCCGATGAAGCGCACGCCGTCCTCGCAGTGCAGATGCTCGGCAATGAGCCCGCAGACGAACTTCCAGCCGCCACGGTGGTGCTGCCAAGGGGTGAGATGGCCGGCGTTGAGTTTTCTCGCCGGGGTGAAGGGGCCAAGGGTCAGCATGGACGAGGCCCGGACATTGCGCTCACTTTACGTCCTGCGCCGCAAAGCTCTGCTGATAAGCACGTTTTATTTGGCAGACGCGACTGGCGTACCCCTCGGGGCCCAGGTCGTAGTGCCCTCGGCTCCTCTTGCGGAATTTGACCATCAAGGGGGTTTTCGCCTCGATATCCTTGAGAAAATCGCAAAAATCGCGCCGCGAGCTGTAGTGGTACACGTCCGACCGGGGTTCAAAGCAATGGCCGCCGCCATTCCGCAGCGCCTGCACGAACACGCCGTAGAGCGCAAACTCCGTCCAGTAGATGGTGCTCAAGTGATCGGAGTGCCTCAGCAGAACGCGCACCACGTTATCGTTGTACAATCGCTCGACGTGGCGGATCAGTGCCTGGGCATTCTGCCGCGAGAAGATCTGATTGGCGGCGCGGAACCCGGCAAGGGGGGCAGCCGCATGCAGTCCGAGGAAGTTGCGCGATTGCAGTTCCCAGGCTACGTCGCGAAATTCGTTCACGGCATAGACATACTCGCCGCGGGAAAGAAAATGCCGCTCGTCAAAATCGAAGCCGATGAGAGTATTCGAGTCGAGGATGAGGTAGTGTTCATGGCTGACGACGTTTGCGGCGATGATCTTGATGATTTGCTGGGTAAACCAAGTGTCGGGAAACTCGTCGACATAACCGGCGGCTGCGGTAACCTCCTCCGCCGTCAGGACGACGCAGTTCCCCCCGATCAATCCGGCGAGCTGATCGCGCTCGTTGCGCGGGACGATCACATAGATCCGGCCACCCAAGCGGCTGTGCGCCGCCAGATCCTTTTGCAGCTGCGCAAAGGGAAGCGCATCGAGGGCGCGAGTCTTGATGACGATATCGAGTGGCTTGTCCATGGCGCTCATCGATACGCAACCTGCCTGAGCCACCTATAACCGTTACCGGGCGGCGGCCTTTCGGTAGCGAAAAGCCTTCGCCGAACTATGAGGTTTGTGCAGCGGAACGAGCTCGCCCACCCTGTCACGGCAAAATTCGCGGACCGCACCGGCCGGGATATTTCCGTACTGATTGAAAATCACGACCGTGCGTCCGTCCTGGAAACTCGGGCTGAAAACCCGCCACATCGCGTCATTCGAAGCACGGTCGTGGGCGAAATCCATCGCCAGAATTGCAATCGGCCCGGCGCTCCACCCGATCGCCGGAAGGGCGGTCTGCTCGACCGCGGTCTTGAGCACCGATTGATGCACCTCGATCAGATGGCGGAAAGGCGCGGTATAGCGGCGAAAATAGTGAAGGAACGAGTCCCCCGCGCAAATGTTGGCGGCCAACAGCTCAGGATCCTCGGTGTACGTCCTCATCCACTCGCGCCAGATGAAAGCGTCGTAGGCATGGACCCTCCTGTTATTGCGGCCCGGATTTTCCGATAGTCCTTCCGCCAGGCACGCGGCGGAGGCTCCCATCCAGCTCCCCAGATCCACGATGTGGCCCGGGTGCTCCAACGTCCGCGCCAGCCATTTGTAATACCGGAGCGTCTCTTTGCTGACCATCGTCGGAATGCGCTGGACCGATCCCGACACTTGTTCGTTCTCCCCGGCGGTCGTTTCGAGCGTGTCGGCGCCGGTGTCTGTTTCAAGGGAACGGATGCATTCCTCGAAAAAGGAACGAAGTCTCACGTCGCAAGGCTCGAGCTCGCCTATGTCAAGCAGTACTCTTCGCAAATCGCTCACCAAGGCGGCTGCGTCACTCGGTTTCTCTTCGCGAAAATAGCTTTGAATGTCGGCGATCGCGAAAAGGACGCGCATCCAACTTGCGTCGGCGGCATAAGGATCGAAAAAACTCTTACCGTCGAGGAGGTCATGAACATATTGCTGCAACAGGGGGGCGAAGGCAGTGGTAGCATGGTTAACGGACCCCGGTCGGATCGGCTCGGTCGGCGCTCCCGAACGTCTCGGGACAGCCGAACCTTGCGGTACATTCACCATGTACCCGGCCGTTGTTTCCTCGGCGACCATGACCTAAGATAGCAGGTCCAGTTCCAGTACGCCAGGACCGTCGCAAATATGAGTTACGACGCGCGACCGGAGTTTGACGTCCAGGCACTCGTTAACGAGTATGGCCTTGGCGACGTGAGCAGTGTGCGCAAGGCTGAACGCGGAGCGGTCAACGAAAACTGGATCGTGCGCACCGACGCAGGTACCGTCGTCGTGCGCAGAGTCTCGAAGAGCCGCACCGTCGACGACATCCGCTTCGAGCATTCATTTATCAGAGCGCTTGGCCGCGGTGGCTTTCCCTATCGCCTGCCGAACCCCCTGCGCACGTGCGCCGGCCGTTCCATCGTGGCGAGGAACGGCAGGTACGTATGGTTATACCCCTATATCGAGAGCTCCGAGCCGCGGCCGGGGCGGGACGCCATCATCCCGCAAATGGCGCACGCCCTCCGGGCCGCGCACAAGTCCGCCCGGGCTTTTTCCTTACGATGGAAAAACGCGAATCCTGTCGCCCTCGAATACCCCGGGTTTTTTCACGGCCTGCGGCGTCTGCAGCTCAAAGTCGCCGACGATCAGGGCGAGCCGCATCGCTTCTTCCGGGCGCATGTACAGGAATGCATCGGGATTCTGGAGAAATATCGCTGCACGCGATATGTCGGGCTGCCCCGCCTGCCGATCCATGCCGACATGTGCAGAGATAACATGATTTTTTCGCGCGAGCGGCTGCGCGGAGTCATCGATTTCGGGCACTGCTGTTCGGATACCGCCATACGCGATATTACGATCGCGCTGCGCTACGAATGCAGCGAGGACGGGTACAAGCTCGATCTGCCTGCGGCACGGTCGTTTCTTGAAGTCTATCATGAGATGAACCCATTGACCCGCGAGGAGACCGATCTGATACCGGCGGTCGCCATTTGTGAATCGGCAGACCTGTTCCGATGGAAGATGTTCGAGCTCGTCACCGGACGAATCGCTAGGTTACCGGTTTGCGAGCTTGAGCGCCCATTGAAGGCTCTGCGCTGGTACAATCGGCGGCGAAGAGATATCGCCCGGGCCTTGCGAATGTGAAAACGATGACATGTCACGCCCTGCCGTGCAATCATCCGGCTGGAAGGCTGCTCGAGGCTTTGTTTCGCCGCTCCGGCGTGATCGAAAACGAAGCGGCGTTTCTCGCCTCCGGTTTCGAAATCCAGAAAAAGCAACGACGCAGCCTCATGCGCGTCGCGACCCATCCCCTGCTGGAGGGATACGTCTTCAAGGTCTTCTTCATGGACGAGCGGCATCAAGAACGGCCAAAGCCGCGCGGATGGAAAGGCTTTGCGCGACGCTGCGATCAGGCTGAACGGATTCGCCGGGTTATTCACGAGCATGGGATTCGACACTTCAGGGTGCCGCGCAAGTGGCTGTTCCAGGTGCCGCACCATCCCTCGTCGGGTCTCGACGAGCAGCCCACGATTCTCGTCGCCGAGTTCCAGGACTTGCTGCCGAAAGAGACGAATGAGCACGCGTGGCGTCATTCGATTACGCCGGAACACCTGGACGAATTATACGCCATAATCGCGGACGCCGGAGGCGTAAGTTCGCGTCCCGATAACATTGCGTTGACCAGGTGGGGCTGGTTCGCCTTCATCGACACCGACCATTCGGCCAACCTGCATGATTACGAGAGCATCGGACCGTACCTCTCATGCCAAATGCGGCAGTACTGGTCGAGCCTGACCGGCGCGGCAAAAGCGAGCACAGCCGTATGAAACGAATTTGTTTCGTCGTTGTATATTTCGGCAGATGGCCGGTCTGGTTTCCTGCGTTTCTGCATTCGTGCAAAGCAAATCCCACGATCAATTGGATCTTTTTCACTGATCGTGGCGTGCCAGCGAATCACCCGTGTAATACCGTCTTCCATCGTACAACACTGCCCGAAATGAGGGAGTTGATTAAGGCGAAAATCGACCGGGAGGCCATGCTGGAAGGTCGCGGTTACAAGATATGCGACTATAAACCCGCTTTTGGAGTGCTGTTTGACGATTATCTCACGGATTTCGATTTCTGGGGGCACTGCGACATAGATATAATATGGGGGGACATCCGAAGCTATGCGACGGACGCAATTCTGAGCGAACATGATATCTTCTCGACGCGAAAAGGGAGAATGTCCGGGCATTTCAGCCTGTTTAGAAATGACCCTGTCATCAACGGTCTATTCAGGCAATCGCCGGAATTTGCCGAGATAATCCGCCGGCCCGATTGTCGCGGCTTCGATGAGGAGGGCATGACCGCCTTGGTCGCACAACTGGCCGGGGCCGGCTCGCTTCGAGTGTATTGGCCGCAATACCTGCAAAATTATGCCGACCCCAAAATACGCGCCCGCTCGAAATTACCGCACTATGTCAACGGCTACCTTTGGAGCAACGGCAAAGTGTTCGATTGCACCGGCGGATCGCCCGCCGAAATACTCTACCTTCATTTCATGACGTGGAAGAAAACGATGACCGGCTGTGAATTTGACTACGCGGCCGATCCGGAAAAATTCTACGTTTCCTATTGCAATATTTCCACGCAGCCGATTTGCCCCGGAAGACCGCCCGCATCCTCGCCCCGCGTGGAGGGCCGGCCGGAACGGAGTACCGGCTGAGCACGGCTGTCAGAACCGCTAAATCATCGCACGCTCCTTCGGCAGAACGCGTCCGGACTGCCGATTTGTTGGGCATTTGCTCATCACGGCGCGCTCGGTTGCGGGGCCGCCGGTATTTACTTCCGGCCTGGCCGCGGCGCCGCGAGCCGGGACGTTATTTTGTTAAGTTTTGAGACCTTGGCGCGCTGTGCGTTTGTATGAGCGCCGCCGTTAACCATCGTGCCATATTTTCGTCAAATTCGCTGACACAACTGTACATTTGCGGCGCAAGAAATACTGTTAAAAGAAGATCAACATCGGATTGCATCTGGGTAGGAGTTGCGCCGTGCGTGATTTAGCGGGCCGAGTGGTAATGGTCGCGGGCGGGGCCGGGTTCGTGGGTTCCGCAATAGTCCGGGAACTGCTGCTCCGCGGCAGCACTGTTGTCTGTTACGACAATTATTTGCATGGGCATCCGGCCCACGTCGCCGGCCTGAACGGCCCGTTTACCGCTATCCACGGCGACGTGCGGGACGACTGGTCGTTGCACAAGGCGCTGCACGACCACCGAGTCGAATACATCATCGATTGCGTCGGGGACACTTTTGTTCCCACCGCCTACATCATGCCGGGACGTTTCTTCGACATAAACGTCGATGGCACGCTGCATCTCCTTCGGGCCGCGCAGGCGCTGTCGATCAAGCGCATGGTCTACGTGTCGTCGACCGAAGTCTACGGCGAGGCGGAGCGCCCCAGGCTGGACGAGGCAACGCCGCTCAATCCCGTCAACACCTACGCGGTATCCAAGGCGGCCGCCGACCGGCTATGCCACACGTACCATCTCGAACACGGGGTTCCCGTCGTCATCGCGCGCATCTTCAATTGTTACGGTCCGCGCGAGACCGAGCCCTACGTCATTCCCGAGATCATCGCGCAGCTCCATCGCGGCCCGCGGCTGGCGTTGGGCAACGTCAAAGCGGAGCGCGATTTCACCTTCGTGCACGACACCGCCAACGCATTGATTTCGGTGCTGGCGTCTGACGTGCCGGACGGAGACGTCGTCAACGTCGGTTCCGACACGAGCTTCCCCATCGAGCTGCTGGCCCGCAAGATCGCCGAAATCATGGGGGTCGACGGGCTCGATATCGTCCTCGATCCGGCCAGGTTGCGGCGCAAGGACATCGACCGGTTCCGCTGCGACAACAGCAAGCTGCTGCATTACACCAATTGGAAACCCACCGTGCGAATCGACGACGGGCTCAAAATGACGGTCGATTGGTTCCTGGCCAATGGTGCGCGGTGGAGCTGGGAAAGCTTCGTCGACGGCACCGCGATCTATCGTTAGCGAGCGGCGGTGCCGCGATGGAGGGCTTCGTCCCGGTAAGCCGCCCGCACATCTGGGGCGAGGAGAAAGCTAAGCTGTGCGAGGCCATCGACGGCGGATGGGTGTCGTCGCGCGGGCCGTTTCTCGACGAGTTCGAAACGCGTTTCGCCGAGAAGATCGGCACGCGCTTCGCGGTGGCGGCCTGCAACGGGACGGCGGCGGTTCATCTGGCGCTGAGCGTACTCGATCTCGAAACTAACGACGAAGTCATCGTTCCCGACTTCACCATGATTTCGCCGGTGCTGGCGGTGCTGGGATGCGGCGCGATTCCGGTCCCAGTCGACGCCGACGACACGTGGAACATGGACGTCGACAGCGTCGAGCGCGCGATCACCGAGCGGACGCGGGCGATAGTCGTCGTGCACACCTATGGGCATCCTGCCCGGATCGACCGCATTATGGAGATTGCGCGGCGCAACGGGCTCCGCGTGGTCGAGGACGCCGCGGAAGCTTTGGGCGCGCGCGTCGCGGGACGGCCGGTCGGATCGTTCGGCGACCTCGCCACCTTCAGCTTTTATGCCAACAAGGTTCTGACCACCGGCGAAGGCGGCATAGTGGTGACCAACGATGCCGAATTGTGCGAACGGGTGAGATTGAAGCGCAATCTGTGCTTCGGCGGCGACGAAGAGACGCGCTTCATTCATCAGGAGATCGGGTTCAATTACCGCATGACCAATCTCCAGGCGGCGATCGGCTTGGCGCAATTGGACCACCTTGACGAAGCGGTCGAGGCGAAGATCGCGGTAGCGCGCGAATACAGCGCGCGGCTGCGAGATGTTCCGGGCATCGTCATTCCGCCGGACTCGAACTGGGGACCGAACGTCTATTGGGTGTACGGCGTCCTGATCGAGGATGAATTTGGATTGGACCGCAGGACGGTTCAGGCGGAGCTCAAGCGAAACGGAATAGAAACGCGCCGCTTCTTCCATCCGCTGCACCGCCAGCCGATCATTCCGAAGGCCGGCATTCGGGCGGAATTTCCCACGTCGGCGAGAATTTCCGAACGAGGCATGTACCTGCCTTCGTATATCAGCATGGACTCGGCAACGATCGAACGGGTGGCCGACTGTCTGACCGGATTGCGCCGTTAGCCGGGCGCTGCGCTCATTGCTATAATGCAACACGCGGCACAATTTTGTGACGACACTTCTGCCGAGTCGATATGCAGCGAGCGCCTGCCGATCGAAGGCTCCGTGACGAGGCCGCCATTATCACAGCTGACGGCGTCCGCCCCGGCCTGCCCAGCCTGTCGCAACTCGCCCACCGGACGATCCGTCTGCCGCTGAGCGACGAGGGACTCGATCTCGGCCCGCTGACCTTGGGCGAGCGGATCGGCGGCGACGGCCATTATGGTTTTCTCTACGCCATCGCCGGACGGCCGCAACTCGCCCTCAAGCTGATCCATCGCGAGCGCTCCGGTTATCGCAGCGTCGTGCGGCAGGTGGCGGGTTATCGTCTCATCCAGCCCTTTGCGGCCGAGATTCCGACGGTGAAAATCGTCGCGTCTCATGGCGGGGACGGCGAGGAAGCGTGCTATCTCGTGGTGGAAAATCTTTATCACGGTCCTTGGGCGAAGCGCGGTGTCGTCGTGGCCCCGAGCGCACTCGGCGAAAGAGAAACGGCCGCGGCGCGCCGCCTGTGCGACAATTTCGCGGCAAGAAATATCGTGGCGTTCGATTGCCACCGGGAAAACCTGTTCTTTTTTCCGGGAACTGCCGGCGATCTGATCGCCGGAATCCACGACCACGACTATATCTTCAGCCTGGAGGAAATCCCGCGGCTGCGCCGGCGCACGGTGAAGCGCCTGTTTACCCTGGCGGGCGCGACCGGGCCGGCCCGGGCCGCCGTGAACAGGGCGGTCACCGGCCGCAGCGTCTCCGCGCAGGAACTGATGGACGCCTTTTTTCAGCGCAAGATCATCGATGACGTGAGGTAATTCGCAGTGCGAGTGGATCACCTTTTCAACAAATAACAACGTCATCGTGAGGAGCGAGCGCGACGAAGTCGCGCTCGCGTCTCGAAGGATGGCCAAAAGCAAAAGCATACTTCCATCCTTCGAGACGGCCGCGCGCAAACGCGCGCGCCCTCCTCAGGATGACGCCGTTATGATTGCGCCGTTTGTTTGTTCCGGTGAGCGCTAAGCCGCGCGGCTTAACCCACCCTACTCAGCTCTTCCTTGCCGAAGCGTTCGTCGAAGGAATACCCGGTGCCGCGCACGGTCCGGATCGGGTCGGAGGCGCGGCCGCGGTTGAGCGCCCGGCGCAGGCGCCCGACGTGCACGTCGACGGTGCGCTCGTCGATATAGACGTCGCGACCCCACACGCCATCGAGCAACTGCTCGCGGGAGAACACCCGGCCCGGGCTCTGCATCAGGAACTCGAGCAGGCGGAACTCGGTCGGGCCGAGATGCACCTCGCGGCTCGCGCGCGACACCCGCCGGGTCTCGCGATCGAGCTCGAGGTCGCCCGCGGCGAGCCGGGTGGCGACGCGCTCGGGCCGCGAGCGGCGCAGCAGCGCGCCGATGCGCGCCACCAGCTCGGGCACGGAGAACGGCTTGACGATGTAGTCGTCCGCCCCGGTGGCAAGGCCGCGGATGCGCTCGCTCTCCTCGCCACGCGCGGTGAGCATGATGATGGGCAGCCGTTCGGTGTCCGGCCGCGTGCGCAGCCGCCGGCACAGCTCGATGCCCGACATGCCGGGCAGCATCCAGTCGAGCACCACGAGGTCGGGCACCGCCTCCTTGAGCTTCACCTCGGCCTCGTCGCCGCGTGCGGCGACGTCGACCGTGTAGCCCTCGGCCTCCAGGTTGTAGCGCAGGAGCAAGGTGAGCGGCTCCTCGTCCTCGACGATCATAATGCGCGCAGTCATGGTTGCTCCCTGATGAATGCGCTATCCGCGGGCCAGCGCCGCGATGAAGCTCGCGGTGCTCTCGCCCTTGGGCCGTTCCTCGGCGATCGGCCGACCCTCGACCATGTAGTACACAGTCTCGGCGATGTTGGTGGCGTGGTCGCCCATGCGCTCGACGTTCTGGGTGCAAAACAGGAGATGCGTGCATGAAGTGATGTTGCGTGGGTCTTCCATCATGTAGGTGAGCAGCTCGCGGAACAGCGAGTTGTTGACCGCGTCGACCTCCTCGTCGCGCCGCCATACCTCCAGCGCCTTGGCGACGTCGCGGCTGGCGTACGCATCGAGCACCTGCTTGACCTGCGCGAGCACCAGCTTGGTCATCTCCTCGACGCCGCGGATGACCTGGCTGAACGCGATGTCGGCGTCGAGCGCGAGCACGCGCTTAGCGATGTTCTTGGCGTGATCGCCGATGCGCTCGAGGTCGTTCGAGACCCGCAGCGCGCCGACGATGTCGCGGAGATCCACCGCCATAGGCTGACGGCGGGCGATGGTGAGAATGGCTTTTTCTTCGATCGCACGCTGCAGGTTATCGACCGACGGATCGAGTGCGATAACTTTCTGCGCCAGGTCGACGTCGCGCCGCGCCAGCGCCATGATCGAGTCGGCGATCTCCTTCTCGGCGAGGCCGCCCATCTCGGCGACCATGCGGGAGAGTTCTCCCAGGTCGGCGTCGAAAGCCCTGATGGTATGTTCGGACATTGCTTCGTTCTTTCGTTCTTGCCGGCGTGTGGGCCTCAGCCGAAGCGGCCGGTGATATAGTCCTGGGTGCGACGGTCGCGCGGCGTGGTAAACATTTTGCTGGTGAGGTCGAACTCCACCAGTTCGCCCAAGTACATGAACGCGGTAAAGTCTGACACGCGCGCCGCCTGCTGCATGTTGTGGGTGACGATGACGATGGTGTAGTCGTCTTTGAGCTCGTCGATCAGCTCCTCGATCTTCGCGGTCGAAATAGGATCGAGCGCCGAGCACGGCTCGTCGAGCAGGATCACCTCGGGCCGCACCGCCACCGTGCGGGCGATGCACAGGCGCTGCTGTTGGCCGCCCGAGAGGCTGAGCCCATTGGCGTTGAGCTTGTCCTTGACCTCCTCCCACAAGGCGGCGCGGACGAGCGCGTCCTCCACGCGCTGGTCGAGTTCGCCGCGCGGCAGGCGCTCGTAGAGGCGGATGCCGAACGCCACGTTCTCGTAGATGGTCATCGGGAACGGCGTGGGCTTCTGGAACACCATGCCGATGCGCGCGCGCAGGAGGTTGACGTCGAGCTTCTCGTCGAGGATGTCCTCGCCGTCGAGCAGCACCTCGCCCTCCGCGCGCTGCCGGGGGTAAAGGTCATAGATGCGGTTGAGGATGCGCAGCAAAGTGGACTTGCCACATCCCGAAGGCCCGATGAAAGCGGTGACCTTGTTGCGGTAGAGGTGCAGGCTGATGTCCTTGAGCGCACGGAAATCGCCGTAATAGAAATTGAGATTGCGCAGTAAGACCTTTTCGGACAGCTCGGTGGCGTTCACCGCGGCATGGGACACAGTCGGCACGGTGATGGGGGCGGTTGCGTTCATAGGGCTTCTTTTCTGCCGGAGGCGAGAGCACGGGCGACGATGCTGAGCACAAGCACCGTCAAGGTGATGATCAGCGCACCGGTCCAGGCGAGCTGCTGCCATTCTTTGTAGGGGCTGAGCGCGAACTGGAAGATCACCGCGGGCAGGCTTGCCATCGGGGCGTTGAGGTCGAGGCTCCAGAACTGGTTGTTGAGCGCCGTGAACAACAGCGGCGCGGTCTCGCCGCTGATGCGCGCCACCGCCAGCAGCACGCCGGTGATCATGCCGGCGCGCGCCGCGCGATAGGCGATGCGGGTGATCATCACCGCGCGCGGCATGCCGATCGAGATCGCGGCCTCGCGCAACGTATCGGGCAGCAGCAGCAGCATGTCCTCGGTTGTGCGCACCACCACCGGCACGACGATGACGGCGAGCGCCACCGCGCCGGCGAGCGCCGAGAAGTGCCCCATCGGGTAGACCATGATCTCGTAAATGAACAATCCGACGACGATCGAAGGCGCGCTCAACAGGATGTCGTTGATGAAGCGCACGATGAGAGTGAGCTTGTCGTAGCGGCCGTACTCGGCCATGTAGGTACCGGCGAGCATGCCGAGCGGCGTGCCGATCACCACGCCGAGCACGGTGAGGATGAGGCTGCCGACGATCGGATTGAGCAGTCCGCCGGCGCTGCCGGGCGGCGGCGTCATTTGGGTGAACACCTCGAAGGTGAGGCCGCGAAATCCCTCCCACAACAGCGCGCCGAGGATCAACACCAGCCAGCCGAGGCCGAACGCGGTCGCGGCGACCGCGAGCCCCATGGCAATGGCGTTGCGGCGGCGGCGGCCGGCATAACGGCCGGTGCGGGCGCTTTCGATCGCGAGCATCGTCATGATCCGATCCGGCGCTCCAGACGCAGCAGCAGGTAGCGTGCGGCCGCCAGCACGATGAAGGTGATGACGAACAGGATAAGCCCGAGCGCGATCAGCGACGAAGTGTAGAGATCGCCGACCGCCTCGGTGAATTCGTTGGCGATGGTCGCCGAGATCGTGGTGCCCGGGGCGAGAATAGAGCCGGTGATATGGTGCGCATTGCCGATCACGAAGGTCACCGCCATGGTCTCGCCGAGCGCGCGGCCAAGCCCGAGCATCACCCCGCCGATCACGCCGACCCGGGCGTAGGGCAGCACCACATAGCGCACGACCTCCCATGTGGTGCAGCCGACCCCATAGGCCGCCTCCTTGAGCACAGGGGGCACGGCCTCGAACACGTCGCGCGAGATCGAGGTGACGAAGGGCAGCACCATGACGGCAAGGATCAGGCCGGCGGTGAGAATGCCGATGCCATAGGGCGGGCCCGCGAACAGACTCGTAAGGCCCGGAACATTTCCGAGCGTGTTGATGAGAAACGGCTGCAGCGTCTGCTGCAGATAGGGCGCGAACAGGAATAGCCCCCAGATCCCGTAGATGATGCTGGGAATGCCGGCGAGCAGCTCGATGGCGATGCCGATCGGGCGGCGCAGCCACGGCGGGCAGAGCTCGGTAAGGAACACCGCGATCAGCAGGCCCACCGGCACCGCGATCAGCATGGCGATGAGCGAGGTGAGAATTGTTCCATAGATCGGCGCGAGCGCGCCGAACTTCTCGGTCACCGGATTCCAGGCATCGCTGATAAGGAAGCTGAAGCCGAACGTACTCAGCGCAAGCCAAGAGCCCTGGATGAGAGAGACGATGATGCCGCCGAGGATGACGAGCACCAGGATGGCGGCGCCGCGGGTGAGGCGACGGAACGCTGCGTCGCGAAGGCGCAGGCGCTGGAGAACGCGGCCGCGCTCGCCCTGATGGCCGATCGGAATGGCTCCGCCCTCCAGCGCTACGTCGACCACGGGCCTACTCCGGGTTTCATCCGGTTCCACCTAGGTCCGGCTGCGCGCGCAATTCAATCGGCCTGCAACGCATAAAACAAGCGGCTTGTGAATTGCGACGGCGGCCGGCCGCGAGAGACGTCATTGCGAGCGAAGCGAAACAATCCAGGAACTGGTGCACGCCGCACTGGATTGCTTCGTCGCCCGTCGGGCTCCTCGCAATGACGACGAACTCAATACAGCGGCTTGCCGCCGTCGTCCTTGATGTCCTTCCAATGCGACTCGATCAGCTTGACGACGTTCGCCGGCATCGGGATGTAATCGAGGCTCGACGCCATGTCCCCGCCGTTCTTGTAGGCCCACTGGAAGAATGCGAGCGCCTGCTTGGTGGCGGCGATGTCTTTCGGCTGCTTGGGCACGAGGATGAAAGTCGCGCCGGCGATCGGCCACGCCTGCGCGCCGGGCGAGTCGGTGAGGATCATGTAGAAGCCGGGCGCATGCTCCCAGTCGGCGCCCGCTGCCGCGGCGGCGATCGCCTCGGGAACGGCGGCGACCGTCTTGCCGTCCTTGTTGATCATTTTCATCGTGGTCAGGTGATTCTGCTTGGCGTAAGCAGTCTCGACGTATCCGATCGAGCCTTTGGTGTTGCCGACGTTATTGGAAACACCTTCGTTGCCTTTGGCGCCGATGCCGCCCGGCCAGTCGACCGAGGTATTGCTGCCGACCTTGTCTTTCCACTCGGGGCTCACCTTCGAGAGATAGTTGGTGAAGATGAACGTGGTGCCCGAGCCGTCGGAACGATGCACCAGCGCGATCGCCTGATCGGGGAGCTTGGCGCCCGGATTGAGCTTTGCCAGCGCCGGATCGTTCCACTTCTTGATTTCGCCGAGATAGATTTTCGCGAGCGTCGGCCCGTCGATGGTCAATTCGTTGGCCTGGATGCCTTCGAGGTTCACCACCGGCACGATGCCGCCCATGACGGTGGGGAACTGAATGACGCCGATCTTGTCGAGTTCCGCGACCTGCAGGGGCATGTCGGAGGCGCCGAAAGTAACCGTGCGCGCGGTGATCTGTTTGATGCCGCCGCCGGAGCCGATCGATTGATAATTGAGCCCGGTGCCGGTGTCCTTCTTATAAGCATCGGCCCATTTCGCGTAGATCGGATAGGGGAAGGTGGCGCCGGCGCCGGATATGTCGACGGCGTTGGCCGATGCTGCGCCGGCGACGGCGAGCCCGGCCGCGATGGTCAAGGTTCGAAACAGCTTCACAAGCTTTCTCCACATTTGCGGCGGAAGGCCGCCCGGCACGGACCCGCGGCCCGCGCCGTTGCCTTCAACCTCGGTTGTTGAGCGATTTGGACGTCGTTCGTCGAACGCCTGGCGGACCGCCCTCGCTCCGCCGAAGCGATACCTTGCTTGCGGACGAGGTTACGGTCCCGCTCATTGCCTAACGGGTACACGTCATCCTTTTATGATGATTGGATGACGCCCCAATGACAGTTCAAGCTTTTGAAATATCGGCCGTTTCGGCGCGCGCCGCTGCCGGACCCAAGGGCAGCCGCACGGTGAAGGCGGCACCCTGGCCGAGTGTGCTTTCGATCTGCAGCCGGCCGCGGTGGCGGTTGACGATGTGCTTGACGAGCGCGAGGCCGAGCCCGGTGCCGCCTTCCGCTCGGCTGTGGCCGACGTCGACCCGATAGAAGCGTTCGGTAAGGCGCGGCAGGTGCTCGGGCGGAATGCCGGCCCCGTAGTCGCGCACGGCGATCGCCGCTTCGCCGGGACCGTCGGACGCGTCGACGCGCTCGAGCGTGACCTCCACCCGCTTGCCGCCGCCGCCGTATTTGAGCGCGTTCTCGACGAGGTTTTCGAACAACCGCGTCAGCTCGTCGCGATCGCCCAGCACGACGAGCGGTTCCGGCGGCGCCTTGACCTCGATCGTCACGCCGCGCTCGGTCGCGAGCACCTGCAGCGCGTCGGCAACCTGGCGCACGACCGAGCCGACGTCGGCAAGCGTCTGCGGCTGGAGGTGCACGTTGAGCTCGATGCGCGAGAGCGAGAGCAAATCGTCGATCAGGCGCGCCATCCGTCGCGCCTGCGCCTTCATGATTTCCATGAATCGCTCGCGCGCGGCCGGATCGTCCCGCGCCGGGCCCTGCAGCGTATCGATGAAGCCCGAGAGCGAGGCGAGCGGCGTGCGCAACTCGTGACTGGCGTTGGCGACGAAATCGACGCGCATCTCCTCGACCCGGCGCAGCGGCGTGAGGTCCTGCACGCTGATCAGCACGAGGCCGCGCTCGAAGCCGGGCGCGGCGTCGGTCAACTCGACGGGCGTGACAGCGCCGGCGAACCAGCGGTCGACCGGCACGCGCTCGAAGAATTCCACCCGCTGCGGCTCGCTGCTCGCGACGGCGCGCCGGATCGCCTCGACGATTTCTGGCACCCGCAACGCGAGCGAGGCGGGCTCGCCGCGCCGCAACGCCGGCGCCATGCGCCCGGCCTCCGGGTTGAACGCGAGGACGCGGCCCTCGCGGTCGAGCACGATCACGGGATCGGGCAGCCCGGCGATCACCGCCTCGACCAGCGGATCGGCAAGGCGCGGGCCGCGCCGCTCGGGCAGCGGCGCCGTGGCGCCGACCGGCGCGCGCCGGCCGCTGCCAATCCAGGCGGCGAGGATCACCACGGCCGCGGCGCCGAGCGCAAAGCCAAGGCCGAGCGCGCCGGTCGCGACCAGCACCACGAGCACGACCGCCGCGGCGACGAGTGCGCGGCGCGGCGCGGCCTCGCGACCCCACCAGGAGGCGGCATGGTCCATCGTCTCCCTGCGCTCGTCGGTCATGTGTGCGCCGTGTAGGGCGCATGAGCGGCCGCTTGGCCGCGTGATGCGCCATTCATTTATAAAGCGGCGCAATACGCTTCGCTATTGCGCCTTCGGCGCATCCGCCTTCTCGTCGCTCACCACGGCCCCGGTCTCCTCGTGGAGCGGCAGCACCGCGACGTCGAGGAGCAACTCGCGAATGCCGAGAATGACGAGCGCGAACGTAAACGGCACCACGTAATAGAGCAGCCGGAACAGCAGCAGGCCGGCGAGCAAATTCTCCCGGTCGTATTGCCACAGCGCAATGAACATCGCGGCGTCGAACACGCCCAGGCCGCCGGGCGCGGCGCTGGCAAAGCCCAGCAAGGTGGCGGTGACGAAAATCACCGACACGGTCACGAAGGCGATGTGCGGCTCGTCGGGGAGGAGCACGTACATGGCGAGCGAGCAGCAGGCGAGGTCGGCGATGCCGATCAGAATCTGCACCAATGTCAGCGGGCCGCTGGGAAGCGTCACCTCCCAGGTGTCGCGGCCGATCACACGCGGCCTGTGCCAGACCCAGCCGACGTAGGCGAGGAGCATCAGCAGTGTGCCACAGGCGGCGATCCGGTTGAGCCATGGCGGGAGCTGGTCGATCCTGCTCTCCGCTTCCGGAGCGATCGCGATGCCGAGCCCGAGCACGGTGGCATTGCCGAGCCAGAAGGTCAGGCCGGCGATGAAACATATTTTCGCGACGTCGACGAGGGTAAGCCCCCAGGTCGTATAAATGCGGTAGCGCACCGCTCCGCCGGTCAGCACCGTGACGCCGACATTGTGACCGATCGAATAGCTGGTGAAGCCGGCGAGCGCGGCAATGCGATAGGGAACGTGGCGCTTGCCGATCGTGCGCAGCGCGAACAGGTCGTAGAGGGTGAGCGTCAGGTAGGCACAAGCGACGAGAAAACCGGCCAGCAGGATGGTGCGCAGCGGCGTTTTGCGCAGGGCGGCCACGACCTCGTGGACAGAGATGCCGCGCAGCATGCGGTAGAGCACCACGGCGGCAATGACGATGATAGTGACGCTGAGCGCAATCCCGACCCGGTTCCAGCCGATCCGTTGGTCGAAGAAACGCTTTGCCGCACGCATTCCGTCTCCCCCGGGGTCGCCGCGGAGCTTTCCTAGCTCCGCCCGGGTCGTATTTGATTGCCCCGAACGGGACCGGCGAGCCCTAGCAGAACCGGGCCACCGGCGCGAGCGTGATCAGCCCGCGGCCGCGACGGCATCCGGGTCGAATAGCGGCGATGGACACGGTTCGCCGGCGGCGTCCGCCGGGGAGGGTTCCGCCCGGCCCATCTCGGCGACCCGGCGCCGCAACGCGTCGATGAGCGCGGCGCTTTCGGTCAGGTGCGGCTCCTCGATGTCGAGCACGCGCGCGAAGGCGCGCTTCTTAAGCGCCACCACGTCGATCCCTTCATGGGCGGCATCGATCCGGGCCGAGTCGCACACGATGTCGATCAGACGGTCAATCGCGTGCAGCCGGCCCAACAGGTAATCGTTCTCGCGATAGGCGCGGGACAAAAAGGCAGCAAAATGGCCGAAGCCTATGCCCTTGAGGCTGTGCGCGCCGTTGAAGCCGTCAAGGGTACGGGCGTCCTGCGGGCTGATGCGGTCGACCAGGATTTCGTGCAGCTCGCCCACCTCGCGCGTCGACGTGAGCGGGAAGGTGAGCACGTCCCAGAAGGGAAAGCCGAGATAATTGACCAGCACTTCGCGGCGCGCTTCGGCCGGCCAATGTTGCGGATCGAGCCCGGCGAGCAGCACGTCGACGTCGCGGGTTGAGGCGTTGAGGTCGATTTGCGCGGCGAGCCGTGCGATGAGCGACCCGATGCGGTCCCCATTGGCCTCGACGAAATGCCGCGCGTGGCGGCGCAGGTCGCGCGCATCGGCAGCGGACGGCGCGAGCGCAAACATGTCGGCCGCAAGCGCGCGCGTGGCGGAATCGAACGAGCGCACATCCTCGCGCCGCTGCAGCAACTCCAGGCACCCGTAGAACCCGCGTTTGACCCGGTCGATGACGGCGGGGTCGAGGCCCTTGAAGCGCGGGTGCTCGATCATCTGATAGAGCCGATTCTGGCCCTCGATGAGGAAATTGAGCCGGCGCTTGCGATAGTCGACGTCGAAGGCGAGCAGGAACGAGGCCCAGTCGGGAATGACTGCCGCGGCCTCGCGGCCAGCGGCTTGGCTCTCGCGCTCGGAATAGACGAGCCCCGCGTGCGCCGCCCATGCGTCGATGATTTCGGCGATGAGGCGCGCAAGCGGCGAGCGCGGCGGGGCCTCGCGCATCTCGGCGATCAGGCGGGCGACGAAGCGGCGCACCGAGGAGAGCTTGAGACGCACGTAGCCCTGGTAGGCGAAGCCGGCGTCGTGCGCGACCTGCGCGTTGGCCCGCTCGCGCCAGGCGCGGATCTGCTCGGCATCGGCGGGGCGTTCGAGCGGGTCGGCGATGATGCGCGCGAGCAGCCGGTGGACCGACGGGCGGGCGCCGTCGATGATGGCGTTGAGCTGGCGCACCTCGTCGTTGAACGCGAACACCCAGCCCAGTTCGTCGGTGACCGGCTGGTTGCGCGGGATGTCCGACATCGCGCCCTTGAGGGTGGCAAAGAATCCCGGCGCCTCGCGCCGCGCCGGCGCGGAGGCCGAGGCCGGGTCGGGATCGATGTAGACGAGCCGGCGATCGACCTGGCGATAAGCCGGGCGCCCGTGGATCGCGGCGATCGCTTCATGGAACGGCCGGTTGTTGAGCACGCTGCCGTCGATGAAGCTCGCCGACGCGGGATCGATGTCGGCCTGGACATGGGCGGCGAAGTTGCGCGCGATGAAGGCCGCGCGGTCCGGCCAGGCGGCGCCGCGCCGCTCGATGAGCCCGTCGATCTCACGAATTTGGGCCGGCGGGAAGGCGCCCGGGAAAGACGAGGTGGCGCGCGCCGCAAACGCCAGCGCGGGCGCGTTCGAGAGCGCAAAATCGCTCGCCGCCGCCCCGTTGCCGTTGCGCCGGCACGAGAAGCGCAGGACGTGATGATGCTCACGGTCGCGGATCAGCGGCGGGTCGTGGATTTGAATGAGATGCTGATAGCCGTGATAGTCGGTGAGCATGACGATGAGGTCGAGCCGCTGGCCGGAAGGCAGCAGCGAGGCGCCGGGCCGGCGCGGCGCGCCCATGGCGGTGACCGCATCGAACATCAGTTCGGCCATCCGCTCGCCGGAAAGCGGCGGCTTGAACCAGCGCGAGCGCAGGAACAGCGAGAGCTTGTCGCGCACCTCGCGGTCGCCGACGCCGAGCACGCCGGTCTTGCCGGCGCCCCAGATCAGCGGCTTGAGGAACGCCTTGCTCCAGCGGTTCGCCTTGGCTTCGGGCGCGAGCAGCACGGAAACGTCGGCATTCTCGAGCCACAGGTCGCGCAGGTTGCCCATCGGCAGGTCGTGGCTGAGCGCGCGCGCCAGCATGGTGCCATTGATGCCGCCCGCCGAGGCGCCGGCGATGATGTCGACCACCACGCGCAGCTCGACCCGCGCGCCGATCTCGCGCAGCAGGTCGAAATAGATCGCCTCGGTGTCGTATTCCGGATTGGACGCGTCGACGCCGTCGAAGAACGAGGCCTTGGCGCGCACGGCGCGGTCGGTGATGGCATGGAGCGCGGAGGAGGCCCGCACCAGCTTGAGGATCTCCTTGCTGATGCCGTGCATATAGACGGCGAGCGAAACGCCGCCGAAGCACACCAGCGCAATCCGGAGTTCCTTTTCGCGCACAGAACCGGTTCCCCCACCCGGAAGGCCCCAAGCTGATTGTGCGGCCAAGATGCTGAAAAGCGGTAAATGGGGGGCCGGCGGGCGGATGGGTTATTGCGGCTATGCCGCAGTGCAACCGCCCGCCCGCACTCGCCCATCGCGGCGAGGCGTGCAGAGTGAGACTGGTGCCAATAGGGTCGGAAAGGTAAAAACAGCACGCGCTCACGCATTCGCCGGAGGAACCGCACATGAGGGTCGACGCGTACACCCATTTCTTTCCGCCACGATTTTCCGCCCGGCTGCTCGAACGCGCCAGCGACTACAAGGACATGGGCAAGCGCGTGCGCCTGATCCCCGTGCTTCACGATCTCGATCAGCGCAAGAAGCTGGTGGATAGCTTTCCCGACTACGCGCAGATCCTGTCCTACCCGCAGCCGCCGATCGAGACGTTCGCCAAGAGCCCGGCGCAGATCGACGAACTCATCCGCATGGTCAACGACGGTTTCGCCGAATTATGCGCGAAGGAGCGCGATCATTTCCCCGGCTGGGTGGCGCAGATTTCGCTCGACGCGCCGGACGCGGGCGTTGCCGAAGCCGAACGCGCCATCAATCAACTCGGCGCGCTCGGCGTTCAGATCTATACCAACGTCGCCGGCAAGCCGATCGACCGGCCCCAATACCTGCCGTTCTGGAAAAAGATGAACGAGCTGGGCAAGCCGATCTGGCTTCACCCCGCGCGCGGCGCGAGCATGCCCGACTATATCGACGAGAAGAAATCGCTCTATGAAATCTGGTGGACGTTCGGCTGGTCGTACGAGACGGCAGCCGCCATGGGCCGCCTCGTATTCTCGAAGATTATGGACAATCACCCGAACCTCAAGATCATCACCCATCATTTTGCCGGCATCGTTCCGATGTTGGAAGGGCGCATCGGGCCGGGGTGGGACGTGATCGGCGAGCGCACCTCGGACGAGGACTACGTCGCACTGCGCAAGAGCCTGAAGAAGCGCCCGCTCGATTATTTCAAGCAGGATTTCTACGCCGACACCGCGGTGTTCGGCGGCGTCCCAGCGACGAAATGCGGCTTGGAGTTCTTTCCGCGCGACAAGGTCATATTCGCCTCCGATTGCCCCTTCGACCCCGAGCGGGGCACGATGTATCCCCGCTTGACCTTGCAAATCCTCGACTCGCTCGATCTTTCGCGCGCGGATCGCGAAGCGATCGATTACAAGAATCTGGAAGCGGTCACGGGGAGGAAGCTGGTCGGGTAGGGCGCAATAGCGCCCGCAGGCCGCGTATTGCGCCGCCTGGCGGCTGGCCGTCGGCGCATTACGCGGCTACGCCGCTCATGCGCCCTACGCGGCCGCGGGCATCATCTGCAACCGCTGCTGCAGCCGCCGATTGAGCCGGCTCGCCGGTTTCTGCGCCGCGCGCTCCGCCACCAGCGCACGGGCCTGATGCACGCGAGCCCGCAGCGAGACTGAACGATCGAGACGCTGGCGAAGGACGTCGGTCTGTCGCGCTCGGTGCTGGCTGAGCGTTTCGCCGACCTCGTCGGCATGCCGCCCATCCACTACCTCGCGAAATGGCGCATGCAGGTCGCGGCCGGGCTGCTGAGCACCGGCAAGGCCAACATTGCAACCGTCGCGGCCGAAATCGGCTATGCGTCGGAGGCCGCGTTCAGCCGCGCCTTCAAGAAGATGGTGGGGGTCGCTCCCTCGGAGTGGCGCCGCCGGGGGTGATGGCGAGGATGATTGTTTTTGCTCTTTACCTATTAAAGTGCTCGGCGATCATCATTTGCCAGCTTTGGCGCGAACCTCCAAGGCCGCACAGCGCTTCATGAGTTCTGGGAATGGCTCGGCATCGTCGAGTAGAATTCCCGCTTCAGCCATCTTCTTGTAATCCGCCTCAAGCTCCTGGAGGCCTTTCTCATTCGGGACGAGCTGAAGCTGGCCTGAGACGGCGGCAACGTAGTCGATCGGCGTACCGCTCCGATCCCGGGTCCGAAAGAACTTTGCTTTCCAGTCGGCCACTTCTTTGGCGAGCGCTTTGTCCTGGAACGCAGCTTGAGCAAAACCGTCGTCGTCGAGCCTGACGAGGTCATGCCAGTGCCGCGAAATCCTATCACCCTGACCCTCGATCCCGCGAATACAATAGACATGCACTGCGGTCGCTTTTTCCCAAAAGGTTCGCTTGGGCAACATGATTCTAGGAGTCGAGGTCGGAAACCTAAGTGCAGGCAGGTGCACTGATGCGTCACATGTGATAGGCCGGATTTCCGCCGGTTCGCCGGTGGAGCGCGCACCAAACTCCAGCTTCACGCGCGGAGCGACATAGCCTGCGCTCTTTTCGAGCGGACCATAGTCCACATAGATTGTGGTTTCCTCGACGTTGAATCCGGGACCCACGCCGGTCAAGTCAGCCTGTTTGCTGAGGACCGGCAATGCCTCGTTCCGCACCCAGATTCCGAGCTTCTCGCGCACCGCCTTGGTCCATTTATCCGCTTGGCTGTTCGTTGCCGGGATCGGTGGATCGCCGACGACGAGGCCCGGGATGAGCTGACGCACATCGAACGTGAGGTCGACGTCCTCCGAGAAGCGTCGAATGATGTCGTAGCCTTTGGATAGCGAAGTGCCGCCCTTAAAAACCAAGTGCTTGCCCAGAGACGACAAGAAAAGTCCCTGCAAAGCCCAGACCACCCAAATGTCTTTTTCGAGCAAATACACGGGCCGACCCGAGGCCGCGGCGGCGACGCGCAAGGCATCGAGCCGATCATTTCGCGACAAGTCCAAGTAGGACTCAGCCATGAGACACGAGCGCCTGGCTGATGGATTTCGACATCCAGGAGGGAAGCGCTGGTCGAAGCGCGACAAGCTCTTGCAGCGTCGACGTCGGAAGCTTGTGCTTGAGCGCCGTTAAGGCGTTTGCCGCGCGGCTCTTTCCCAGCCACGCAAGCGCTCGCACGGCTTCGCCGGCGACATGCCCGGGAAGTAGCATCCATTGCGGTGCATGCTGCATCTCGATGACCTGAGCGCCAAGCTTGAGACGCCGGGTTGGGCCGGAGGTCAAATACACCAGCTTTGTGGGCACCTGCGTCGTCAAGCCAAGCGCGTTGGCCGCAGCGGCGCCATGAGGGGCAATGGTTTCCGCTCGCGTGGACGCGATACGCGCGATGACCTTTTCAGGTGCGGGAGCTCGCGTTCCAAAACGTGTCTTGACGGGCCGCACATAGACGCCTCGTCCCAGTCGCATCAGCTCCTTGCGCACCCGGAGGCGGTTAAGGGCTTGGTCGACGGCCGCACGATTTCCGAGGTGCAGGAATTCCTTGGCGCTGATGAGAGCGCCTTCCGGCAGCGTATCGGCGTGGCTCAATATCTTCTCGGCTACGTTCGGCATAGCAGCATCCTGTCAGAAATATAGCTCGGTTTCTGACAGCCGCCAACCCGGCATTCCTTTGCCTAATGGTCCCTACGCCGGTTACGCCAGCGCGTCCCGGATCGCTGCGCCGGCGGCGGCGACCGCCGTGCGGGCGTAGGGAATGACCCCGCCCATGGCGTAGAAGTGATGGATCATGCCGGCGTGGCAGGTGTGCTGCACGGCAACGCCGGCGTGCTGCAAACGCTCGGCGTAGGCGGCGCCTTCGCCGCGCAGGGGATCGAACTCGGCGGTATGCACCTGTGCGGGCGGCAGGCGCGACACGTCCTCGGCGAGCAGCGGCGAAATGCGCGGGTCGGCGAGATCCGTGCCCGGCGGGCAATAATGCTCGAGCGTCCAGTCGATGGTCGCCTGAGTGAGAAAGTACCCGGTCCCGAAGGCGGTGCGCGTGTCGCTTTTTTTACTCATGTCGAGTGCCGGACATAGCAATACCTGCAGCGCGATGGCGGGACCGCCGCCGTCGCGCGCCATCCGGCAAACCACCGTAGCGAGCCCGCCGCCGATCGAGTCGCCGGCGACCGCGATGCGGCGCGGATCGATGAGAAAGTCGCGCGCGCGCTCGGCGAGCCGGCAGGTCGCCGCGTGGGCGTCCTCCACCGCGGCCGGAAACTTGTGCTCGGGTGCGAGCCTATAACCAACCGTTATGACCCGGCAGATGCTGGCATTGGCGAGCACGCGGCAGAAGTTGTCGTGGCTCGCGATGCTGCCGAAAACGCCGCCGCCGCCATGGAAATAGATCACTCCCGGCAGGGTCGCGCGGCCGGCGCCCTTGGGAGCGTAAACTCGAATGGGGATCGGCGCGCCCGGCCCCGGCAGCGCATGATCCTCGGCGGCGCCGACGACGACCCCGGCCACGCCGACCATGCGGGCGAGACGCTCAAAATCGGCGCGCATGTCGTGCGGCGCCAGCCGCGACACGTCGGCGGGCCCGGCGGCATTGAGCATTTCCAGCAGTTTTTTCGCGTGCGGATCGAGCGGCATGATCGGGCTGCACGGTTGAAAAACCCGCGCAGGCGACCTTATTCCATGAAGCACGGTGTCTTTCCAGAAACCCGTGCCCCGATCATGTCCGGCACGGCCTTTCGAAATCACACGCTAAAGCAGGATGACTTATCTTCGAATCGTCATACTGCTTTAGCTTAGTGATGGGGCATGCCTTTTCCGAAAACCGCTGCACACTTTTCGGGATCATGCCCGTAAATTAGCGGCGCAGGCGCGCGACCAAAGTCTCGATGGTGGCAATCGACCGGAAGTTCGCCGGTGTAATCTCGCGCTCGGGAATCTTGATGCCGAATTCCTGTTCGACCGAGAGCACCAGGCTGACCATGTCGAGGGACGTGAGGCCGGCCTCGCGCAGGTCCTCGTGCGGCTTGACCGGTTGCGCGATCGAGCGTGCCTCCAGCACGCGGCGCACCACGCCGGCAACTGCCGCCTTCGACGACGAGGTCTCAATTCCCATGGACATTGTGCAACCCGCTTGTTGGAAGCGGCCGCGGATCAACGCATTTGTCCGCGGCGTTCTCCCGTCGCCCGACGCCACATACCACGGGCAATTTGCCGACACAGCGCGCGGCTGAAATCAACGTTAATGACGGCCGCGCTCACAGATTCGTGATGCTCCGCCAAGCCTGCGTACGCGAAGGCCCATGGTTTCAAACTGAGACGCGCGGCGGCGGCGCCCGTTTCGAAAAGATCATAATGGCACAGCCGCCACCGGCAGATCGTTACAATCAGGCGGGTTTCGACTTGGCGCGAGTCATGCATTGCGTTGCGCCGAGAGTAACCATCACCCCAGAAACGGCGCACCGTCCCTTGATCATTCTCAGAAATATTGATGCAAATCGCGCCGACGACTTGCACGTGCGGCGTGCGGCGCACGGACGGGCCGGCAGCCGATACTGCAAGGGTGACCGATCCGCTCTGAGCGCGATCGCACCATAAACAGAGGCCGCCATGAATATTCCGAACCGACTGGTCACAACCGATCTCAAGCAGCGCGCGGAAATCGCCGCCTCGGTCGCGGCCGCGGTCGCCGACGACGTCGACCGCAAGACCCGTTTCCCCGAGGAAGCGATCGCCGCCGCGCGAGCGCAGCGCCTGCTCGGCATTCTGGTACCGGCCGAGCTGGGAGGCGAAGAGGCGAGCGTCTCCGACGTGGTCGACGTGTGCTACGCGCTCGGGCGCGCGTGCGCGTCGACCGGCATGATCTACGCGATGCATCAGATGATGGTCGCCGCACTGGTGCGGCACGCGGGCGGCAGCGCCTGGCACCGGCGCCTGCTGCGCCGCATCGGCGAGGAGCAGCTGTTGCTCGCCTCCTCCACCACCGAAGGCCAGGGCGGCGGCGACCTGCGCAAGAGCAGCTGCGCGGTCGAGCACCGCGACGCGCGCATGTCGCTGGAGAAGAGCGCGACCGTTATTTCCTACGGCGCCGAGGCGGACGTGCTGCTGACGACGGCGCGGCGGTCGCCGGAAGCGCCGCCAACCGATCAGGTTCTCGTCGCGCTCGCGGCGGACGATTATTGCCTCGAGCCGCTGGTCGGCTGGGACACGCTCGGCATGCGCGGCACCTGCAGCGCGGGCTTCACGCTCAAGGCGGAAGGCGAGACGGGCCAGGTGCTGCCCGACGCCTATCACAAGGTCCATTCCGAAACCGTGATGCCGGTCGCGCATCTCGCCTGGGGCGCGGTATGGGCGGGCATCGCCTCCGCGGCGGTCGAGCGGGCGCGCCTGTTCGTGCGCAACGCCGCCGGCAAAGGCGCGCAGACGCCGCCCGGCGCGCTGCACTTCACGCGCGCGAGCGCGACGCTCGGCAGCTTGCGCTGGATGATCGCTGCGGCGCTGCGCCGTTACGAGACCGCGAAGTCCGACACGCGCGAACTTCAGTCGCTCGACTTCCAGACCAGCATGAACCTGCTCAAGGTCAACGCTTCGGAAATGGCGATCGCCGCGGTGACGAGCGCGCTGCAGGCGTGCGGCCTTTCCGGCTATCGCAACGACGGCGAATTCAGCATCGGCCGCCACCTGCGCGACGTGCTCTCGTCCTCGATCATGATCAACAACGACCGCATCCTGTCCAACGTCGCCAGCACCTCGTTCCTGATGAACGTGCCGGCCTTCCTCACCGACCAACCGAGCGGACGCGAAACGGAGATCGCCGTCGAGGCCTGAACCGACGCCGACCAATTCATAAAACCAAAACACGGGGCGCACGCGCCATGAACTACGCTGCTACGACGGGACGCCAAACCGAGAATCGGACCGAAGGTCTTGCCGAGAGGCTGTTCCGGCCGTCCGGCGTCGACGGCCTGCACGCGCGCACCGCGCTCTATGAAGGCGTGGTCGACGCGTTGCAGGCGCTGGTGACGCGTCATCGCGAAAGCGGCGTCGAGGTGCTGCGCTTCCCGCCGGTGATGAGCCGGCGCAACCTGGAGAAATCCGGCTATCTGCACAGCTTCCCGCACCTTTTGGGCGCCGTCTGTTGCCTGCACGGCGAGGAGGCGGAAATCCGCGCGGCGGTGGAGCGGCCGGAAGCGGCGGGCGGCTGGGTCGCCTCGCTCGCGGCCACCGACCTCGTCCTCTCCCCCGCCGCCTGCTACCCGGTCTATCCGCTGGCCGCCGCGCGCGGCGCGGTGCCGGCAAACGGCCTGACCTTCGACGTCGCCTGCGACTGCTTCCGTCACGAGCCCTCGCTCCATCTCGACCGCATGCAGTCGTTCCGCATGCGCGAATATGTCTTCATCGGCGCCCCCGATGAGGTGACGGCGTTCCGCGCGCGCTGGATCGAGCGGGCGCAAGGCATCGCCCGGCAGCTCGGTCTTAACCATTCGCTGGCGAGCGCGAGCGACCCCTTCTTCGGCCGCGTCGGCCAGATCATGGCGGTGAGCCAGATCGAGCAGGAGCTCAAGCTCGAGATGCTGATTCCGGTGCGCTCCGCCGAGCAGCCGACCGCCTGCATGAGCTTCAACTGCCATCGCGACCATTTCGGCGCGACCTGGGACTTGCGCACGCAGGACGGCGCCCTGGCGCATACCGGCTGCGTCGCCTTCGGCATCGATCGGCTGGCGCTTGCTTTGTTCGCGCAGCACGGGCTCGAACTCGAGCAATGGCCGCGCGCGGTGCGCAAAGCCCTGGCGCTCAAGGATTAGGATCGAAGCGTGAACGTGCTCCATCGCACCAGGGCCGAGGACACGCCGCAGGGGATTAGCGGGGAAAACCGCACGGCCATCACCAAAACCTGGACATTCTTCGACGGCGCGTGGCACGCCGGCAACGTGCCTATCATGGGGCCGCGCACCCACGCGGCCTGGCTCGGCTCGATGGTGTTCGACGGCGCCCGCGCGTTCGAAGGGGTGACGCCCGACCTCGACCTGCACTGCGCCCGCGTCAACGAATCGGCGGCGCGCTTTCGCCTCAGGCCGATGGTCGACCGCGAGACCTGGATGGGGCTCACCGCCGAGGGGCTCGAGCGCTTCGCGCCCGACGCCGAACTCTACATCCGGCCCATGTATTGGGCCGACACCGGCTCGGCCGGGGGCATCCGCCACGATCCGGACTCGACCCGCTGGTGCCTGTGCATCTACGAGGCGGCACTGCCGAAGCCGACCGGCAGCTCCATCACGCTCTCGGCCTACCGGCGGCCGACGCCAGACAGCGCACCGACCGACGCCAAGGCCGGATGCCTCTATCCCAACAATGCGCGCGCTATCTTCGAGGCGCAGGCGCGCGGCTTCGACAATGCGCTGATGTGCGACGCGCTCGGCAACGTCGCCGAGCTCGGCACCGCCAACGTATTCATGGCCAAGGACGGCGTGGTCTACACGCCGACGGCGAACGGCACGTTCCTCAACGGCATCACGCGGCAGCGCGTAGTCAAGCTCCTGCGCGCGGCCGGCGCGAGCGTGGTCGAGAAGACGCTGAGCTACGCCGAGTTCACCGCCGCCGACGAAATTTTCTCCACCGGCAATTTCTCCAAGCTCGCGCCCATCACCCGCATCGACGAGCGCCAGCTTGCGCCGGGCCCGTTCTACGCCAAGGCCCGGGCGCTCTACTGGGAATACGCGCATAGTTGAAAACAGACTCGACGTCATCCTGAGGAGACCGCTCGCCTCAGCGAGCGGTCGTCTCGAAGGATGGAAACACACGCCGAGTTTGCTGCCATCCTTCGAGACGCTCGCGCGACAAGGTCGCGCGATCTCCTCAGGATGACGTTTGTATTTGTTTCTTGGGCAAGGCTATAGCGTTCTACGCCTACTTCGCCGCCGCCGGGAACACCGGCAATTTCTCGACCTCGCGCGCGTCGTGCTGGATGATCACGGTCGCCTTCACATTGGCCGCGATCTTCTTGAGACGCTCGATCGAGGCAACCGTCTGGGCGCGATCGTAGTTGAAGGTCGGCACGCCGTCGGAATCCCAGTTTTCGCGGAAATGCGCCGCGTCGCCGGTGAGTATCACGTTGCCCATCTGCGGCAGCTTGACCAGCAGGCTTTGATGCCCGGGCGTGTGGCCCGGCGTGCGGAGCACGATCACGCTGCCGTCGCCGAACACGTCCTTGTCGCTCGTAAGCGCTTCGAACTTGCCCTCGCCCTTGGCCCAGTGTTCGAACGGCTTGTAGTTCACGCCCTCGGCCGGTTTGGGGGCGGTGATCGCCTCCCACTCACGGCTGCCGATGAGCAGAGTTGCGCCCGGGAACGAGGCAACCTGCCCGGTGTGGTCGGCATGGTAGTGACTGATGCCGACGTATTTGATCTGCTCGGGCTTGAGACCGAGCTTCGCCAGCTGATCGACGATGCTCACCTTCGGCGCCACGTTCGGCGTCGTCATGGCGTGGCCGGTGTCCCACAGCAGATAGTCGTCGCCATGCTTGATGACATAGCAGCTGTAGACGAACTGCACCTTCAGGTCGCCGTACGCATAGGTGTCGGAGAAGCGCTGGTTGACGGCAATGGGCGCCTGCGGCGTGCCGCAGTCGAGCCGCGTGAGCGACATGTCCGCCGCCTGCGCGGGCGCCGCGACAACCGCGAGCGCGGCGGCACACATGGCGGCCGCAAAGATGGTGAGCATCCGATTCATTCATGTCCTCCCTTGTGTTCTGGTGATTGAGCCGATCGCCCCCGGTGGGGACGATAATCTCGAAATTTGCAGCGGGGCGCAACGGAGCAACGGCGATCATGCTCTAGTGCCGCGAACCCGAAGTTCGCATCACAATTGCCGCGAGTCCTGTTGCGAACTTCGGGTTCAAAGCGGCACTAGAATCATAGAGTTGCTAGTGTCCTTCGATTCCGAAGTTCGCTAC
>Ga0153928_1000171_pt1 | contig 34124 bp, 32 predicted proteins | sample TSNJ012MetaG_FD_106656 | JGI IMG/M metagenome (GOLD analysis project Ga0153928, IMG submission 106656) | Attine ant fungus gardens microbial communities from New Jersey, USA - TSNJ012 MetaG | ecosystem: Host-associated > Fungi > Mycelium > Unclassified | place: USA: New Jersey, Wharton State...
AATCGGGATTACCGCCAGATCAATGCACCGACAGATGTGCTTTCGTTTCCGCTGATCGAATATGAGACGGCCTCTGATTTCGGCCATGTAGAAGCGCAGGCGGTGGATTATTTTAATCCGGAGACCGGCGAACTGATGCTGGGGGATATTATCATTTCCGTGGAAAAGGTGATGGAACAGGCGGAAAAATATGGCCACTCGCAGGAGCGGGAACTGGCTTTTCTGGTAGCTCACAGTATCCTTCATTTATGCGGATATGACCATATGGAAGAGGACGAACGGCAGTTGATGGAGAACCGGCAACGGGAGATTTTATCAGGAAGAGGATACGGGCGATGATAAAGCGGAGGCTGCTTGGGATACTGTCAGCCAGTATGTTGCTTTTGGGCTGTGGAAATAAATATGACTGTGTGGCAGTAGAGCCGGCGGTGGCAGAATCACCGGTGATGGTGATTGAGCAGGAGCCGGAAACCATTGTCTTTGATGTGGAAGTAACGGCGGAGACGCCGGAAGAGACAGAACCGGAAGAACGAATCGAAGCAGATGGCATGATTCGCAGTTATCTGACCGGGCAGATGACCGATGTGACGAAGGCGAACCGGCGGCCGCTGGCCATTATGATGAGCAATGATAAGGAATCTCTGCCCCAGTATGGCATCAACCGGGCCGATGTGGTGTATGAAGCACCGGTCGAGGGCGAGATGAACCGTTATATGGCGATTATGGAGGATTATGACGATCTGACCAGAATCGGTTCGGTACGCAGCGGCCGGACCTACTATACCTATTTTGCCAGAGAGTTTGATGCTATTTATGCCCATTTTGGGCAAAGTACCTTTGCCCGGCCCTATCTGCAGAATGTCGACAATATCAACGGCATTGAGGGCGTCGGTGATACGGCTTACTTCCGCGCCAGCGATAAGAAAAGGCCGCATAATGCTTATGCCAGTTTTGACGGCATCCAAAAGGCCATTGCCAGGCTGGGATATCCGCAGGAATATGACGAGGCTTATCAGGGGCATTACCAGTTTGCCCGGACCGGCCAGCCGGTGGAGTTGACCGGCGATGCTGTCTTTGCCGCCAGCCGGGTGACCCCGGGATATACATATCATAAGCCGTGGTTCGAGTATCATGAAGATGACGGTTTGTATTACCGCTATCAATATGGGGCGGAGCACAAGGGCGATGAGGGCCAGATTGCGGTAAAGAACATTCTGATCCAATACTGTGCGGCCGGATATTATGCCACGACGGATTATCGCAATATTAATGTCCATGAGAGTGTCTGGGGCTATTACATTACCGGCGGCAAGGGGAAGACCGTCACCTGGTCCAAAGACGGCGAATTTGGCGTAACCCGCTACTATGATGAAAATAATCATGAGATTATCCTGAATCAGGGCAAGACCTGGGTTTGCATTATGACCGGTGATATGATCGGAAAAGCGGAATTTCAGTAACAGTTCAGCGGTGAATGGCATGGCTGATCTTTTGCGAAAATCTGGATAAGATAGTAAAAATAAGCAGATACTATACTTATGGAGGTATTCCCTATGAAAAAGTATATGATTTGCTTATTTATATTTCTGGCGGTCAGTGCCGTATGCCTGACGATCGGATACATGATCACCAGAGAGACAAGAAAGACACCCATTGAAGGTGTGCCGGCAACGGAGCTGGAGACCGAGACCGTGGTGGAGGACAGGATTGTGGCAAACCAGGAACAAATCAGCCATGAGGCCCCGACGGTGACCACCGAAGAAGAATATTATCTGGTATCGGAGGCCGGTTTTCTTTTAGTATTCTGTAAGGATAAGAAAACCATCTGCCTCTATACCCATATTCCGCTGATGGATTTTCCGGAGGCGGAGCGGACCCGCCTCCGTGAAGGAATCTGGTTTGCCACGATGATGGAAATTTTCAACTATTTGGAATCTTACACCAGCTAAATAATAATAGGACTTGAAAACAAGTGGGAAACTAGATACAATAAATGGATACGAAAGAATAAGTACGGGAGGAACAAGAGTGGAAAGACAAGTGGTAATCATCGGCGGCGGTGCCTCCGGCCTGATGGCGGGAATTGCCGCCGCCGGACAAGGTACAGCGGTGGTGATCCTGGAACATATGGACCGGGTCGGCAAGAAGATTTTATCGACGGGAAACGGCCGCTGCAATCTGACCAATCTGACGATGCGGTCGGAATGCTACCATAGCAGCCAGAAGCAGTTTCCGATGAAAGTGATTGATAAGTTTTCGGTCTGGGATACCCTTACTTTTTTTGATGAAATCGGGATTGTGACAAAAAGCAAGAACGGGTATATTTACCCTAATTCTGAACAGGCCAGCGCCGTCCTTGACAGTCTGCGGCTGGAAGCGGAACATCGGGGGGTACGCCTGGTGTGTGGCTGTCAGGTTCAGAAAGCGAAAAAAACAGGAAAGAAACAGTTTATGATAGATACCAGTCAGGGCCCTTTTCCGGCGGACCGCCTGATTCTGGCGACCGGTTCCCAGGCGGCCAAAGTGACCGGGTCAGATGGCAGCGGATATTTGCTGGCCAGGGACTTTGGCCATTCGGTTCTTACACCGCTGCCGGCCCTGGTACAGCTGCGGTGTGAGGGAAAATATTATAAACAGCTGGCCGGAATCCGGTGTGAAGTTACTTTGAAAATGCTGGTGGATGGAAAAACCGTTGCCAGTGAAGGCGGCGAACTGCAGCTGACCGACTATGGCATTTCCGGAATTCCGGTTTTTCAGATCAGCCGGTACGCATCGATTGCATTGGATAGCGGCAAGAAGGTGAAGATTCTGATTGATTATCTGCCGTCGAAAACGATGGATGAGAGCCGCCGGTTTATCAAGACCCGGGCCCGGCAGATGCCGCACCGGCAGTGCGGTGATTTCCTGACCGGGGTACTGAATAAGAAGCTGGCGATCGTACTTTTGCGATTAGCCGGTATTTCGGCAGAACTGCCGGTCGCAGAGGTGAAACCGGCCATGTGGGATGAACTGTTAATACAGTTAAAGCAGTTTGCCGCAACCGTGATTGCCACCAATTCCTTCGAGCAGGCCCAGGTTTGCTGCGGCGGGGTTGATACCCGGGAGGTTCGCCCGGAGACGCTGGAATCCCGGATTGTGCCGGGCCTGTATCTGGTGGGTGAATTACTGGATGTGGATGGAATCTGCGGCGGTTATAATTTACAATGGGCATGGTCGACCGGTGCGATTGCCGGCAGCTGTGCAGGAATGAGCGGAAGATGATTCGGATAAATCAGTTAAAGCTTCCGGTCGAACATGGACCGGAGGAAATCAAGATAAAAGCTGCGAAAATGCTGCGGCTGCCGCCGGAAGCAATCCGGCAGGTTTCTATTCGCAGGCAGTCACTGGATGCCAGAAAGAAGCCCGAGCTTTACTACAGTTATGTAGTGGACGTGGAGCTGGCGGCAGGCGGTGAAGGGAAAATGGTACATAAGTTAAAGAACCCCAATATTATGCCGGCCCAGGAAAACGCTTATGTTTTCCCGGAACCGGAGAGCCGGGGGTACCGGAATCCAATGTCCGCCCGGCCGGTCATTATCGGAACCGGCCCGGCCGGATTGTTCTGCGGTCTGATGTTGGCAAGGCACGGTTTTTGTCCGCTTCTATTGGAGCGGGGCGATGATGTGGATACCCGCAGACAGAAGGTCGAAGAGTTTTGGCGGAATGGTTCTCTGGACCCGCATTCCAATGTCCAGTTTGGGGAAGGCGGGGCCGGAACCTTTTCGGACGGTAAGCTGAATACCCTGGTGAAGGATCCGGCCGGACGGAATCGGCTGGTGCTGGAGATCTTTGTGGAATTCGGCGCCGATCCGGCGATTCTGTATCAGCAAAAGCCTCACATTGGAACGGATGTATTAAGCGGAATTGTAAAAAACATTCGCCAGGAGATCATTCGCCTTGGCGGAGAGGTCCGGTTTGGGTGTCCGGTAACGGACCTGATAACGGAGGAAGAGAGACTGACCGGCGTCGTGACCGCCGCCGGCGAACAGATTTTGACGGATACGGTGATCTTGGCGATTGGTCATAGTGCCAGGGATACCTTTGAAATGCTTTACCGCCGGCAGGTTCCGATGGACCAGAAGGCATTTGCCGTCGGCCTGCGGATTCAGCATCCCCAGTCAATGATCAATTTTTCTCAATATGGCCGCAGCTTGGCGGACCGGTTGGAGGCAGCAAGCTATAAGCTGACCTGGCAGACGAAAGGATTGCCTGGCGGCGGCCGGGGCGTATATTCCTTTTGTATGTGCCCCGGTGGTTATGTGGTCAATGCTTCGTCAGAACCGGGCCGGCTGGCGGTGAATGGAATGAGCTATCATTCCCGGGCCGGTCAAAATGCCAACAGTGCCTTGATTGTCACCATAACACCGGCGGATTTTCCGGATCGGACACCCCTTGGCGGCGTGGCCTGCCAGCGGGAACTGGAACGGCTGGCATTTGCCGGTGCGGGTGGCCGCATTCCGGTTCAGTTATACCATGATTTTGCGGCCAACCGCATCAGCACGGCAATCGGTGATGTGATCCCGCAGATGAAGGGCGAATGGTCCTTTGCCAATCTGCGCCAGGTATTGCCGGAGACTTTCAATCAGGCACTCCTGGAAGCGATGAAGGAATTTGGCACGATGATTCAGGGATTTGACCGTCCGGATGCCGTCTTGGCCGGGGTAGAGAGCCGGACTTCATCGCCGGTCCGGATTTGGCGTGACGATACCCTGGAAAGCCGGCTAAAGGGCTTATATCCTTGCGGTGAAGGGGCCGGATATGCCGGTGGGATCACCTCCGCCGCCATGGATGGTGTAAGAGCGGCGGAAGCCGTGGCCAGGCGGCGGTGCCGTCCGATTTGACGAAATGGCAAAAAAGGTGTAAGATAAGGGGCGAATAAGTTTTCGGGGAGACCCCGCAGGAGGAGTTATGCTTACCGATGAAAGGCAAAGCCTGAAAGATAAAAAACGAATTGTGATCAAGATTGGTTCCTCATCATTGACCCATGAGATGACCGGTGAACTGAATCTTTTAAAAATGGAAAAGCTGGTCCGCATTATCTGCGACCTGAAAGGGGAAGGCAAGGATGTGGTGCTGGTATCGTCAGGTGCCATTGCGGCCGGGCGCAAAGCGCTGGGACTCTGCCAGAAGCCGGAGACGATCTCCGCCAAGCAGGCCTGCGCGGCAATTGGCCAGGCCCGGCTGATGATGGTCTATCAGAAGTTGTTTTCCGAATATAACCATGTGGCGGCACAGGTGCTTTTGACGAAAGACACGATGACCAATGATGCGTCCCGCTACAATGCCCAGAATACCTTTGATGAGCTGTTGAAGCTGAATGCAATTCCGGTTGTGAACGAGAATGACACGGTCTCCACCCATGAAATCCAGTTTGGCGATAATGACCGGCTGTCAGCATTGGTAGCTGCTTTGATTGGCGCTGACCTGCTGATTTTGTTATCAGATATTGACGGGCTTTATTCCGATGATCCCCATCATAATCCGGAAGCCCGGTTTATCGGCCTGGTTAGTGAGATTACGCCCCAGCTGCTGGAGATGGGCAAGGGTTCGGCCGGTGATATGGGTACCGGCGGGATGTCAGCCAAGCTGGCGGCCGCCCGGATTGCCACTGACAGCGGTTCGGATATGGTGATTGCCAATGCCGACAATGTCGAAGTGATTTATGAGATTTTGAATGGCCGGAACAAGGGCACCTTATTCCTGGCCCACACGAACCTGGACTTTGACCTGATGAACTACATTCATTACGAATATTGATACCCTGCATATAGATAAGGAGGACATAATGGAACAGAACCAGATCGATCGGATCAATACCCTTTATCACAAAGCCAAATCCGTGGGGCTGACGGCGGAAGAAAAGGCCGAGCAGGAAATGCTCCGCAAAGAATATATTGAAACCATCCGCAGGAATATGCGGGCAAACCTGAACCATATCTCAGTGGTGGAACCGGACGGCTCCGTAACTGATCTGGGCAAGAAATACGGTCGGCAAGAGGAAGAACAATAAGCGGAGGAAATAAGGATGAATTTGATGGAAATCGGCAGCCGGGCCAAAGTGGCGGCGGCGTATTTGAACAACCTCGGGGTTAACAAAAAGAATGCCGGACTGCGGGCGGCGGCAGAAGCCTTACTGGCTGGTGAGACGGATATTCTGGCGGCGAATCAGGAAGATCTGACCCGGGCAGCAGAAAGTGGAATGAGTCAGGCCATGTTAGACCGTCTGGAACTGACGGCGGGCCGGCTTGCCGATATGGCAGATGGATTGCTGCAGGTAGCCGGACTGGATGATCCGGTTGGTGAAGTATTGTCGATGAAGCAGCGTCCCAATGGCCTGTTGATCGGTCAGAAACGGGTGCCTCTTGGTGTTGTCGGCATCATTTACGAAGCCCGGCCCAATGTTACTGCGGACGCATTTGGTCTGTGCTTTAAGACCGGCAATGCCGTAATCTTAAAAGGCGGCAGCGATGCGATCAGCTCCAACCGGGAGATCGTGAGATACTTACGGCAGGGTCTTGAGGCGGCTGGGATACCGGCGGATGCGGTCCAAATGGTTCATGCCACCGATCGGGAAACCACCAGGCAATTTATGCAGCTGAAGCAATATGTGGATGTCCTGATTCCCCGGGGCGGCGCCGGATTGATTCAGGCAGTGGTGCAAAACAGTACCATTCCGGTGATTGAAACCGGCACGGGGAACTGCCATATTTATGTGGATCAGACAGCCGATTTTGAGATGGCAGCAGCAATTATTTTCAATGCCAAAACGCAGCGGATCGGTGTCTGCAATGCCTGTGAATCCATCCTGGTGGACCGCAGTATTGCGCCGGCTTTTCTGCCGGCAATGAAGGCCCGTCTGGATGAAAAGCAGGTGGAGATTCGTGGTGATGAGGCCGCCTGCCAGATGGTGGAAGGCCTGGTGGCGGCAACGCCGGAGGACTGGGGAACGGAATATCTGGATTATATAGTATCCCTGAAGCTGGTCGATTCGTTAAGTGAAGCGATCAATCACATTAACCGCTATGGCACAAAGCATTCAGAAGCGATTATTACCCAGAATTATGAACACGCCCAGCGCTTCTTAAATGAAGTGGATTCGGCGGCAGTTTATGTGAATGCCTCGACCCGGTTTACCGATGGCAACGAATTTGGCTTTGGCGCAGAGATCGGTATCAGTACCCAAAAGCTTCATGCCCGCGGACCGATGGGACTGGAAGCATTGACAACAACAAAGTACATTATCTACGGAAATGGACAAATCAGATAAAGTGATGACTTGGAGAGCAATTTATGAATCAAATAGATGACAATAACAATATCCCCACACAGGAGCCCCAGCGGCAGCTGTATTTTATCGAAAAGGCCGGAGAACTGGTGCGGCAGATGGAAGGCCAGAAGGGCCGCAGGCTGACAGCTTGTATCCAGACCTTTGGCTGCCAGATGAACGCCCGGGATTCCGAGAAGCTGCTGGGGATTTTAGAGCAGGTGGGATTTGTGGAATCAGAGCGGGAAGATGCGGATTTGGTCCTGTACAACACTTGTACCGTTCGTGACAATGCCAACCAGAAGGTTTACGGCCGGCTGGGGTATTTGAATAATTTAAAGAAAAAGAATCCGGACATGCTGGTGGCTCTTTGTGGCTGTATGATGCAGGAGCCAGAGGTGGTGGCGAAAATCAAGAAAAGCTATCCCTTTGTGGACCTGATTTTTGGCACCCATAATATATTCAAGCTGGCGGAGCTGCTTTATGAGCGGCTGCAGCAAAAAAAGATGGTCATTGATATTTGGGATGCTGCCGAAACGATTGTGGAAGAGCTGCCGGTGGAACGGAAATATCCGTTTAAATCCGGGGTGAATATTATGTTTGGCTGCAATAATTTCTGCAGCTACTGTATCGTACCGTATGTCCGGGGCCGGGAGCGCAGCCGTAGGCCGGAGGATATTTTAGCAGAGATTCGCCGGCTGGCGGCAGACGGTGTGGTGGAAATCATGCTGCTGGGGCAAAATGTAAATTCTTATGGGAAAAACCTGGAACAACCCATGACCTTTGCCCAGCTGCTGCGTCAGGTGGGAGAAATCGAAGAGATCAAAAGAATCCGCTTTATGACCTCCCATCCAAAGGATTTGTCGGAGGAGCTGATTCAGGCAATGAAAGAGACGCCGAAGGTGTGCCGTCACCTGCACTTGCCGCTGCAGTCCGGCAGTACCCGGATCCTGCAGGAGATGAACCGGCGATATACTAAGGAACAGTATCTGGCACTGGTTGACCGGATCCGCCAGGCAATCCCGGAGATATCACTGACAACGGATATTATTGTCGGATTCCCCGGTGAAACAGAAGAAGATTTTGCAGAAACCATTGATGTGGTGCGCCAGGTCCGTTTTGACAGTGCTTTTACCTTTATCTACTCCAAGCGGACCGGTACACCGGCGGCCGCCATGGAACATCAGGTTTTGCAACCGGTAGTAAAGGACCGGTTTGCCCGTCTGCTGCGGGAAGTGCAGACCATTTCTGCCGAGGTGTGCGGGAGAGATGTCAGAACCGTGCAGAAGGTCCTGGCAGAAAGTGTAGATGACCATCAGGAGGGTTTTTTAACCGGCCGTCTGGACAACAATCTGATTGTCCATTTTCCGGGAACGGTGGATTTGATTGGCAGTATCGTGGAGGTACATTTGGCGGAGTCAAAAGGATTTTATTATATGGGAAGCATGATAAGGAGTTAAAGCAGTGGCAGGATTATCACCAATGATGACACAGTATGTAGAGACAAAAAAACAATATAGTGATTGTATTCTTTTTTACCGGTTAGGCGATTTCTATGAGATGTTCTTTGAGGATGCCCTGACAGCGTCCCGGGAACTGGAAATCACCTTGACCGGAAAGGAATGCGGCCTGGAGGAACGCGCACCAATGTGTGGCGTTCCTTATCATGCTGCCGACAATTATATCAACCGGTTAGTACAGAAGGGGTACAAAGTTGCCATTGGCGAGCAGATGGAGGATCCGAAGCAGGCCAAAGGGCTGGTCAGACGGGAAGTGATCCGGGTGGTGACGCCCGGTACCATCACCAGTACGCAGGCCCTGGATGAAACGAGGAACAATTATCTGATGGGGATCGTTTACCTGGGTGAGCGGATCGGGATTGCGGCGGCGGATATTTCCACCGGTGATTTTACGGTTACGGAAGTAACTTCCGAGCGAAGCATGGTGGATGAAATCAACAAGTTTGCGCCTTCGGAAATCGTCTGCAATAATGCCTTTTATATGTCAGGGATTGATCTGGAGGATTTAAAAGACCGTCACCATATTACCGTATCCACCCTGGATTCCCGTTTCTTTCAGGATGAAACCTGCCGGAAGGTGCTGCGGGAGCATTTTCATGTGGGCAGTCTGGAAGGGCTGGGGCTGGCGGATTATGACTGCGGTGTGCTTGCGGCCGGCGCAGTGCTGCAATATCTGTATGATACACAGAAATGCTCACTGGATCATCTGACCACCATTGTTCCATATACCACCGGGGCCTATATGGTGCTGGATTCGTCAACCCGGCGAAATCTGGAATTATTGGAGACGATGCGGGAGAAGCAGAAACGGGGCAGCCTTTTGTGGGTTCTTGATAAGACCAGGACAGCCATGGGCGCCCGGATGCTGCGGACCTGGATCGAGCAGCCTTTGATTGACAAGGAGGCTATTTTAGAGCGGCAGAATGCCATTGATGAACTGAATATGAATTACATCAGCCGGGAGGAACTGGGGGAATATTTAAATCCGGTTTATGATCTGGAGCGCCTGATTGGCCGGATCAGTTATAAGTCGGCGAATCCCCGGGATTTGCTGGCATTTCGTAATTCCCTGGGGATGGTGCCGCACATCAAGAATCTGCTGGCGGAATTTACCGGTGCAAACCTAAAACAGGTTTATGATGAGATGGATACGCTTGCTGATCTGCATCAGCTGATTGTCGGCGCTATTGAAGAAGAAGCGCCGATTCTGGTAAGGGAAGGCGGTATTATTAAAGAAGGCTATCACGAGGAAGCAGACCGTCTGCGTCATGCCAAAACCGAAGGCAAAGCCTGGCTGGCAGAGCTTGAAGAGCGGGAGCGGAATGCTACCGGTATTAAAAATCTGCGGATTAAGTTTAATAAAGTGTTTGGCTATTATTTCGAGGTCACCAATTCCTTTAAGGATATGGTTCCGGATTACTTTATCCGGAAGCAGACGCTAGCCAATGCCGAGCGGTATACTACCGATGAATTAAAGAACCTGGAAGATGTGATCCTGGGCGCGGAGGACAAGCTGTATTCGCTGGAATACCAACTGTTTTGTGAGCTTCGGGATAAGATCGCCGGCGAGGTAATCCGGATTCAGAAAACAGCCCGGGCGATTGCAACCGCCGATGTCTATGTGTCCCTGTCGGCAGTTGCCACAAGAAACAACTATATGAAACCGGCAATCAATGAAAAAGGCACCATTCAGATTAAAGGCGGCCGTCATCCGGTGGTCGAGAAAATGATGCGGGATGATTTGTTTGTCGCCAATGATACGTATCTGGACAGCGGAAAAAACCGGATTTCCATCATTACCGGCCCCAACATGGCCGGCAAGTCGACGTATATGCGTCAGACGGCGCTGATTACCCTGATGGCGCAGATTGGCAGCTTTGTTCCGGCAGCGCAGGCCAATATCGGTATTTGCGACCGGATTTTCACCCGGGTGGGGGCTTCTGACGATCTGGCCTCCGGGCAAAGTACCTTTATGGTAGAGATGACCGAGGTGGCTAATATTTTGCGCAATGCCACGAAGAACAGTCTGCTGATTCTGGATGAAATCGGCCGGGGAACCAGTACCTTCGACGGTCTGAGCATTGCCTGGGCGGTGGTGGAGCATATCAGCAATACCAGGCTTTTAGGCGCAAAAACGCTGTTTGCCACTCATTATCATGAACTGACGGAACTGGAAGGCATTGTCAGCGGCGTTAATAACTACTGTATCGCGGTCAAGGAGCAGGGCGATGATATTGTCTTCCTGCGTAAGATTGTCAAAGGCGGTGCCGACAAGAGCTACGGGATCCAGGTGGCTAAGCTGGCCGGAGTACCGGATTCGGTTATCGGCCGGGCCAAGGAACTGGTAGAGGAACTGGTCAGTACCGACCTGACGACGAAAACAAGAGAAATTGCTGAAATCAGTGCCGGCAGCAACACAAATATACGTAAACCGGTACCAAAGCCGGATGAAGTGGAGCTGACCCAGCTGACCTTTTTTGATACGGTGCGGGAAGATGATATTATCAATGAAATCAAGGGATTAGAACTTGGCAATATGACGCCGATCGATGCCTTGAATACGTTGTACCGTTTACAGACCAAGCTGAAAAACCGTTGGACCGGGAATGAGAACTAAAGGAGGATTCTGTCGTGGCGAACATTCAGGTGCTGGACCAAAATACGATTAATAAAATTGCTGCCGGAGAAGTGATTGAACGTCCGGCATCGGTAGTTAAGGAATTGCTGGAAAATGCCATTGACGCCCGGGCAACCGCAGTGACAGTGGAGATTCGTGACGGCGGGATATCCTTTATCCGGGTGACGGACAATGGGTGCGGAATTCCGAAGGAGGAACTGCCGGTGGCGTTCCTGCGTCATTCCACCAGCAAGATCCAGTCGGTGGAGGATTTATTTACCGTCTCTTCGCTGGGGTTTCGCGGTGAAGCGTTATCCAGTATTGCCGCCGTGGCCCAGGTGGAAGTGATTACGAAGACCCCGGCCAGTCTGACCGGCAGCCGTTACCAGATTGAAGGCGGAGTGGAAAAAGGGTTAGAGGAAATCGGTGCGCCGGAAGGAACCACCTTCATTGCCAGAAACCTTTTTTATAATACCCCGGTAAGACGGAATTTTTTAAAGACACCGATGACGGAAGCGGCTCATGTGTCGAGTCTGGTTGAGAAGATCGCTTTATCCCATCCGGAGATTTCGATTCGGTTTATTCAGAACCATCAGAATAAACTCCATACATCCGGCAACCATAATTTAAAGGATATCATATATACGGTATTTGGCCGGGAGATTGCCTCGAATCTGCTTGCGGTGGAGCAGCAAAATGAAGTGCTCAGCGTCCGTGGTTTCATTGGCAAGCCGGTGATTGCCAGAAGTAACCGGAATTTTGAGAATTATTTTATTAATGGCCGTTATATTAAGAGCAGTATTATCTGTAAAGCCGTGGAAGAGGCATATAAGCCGTATATGATGCAGCATAAGTATCCGTTTACCATGCTGCACTTTACCATGGAACCGGAGTTTCTCGATGTGAATGTTCATCCAACGAAGATGGAGCTGCGGTTTCGCGACGGGGAACAGGTTTTTACCATGGTTCGGGATGCCCTTGCCCTGGCTTTGCAGGCGAAGGAACTGATACCGGAGGTAAGACTGGACAGCAGGGCGGAGCAGCAGGCGGCGGAGCAGGAGCTGCGAAAGCTGACGCAGGAGAAGCGGATTCCGGTTCCGGAACCGTTTGAGCGGAAGCGGATGGAGCACCTGCATATTACGCCGCCGGCACTGGCCCCGGCACCGGCGCCATCAGCGGCATCCTTGCCAACCCCGGCAGACCGTGGGAAACCAGGGATATTAAAAGAAACACCGGCACCTTATGGCGAGAAGGTACCGTCACGGCAGATGGATCTTTTCAGTGAAAAGTTGTTAGAACCCACTTCCAGGAGCCGTCACAAGCTGCTGGGGCAATTGTTTGACACTTACTGGCTGGTGGAGTTCCAGGAACAGCTTTACATTATTGATCAGCATGCCGCACATGAAAAAGTGCTGTATGAAAAAACCATGGCTACGTTAAAGTCCAGGGAATACACTTGCCAGAGCGTGAATCCGCCGATTATCCTGACCCTGAACAGTAATGAAGAGGTTTTATTACAGCGGTACCAGACATATTTTACCGATATGGGGTTTGAAATCGAGCCGTTTGGCGGCCGGGAATATGCGGTGCGAGGTGTTCCGGGCAACTTGTTTGCGATTGCGAAAAAGGAACTTTTGATGGAAATGATCGATGGTTTATCGGAGGATACCAGCTATCGTAATCCGGATATGATCTATGAAAAAGTAGCCGCCATGTCCTGTAAGGCGGCGGTTAAGGGCAATCACCGGATGAGCAGTCAGGAAGCCGACGAGTTGATTGAGCAGCTGCTGCAGCTGGAAAATCCTTATGCCTGTCCGCATGGACGGCCAACGATTGTGTTGATGAGTAAATATGAATTGGAAAAGAAGTTTAAACGAATTGTCTGAAAAGGAGACCTGATGAAAAAACCGTTAATCATCCTGACCGGACCGACGGCAGTGGGCAAAACCTCCTTATCGATCCAATTGGCGAAGGCACTGAATGGAGAAATCATCAGTGCCGATTCCATGCAGGTCTACCGGTATATGGACATTGGTTCAGCCAAGGTGACCGCAGCGGAGATGGCGGGTGTGCCCCATCATCTGATCGATGTCCTGGAACCGAGCGAGCCATTTAATGTAACCCGGTTTCAGCAGATGGCCAAAACCGCCATGACAGAAATTTATGGCCGGGGTCATCTGCCTGTTGTTGTCGGCGGAACCGGATTTTACATCCAGGCACTGCTGTATGATATCAACTTTACTGAAAATGACGGCGACGGCACCATTCGTCAGGAACTGGAGCGTCTGGGCGCAGAAATGGGCAATGAATATCTGCATGGGATCCTGCAGGAAGTGGATCCGGCAGCGGCTCTGGCGATCCATGCCAACAATCGGAAACGGGTGATCCGGGCGATTGAATTTTACCGTCTGACCGGTCAGCCGATTTCCCGCCATAATGAAGCCGAGCGGGAAAAGTCTTCCACCTACCAGTTTTTTTACTATGTGCTGAATTGTGACCGGGCAAGGCTCTATGAACGGATTGACCGTCGGGTGGAGCTGATGCTGGAGCAGGGACTGGTGGCGGAAGTGAAGAAGTTAAAGGCCATGGGCTGCACCCGGGACATGGTCGCGATGCAGGGATTGGGCTATAAAGAAATTTTGGATTATCTGGATGGAACGTGCAGTCTGGAAGATGCGGTATACGTGTTAAAACGGGATACCAGGCATTTTGCCAAGCGTCAGATCACCTGGTTCAGGCGGGAGCGGGAGGTGCGCTGGCTGAATCTGGAAGAATTTGATTTTGACCAGGAAAAAATTCTGGATCATATTCTGAAAGAAGTGAGAGAAGAGGGTAATAATGGAATTACAGGAAATATATGAACAACTGGGAATCAGCCGGTCTGTGCTTGATTTTGGAACGGAAATAGAAAAACAGCTGCAGGAACGGTTTCGGGCCATTGATGAAACGGCGGAATATAACCAGATGAAGGTGCTGAAGGCGATGCAGGAGGCCAGGGTCAGCGATATCCATTTTGCGGCAACCACCGGCTATGGTTATCATGATTTGGGACGGGATACGTTGGAAGAAGTGTTTGCCAGGGTGTTTCACGGTGAAAGCGCATTGGTCCGGCCGCAGCTGATGAGCGGCACCCATGCGCTGCATGTGGCATTGTCCGGCAACCTGCGGCCTGGTGATGAATTGTTGTCGCCGGTGGGAAAACCTTATGATACGCTGGAAAAAGTGATTGGTATTCGTGATTCGGCGGGTTCTTTGAAGGAATATGGGGTAAGCTATCAACAGGTGGATTTATTGGCCGATGGATCGTTTGATTATGAAAATATCCGAAAAGCCATTCATGAGAAGACGAAACTGGTGTCCATTCAGCGTTCCCGGGGATATGCCGCCAGGCCGACCCTTTCGGTGGCCCGGATTGGGGAGTTGATTGCCTTTATAAAAGAGATAAAACCGGATATCATCTGTATGGTGGATAATTGCTACGGGGAATTTGTCGAGCGGATCGAACCGACGGAAGTGGGGGCCGATATGATCGTTGGGTCTTTGATTAAGAATCCCGGTGGCGGACTGGCTCCGATTGGCGGTTATATTGTGGGCCGGAGTGATTGTATTGACCGGGCCTCTTACCGCTTGAGCGCGCCGGGGCTGGGGAAGGAAGTGGGGGCCAGTCTGGGGCTGAACCAGTCATTTTTCCAGGGCCTGTTTTTGGCGCCGACCGTGGTGGCAGGAGCTTTAAAGGGGGCTGTTTTTGCTGCTGGAATTTATGAAAAATTAGGTTTTGCAGTAATGCCGGACAGCAAGGAGTCACGGCATGATATTATTCAGGCGGTTACTTTTGGGTCACCGGAGGGTGTGATTGCTTTTTGTCAGGGGATTCAGGCGGCGGCTCCGGTGGACAGCTATGTGTCGCCGGAACCGTGGGATATGCCGGGCTATGATGCGCCGGTGATTATGGCGGCGGGGGCGTTTATTCAGGGGGCTTCCATTGAACTGAGTGCGGATGGACCGATAAAACCGCCGTATGCGGTGTACTTCCAGGGGGGATTGACCTGGTATCATGCAAAGGTGGGGGTTTTGAAATCTTTGGCGAAATTAATTGAAGCGGGATTGGTTTTGTGTTAAAATTAGAAATATCTGGTTTTCGGTTCCGTATCCGGAGAGGGAGAAGAGAGGAAGACCATGATTTACAAAAAGATGAAAGACATACCACACGCAGACAGACCTTATGAGCGATGCCGCAGAGAAGGTCCGGAGCGGTTAAGCGATGCTGAATTGCTGTCGATCATTATCCGCACCGGATCCCGGGATGACAATTCCCTGACGCTGGCCGATAAGGTATTGGCTTTAAATTATCCGCAGGAAGGCCTTTTAGGGCTTTTGCATCTGTCCTTACAGGAGCTGATGACAGTGAAGGGCATTGGCGTGGTTAAGGGGATCCAGCTTTTATGTGTAGGTGAATTATCAAAGCGGCTCTGGAAGCGAAAAGCAGTAGAACAGACCGCGACCTTTCATGAACCCCGGGAGATTGCAAGGTATTACCAGGAGGACATGCGTCACCGGGAGCAGGAAGAGTTTCATGCGATGATGTTTAATACCAAACAGGTACTGCTGAAGGATGTTCTGATTTCCAAAGGGACAGTGAATGCATCCCTGGCGGCGCCCCGCGAGATCTTTATCGAGGCCCTGCGGGCCCAGGCAGTCAGTCTGATTATCGTGCACAATCATCCCAGCGGTGATCCGACACCCAGCCAGGAGGACATCCGGTTGACGGCCCAGATCCGGGAAGCCGGCAACTTAATCGGAATCCGTCTGCTGGATCATATCATCATAGGAGATGCTTCCTATGTCAGTTTAAGAGAACGGGGATTATTTTAAATGGAATCAAAACGTAGTAAATACATCTTAATTGGCTTATCTGTTTTTTGTATCCTGTTGATTGGCATTACTTCTTTTAAAGACGGTTTTCTGAATCCGTTACGGACCGGAGTGGGGTATTTTCTGATTCCGATTCAAAGCGGGGTCAATCGCACCGGCACCGTGATCTATAATGATATCAAAGATTATGCCGGATTAAAGGGTGCTTTGCTGGAGAATGAGGAACTGAAATCCAGGGTTGATGAACTGGTGGAAGAGAATACCCGTCTGCAGGCCGAACAGTTTGAACTGAACCGGCTGCGGGAGTTGTATCAGCTGGATCAGAATTATCTTCAGTATGAAAAGATCGGTGCCCGGGTCATTGCCAAAGATTCCGGTGCCTGGTTTCAGGTATTTCGGATCAATAAAGGTTCAGCCGACGGGGTCAGGGTCGATGCCAACGTTCTGGCCGGCGGCGGCCTGGTGGGAATTGTAACGGATGTAGGGGCTAATTATGCTACCGTCCGGTCCATCATTGACGATGTCAGCCGGGTCAGTGCGATGGCCCAGCAATCGGGAGATACCTGTTTTGTGGCCGGCGATCTGACCTTGTACCAGGAAGGACGGCTGCGCATCACCGATATCAAGGAGAATGGCGATATCAAGGATGGCGACCGGATCGTCACCTCCAATATCAGTGCCAAATTCCTGCCGGGAATTCTGATCGGATATGCGGCGGATATCACTGTCGATACTTCCCGCCTGACCAAATCAGGATGCCTGGTTCCGGTTGCGAAGTTTAACAGTCTGCAGGAGGTTTTGGTCATCACTACCTTAAAAGAGGATCTGGAGAACCCGGAGTATCTGGCGAAGACACAGGGAGATGCACAATGAGACGCATAATCGTTAACGTGTTTTTGATCATCCTGGCCTTTACTGTCCAATGCTGCATTTTTCCGTTGCTGCCGTTTTTTACAGTTTCGCCGAATCTGCTGCTGATTTTGACCTTTTCCTTTGGTTTTATTCATGGAAATGAGGCCGGGATTTATTATGGCTTACTGGCCGGTATCCTGCTGGATTTATTCTATAGCGGACCATTCGGCTTTTATACATTACTGTTTATTAATGTCGGTTATTTTAACGGAATCTGTACCAGATATTATTATGAAGATTATATTACTTTACCGCTGATTCTTTGCCTGATCAATGAACTGGTCTATAATCTTTATATTTACATTTTCCGTTTTGTTGTCCGGGGCAAATTGGATATCATATATTATGCAAAGGAAATCATTATCCCGGAGATGATTTTTTCCGTAGTGATTACCCTTTTGATTTATCGCTTCTTTTTATTTGCCAACCGGCAGCTTAGTGAGATGGAAAAAAGGAGAGACTAGAACCTGTGTGGAGAGACTTGCTTGAAATATCACAAGATATAATAAAAAAAATACTCAGCTCCAGGATTTTTGCCCTGGCCACCGCCTTTACCTGCATGTTTATTATTTTAATCACCAAATTGTTTCAACTGCAGATTATCGATGGCGAGAGCTATCTGAATGAATATACGCAGATGACGGAACGAACCGTCACAGTCCCCGGTACCCGCGGCAATATTTACGATCGTAACGGTAATCTGCTGGCCTATAATAAACTGGCCCATGTGGTGACGATTCAAAATACCGGTGACTATCCGGATCATGCTTCGATGAATGCGATGCTGCTGCGGCTGATCCGGATTTTGAAAAAACATGGTTACAGTGTACAGGGGAAATTGGAGATTGGCATCGATGGAGATGGCCGCATCGGCTTTACCAGTACCTCAGAAGCAGCCAGGAAGCGTTTCCTGCGTGACATCTACGGTATCAAATCCACGGATGAACTGACTGGTTCCGCCGGTAAATATCCGGTCGCCGTGTCAGCCGGTGAATTGCTGCAGCGGCAGTCGGCTTATTATAAGCTGGATGAAATGAAGGACGGACGGGGCAATCCGGTCATTCTAAGCGACTGGGAACGGATTCAGATTATCAATATCCGTTATACCATGTCCCTGACTATGTTCCGCCGCTATGAATCAACGCAGATTACTACTTATGTTGATGAAAATACGGTGGCTGATATTTTGGAAAACAGTGCGCAGCTGCGCGGTGTTAATATTGAAGAAGCCACGGTCCGGGTTTACAATGACAGCATTTATTTTGCCTCGATTATGGGTTATACCGGCAAGGTCCGGGAGGATCAATTGGAGGAGCTGGAAAAAATCAGTGACGAATATGTAATCAGTGACATTGTCGGACAGACCGGGATCGAATCTTCCATGGAAGGCGAGTTGCAGGGAAGAAAAGGCTACCGGAATCTGATTGTCAATAATATGGGCAGTATTATGAAGGTTGAATCCGAAACCAGTCCATCCACCGGCAATGACATTTACTTAACTATCGACCGGGAACTGCAGATCGGTATTTACTATCTGATCGAACAGCAGCTGGCCGGTATTCTGACGGATAAGCTGGTGAATGCCGATGTGGATGTCAGTGAGTTTTCTGATTCCAGTAAAATGCAGATTCCCGTCAAAGATGCATATTATCAGCTGATTAACAACAATGTCCTGTCGCTGAGCCATATGGCCGCGGAGGACGCTTCTGAAATCGAGCGGGAGATTCAGGGCCGCTACGAAGCTTCCCAGGCACAGATCATGGAAAAACTCCGCTACGAACTTTTAAGCGAGCATGCGGCCTTGATGAAGGATTTGCCGAAGGATATGATGGCATATATGGTGTACATTTATTCCTATCTGTCTGAGCCGACGGTGGGGATTATCAAAAGGGACAGTATTGATGTCAACAGTACTGAATATATTGCCTGGAAGAATGATGAGATCAGCTTGCGGGACTATATCTATGCCGGTATTGCCAACAACTGGGTGGATACTGCCGGGTTAAAGGAGCAGGTATCCAGCAAATACTCCAGTGCCGACGACATCTATCAGGCGTTAGTGGATTTTGTTATGGCTGATTTGGCCACGGATACCAAATTTACGAAAAGAATCTATCGATATTTAATTAATGATGAGGTGATTACCGGGCGGCAGCTTTGCCTGGCCCTGTATGCCCAGGGGGTACTGCCCTATGATGAACAGCAGGTTCAGCTGCTGACAGTCAACGGCGACAACTATGCCTTCACCTTTCTGAAGGAGAAAATCTCCAATATTGAGATTACGCCGGCTCAGCTGGCGCTGGATCCCTGTACCGGCGGTTGTGTCATCACCGATGTAAATACCGGTGAAGTCAGAGCCCTGGTTACCTATCCAAGTTATGATAATAACCGGCTGTCCGGAACGGTGGACGCGGCTTATTATAAACAGCTGCAGGAAGATATGTCGCTGCCGATGTATAACAATGCAACCCAGGCCAAAAAGGCACCTGGTTCCACTTTTAAGCCGATTACGGCGATCGCCGGTCTGGAAGAAGGGGTGACCGGCCTGTATGATACGATTGATTGTAGCGGAAGGTATGAAGAAGTAGATACGCCCATTCGCTGCTGGATTTATCCGGGGCATCACGGCCCGTTAAATGTTGTCGGCGGAATTCAGAATTCCTGTAACTACTTCGTTTCCGAAGTTGCCCACCGCCTGTCAACTGATGAGAACGGTGTCTATTCTACGGACCGGGGCATTGCGACGATTCGCCGCTATGCCGCCATGTTTGGTCTGGACCGGGTATCGGGTATCGAAATACCGGAGACAACACCGGAAATGACCACCGAGGATCCGGAGCGTTCGTCCATGGGCCAGGGGACCAACTCCTATGCGAATATTCAGCTTTCCCGTTATGTGGCCGCGCTGGCTAACCGGGGAACCGTGTTTGATTTAAGTCTGCTGGACAAGATGACCGATTCAGAAGGAAATCTGATCGAAGATTTTACGCCCAAGGTATCCGGTCATATTGATATTGCCGATTCGACCTGGGATGCGGTGCAGCAGGGCATGCGGGCGGTGGTATCCGACGGTACGCCCAAAGCCATTTTTAAGGATCTGGAATTGGACATCGCCGGTAAGACCGGTACGGCGCAGGAGTCCAAAACCCGTGCCAACCATGCGTTCTTCATTTCGTATGGACCATATACCAATCCGGATGTGTGTATCACGGTTAATATCCCCTATGGGTATTCTTCGGCCAATGCGGCAACAGTTACAAAAAATATTTATCGCTTCTACTACGGATATACCAATCTGGATTATATTATGAATACCGGTGCACTGGACGTATCCGATGTCAGGATTGGCGATTAATCATTTAAAAAGCGGGGTGTGAAGTTGAAAAGCAAAGTCGTCATTAAAAGCAGCAAATCCGGCATGAGTGTCTATCTGGATCCGGAGTGTACATTTGATGAGCTTCTTTCGGAAGTGGAGAATAAATTTAAAGAAAGTGCGCGGTTTTGGGGAAATGTCCAGCTGGCCCTGCTTCTGGAAGGCCGTGAGCTGACCGCAAAAGAAGAATTTGATATCGTCAATACCATTACCGATAATTCCGGCATTGAAATCCTTTGCCTGATTGATCAGAATACCGAACGGATCCAACGCTGTGAGCGGGCCCTGAATCAGAAGCTGATGGAAATGTCGTCACAGACCGGTCAGTTCTTTAAAGGTGATTTACGACGGGGGGAAACCCTGGAATCGGAGACCAGTATTGTCATCATCGGCGATGTGGGGCATGGCGCCAGGGTTACCGCCAAAGGCAACATTATTATTCTGGGAGAACTGCGGGGCTCGGTTCATGCCGGTGTCTCCGGGAACCATGAGTCGGTGGTGTCGGCTATGGAAATGGCACCGCTGCAGATCAAAATTGCTGATCTTGGCAAACATTATGGTGACAAGGGCCGCCGCCTGGGCAAAGGACCTATGGTGGCTTATGTAGAAGATTGTTGTATTTGTACGAAACAGATGAAAAAAAACATTTTAAGTGTATTAAATTTCAATTAATGCTGGTAATATTTTGAATTTTAAGGTAGAATAAATAAGTGTATTTATTTTCAGGAGGCGTTCTATGAGTGAAGTCATTGTAATTACTTCTGGAAAAGGCGGGGTCGGCAAGACGACATCCACTGCCAACATTGGGACCGGCCTGGCACTACTGGGTTACCGGGTAGCTCTGATTGATACTGATATCGGACTGCGGAACCTGGATGTAGTGATGGGACTGGAGAACCGGATTATTTATAATCTGGTCGATGTGGTAGAAGGCAACTGTCGGATGAAGCAGGCCTTGATAAAAGACAAAAGATATCCGAATCTGTATTTACTGCCATCCGCCCAAACCAGGGATAAGTCTTCGGTGAGTCCGGAGCAGATGGTGAAACTGGTGGATGATTTGCGGGAAGATTTTGATTTTATACTATTGGATTGCCCGGCTGGAATTGAACAAGGATTCCAGAATGCGATCGCCGGCGCGGACCGTGCGCTGGTGGTGACGACGCCGGAGGTTTCGGCGATTCGTGATGCCGACCGGATCATTGGTCTGTTGGAAGCATCCCAGCTGCAGGAGATCGATCTGATTGTTAATCGGATCCGGATGGATATGGTGAAGCGGGGGGATATGATGTCTATTGCTGATGTGACGGACATCCTGGCCATTTCGATTATTGGCGCAGTACCTGATGATGAGGATATTGTCATTTCCACCAATCAGGGAGAACCATTGGTCGGGATCAATTCACTGGCCGGACAGGCGTACCTGAATATCTGCAAAAGAATTACCGGTGAAGCGGTTCCGCTGATGGATATGGATCCTCACAAGGGCCTGTTGGGGCGTCTTTCTCATTTGCTGAAACGAGCATAGGAGGTGGGCGTGATGAGGCACAATTCCGGTGAAATCGCCAGAAGCCGTTTGAAACTGATTCTGCTTGCGGACAAGACTCACTTAAGTCCAGGGTTCCTGGAACAGATAAAAACCGATATGGTCAGTGTACTTGCCAGATATATGGAAGTGGATTTCGGTCAGGTGGATCTGCACCTGACCAGGATGGAAGGGACTAACACGAAAGAGATGATACCTGTTCTTTGTGCCAGCATTCCAATAGGGAAAGGGTGTAAGAATGTTATTTGAGTATAACTTCCGAAGTTATAATATTCGGTTGGTTTTATATGTTTTAGTCTTGAATATTATTGGTATTTTGGTTATCCGCAGTGCGGCAAACCAGGAGATGGCGCTGGTTGGCAAGCAGGTTATGGGAATTGTAATCGGCTTTGCCGTGGCCATTGGTTTGTCTCTGCTGGATTATCACCGGCTGCTGTCACTGTCAGCGGTCATCTATGGCGGCTGTATCGTCGGACTGGCAGCGGTGCTTGTTTTTGGCAATCGGGTCGGCGGGGCAACCAGATGGATCGTCTTACCGGTGATTGGCCAGTTACAGCCTTCGGAGTTTGTAAAAATTGGCCTGGTGGTTTTTTTTGCCGAGTATCTGGGGAAGCGGCAGGCGGTTCTGAACCGATTCCGGATCCTGGCGATGGCCGCAGCACTGATCCTGCTTCCGTTGATCCTGATTTTCCGTGAACCGGATTTGTCCACCAGCCTGGTGATTGTGGTGATGTTTAGCTGTATGCTGTTTGTCGCCGGCTTAAGCTATCGCTGGATTCTGGGGGCGGCAGCGGTTTTGATTCCCAGTGGCGCCTTATTCGTCTATTTACTGCAATACAATATGGTGCCGTTTTTAAAGGAATATCAGGTAAGACGGATTCTGGCATTTATCAACAGAGCTAAATATGCGGAAGCTAATCTACAGCAGGACAATTCCATCATGGCGATCGGTTCTGGCCTGTTACATGGAAAAGGTCTTAACAACAACACGCTGGCTTCGGTTAAGAACGGTAATTTCCTTTCCGAAGAAAAGACGGATTTTATCTTTGCCGTTATTGGTGAGGAACTGGGCTTTATCGGATGTGTCGTTGTTGTATTGCTGATTGCCCTGGTGGTGTATGAGTGCCTTTATATGGCCAGCAAAGCCAGAGATTTATCGGGAAAACTGATCTGTATTGGAATTGCAGCACTGATTGCATTTCAGAGTTTTTCCAATATTGCAGTAGCTACCGGCTTGTTTCCCAACACCGGTTTAACATTACCATTTGTCAGCTACGGGGTCAGCTCCCTGGTCAGCATCTATGCAGGTGTTGGAGTTGTCTTAAATGTTGGACTACAAAGAAAAACTACTACTAGAGGAGGGGTTTTATTATGAAAATCGGACTAATTGCTCATGATGCCAAAAAAAAGCTGATGCAGAATTTCTGTATTGCTTATCGGGGAATTCTAAGCAAAAACGATATTTATGCTACCGGTACAACAGGAAGACTGGTAGAGGAAGTAACAAATTTAAACATTCACAAATATCTGGCAGGACATTTAGGCGGACAGCAGCAGCTGGCGTCGCAGATCGAACACAATGATATGGATCTGATCATTTTCCTGCGGGATCCGCTTTCCCCAAAGTCTCATGAGCCGGACGTCAATGATGTGGTAAAGTTGTGTGATACTTACAATATTCCTCTGGGCACCAATCTGGCGACGGCAGAACTGCTGATTAAGGCGCTGGATCGTGGTGATCTGGAGTGGCGCGAAGCTTACCGATAGGAGTGTATGTTTTGAAAATACCAAAAAGAACGGCCGCTGTAATTCTGGCTGCCGGAATCATATTGTGTGGCTGCAATGGAGTGGATCAGGCCGAAGGTGTGGAAAGTGCCCGGGCCCGTCTGGAGCAGTTCTATGCATCAGCTGCCTTGGTGGAAAACAGGGCGGATACTTTTGCTGCCAATTTATGTATTATTACCGGAACGGCCGACGCAGCAGACAGTCAGATCAGTGCGGAGGCGGCCGGTGTATTTGGCATCGACAATCAACAGGTCGTTTATCAGAAGCATCCCTTTGAGCGGATGTATCCGGCCAGTGTCAGCAAGATATTAACTGCGCTGGTGGCAATCAAGTACGGCAATTTACAGGCCAGTGTAACCGTTGGCCAGGAAGCTGTGATTACCGAGGCAGGAGCCTCGCTGTGCAACATCAAGCCAGGCGATACCTTGACGTTGGAACAGCTGCTATATGGTCTCATGCTGCCCTCCGGCAATGATGCCGGTGCTGCAATTGCGGTTTATATGGAAGGCAGTATTGGGGGATTCAGTGACTTGATGAATCAGGAAGCCCGGGCTTTGGGCGCAACTGACTCACATTTTGTCAATCCTCATGGCCTGCATGACGAAAATCATTATACAACGCCTTATGACTTGTACCTGATTTTTAATGAGGCGTTAAAGTATCCGGAGTTTCGCACAGTGATCGGTACTTTGGCTTATACAGCCGAGTATATGGATGGTGACGGAAATCCAAAGACTCAGACATGGAAGAACAGCAACCAATATCTCAGTGGCGAACAGGACCCCCCGCAAGGCCAGCTGATTCTTGGCGGCAAGACCGGAACGACACAGGCAGCCGGCTCTTGTTTGATTATTGTCAGCGAAAATGAGCATCAGGAGGAATATATTTCCGTGATCCTGAAGGCATCCGACCGCGCCCGGCTATATGAAGATATGACAAATATAATTTCTAAAATTGTCAATTAGTGATTGCTTATTCTATGGATTTGTACTATAATTATTTTATATTTAAACGACTTTTTATACAAATCAAATAACCCTTAAGGAGGAGATCATTATGGTGCAGATTATCGCAGGAAGAAAAGGCAAAGGGAAGACAAAACATCTGCTGGAGATGGCCAATGCTGCAATCAGGGAAGCTAAAGGTTCAATTGTATATCTTGACAAAAGTTCTAAGCACATGTATGAGCTCAGCAACAAAATTCGTTTAATTAATGTGAATGAGTATCCCATTACCAACAGCGAAGGTTTTATTGGTTTTATCAGTGGTATTATTTCCCAGGATCATGATCTGGAGATGATGTTCCTTGACAGCTTTTTGAAACTTTCCTGCCTGGAAGGAGAGGATATTACAGATACAATTAAAACATTGAAAAAAATCGGTGAAAGGTATCATGTTACTTTTATACTAAGCGTTTCTATCGATGAAGCGGAGCTTCCGGAAACGATGAAAGCTGATGTGATTGTTTCATTGTAATATATAGAAGAATAATGACAAGGTCAAGAGGGCTTACTAAAAGTCCTCTTTTGCTTGAATTTTTGGGCAGTTCCTTTTATAATGGACTGGTAGCAGGGTGAACAAGTATGTGTCAGGGAGGGTAATGGATTGGCTGCAAAAAAGAAGAGCAAAAAGATTGTACGTTACCGCCGCCCTCGGAATATTAATGTCGGTATGATTATCTTCGCAATTATTTTTGTTTATATGGCATTCAGTGTATATACCTATATGAAAAAAGAAAAAGTACAGTTTTATGAAGTAGTGGAAGGTAATATTGTGAACGATACAGAGTATACCGGAATCGTGTTAAGGGAGGAAGCGGTTTTTTATACGGAGAGCGCCGGATATATCAACTATTATGTCCCGGAAAAAAAGCGGGCTTCCGTGGGGACCAGGATTTATTCTATTGATGAAACCGGCAGTATGACTTCTTTGCTGGCGAATGAGCCGGATCTGGCGGTTTTGACATCAGCGGATCTGGCGGATATCAAACGGCAGTTATCTGCTTTTTCGATGTCGTTTGACGAGCAGAATTTCCGCGACTTATATGATATGCAATATACTCTGGAGGCCTCGGTATTAGAGCATGTAAGCCTTAACATGCTGGGCAACCTGGATGCTTTGCTGGAATCGGGGATTGCCTTTAAGCAGGCCAAAGCTGCCAAGTCTGGTGTGGTTTCTTATGCCATTGACGGTTATGAATCATTAAAGGCGGAACAGGTTACGATGGCGGATTTTAACCGGACTGATTATTCCAAGACGATCACCACGACCAAAACAGGGCAGCGGATCGAACAGGCAGTACCGGTATATAAACTCATTTCATCGGATAACTGGAGTATTGTTTTTCCAATGAACGACAAGGATGTTGAAACCTATAGCGGAAAAACCAGCCTGCATGTAACCTTTGCCGGGAATGATCTGGAGACCGAAGGTGATTTTTCGATTATTACGGGCAGTGATGGGGGCCACTATGGAAAGCTTGATTTCCTGCAATATATGGTTCAGTTTGCATCTGACCGTTATGTCACCTTTGAACTGGCATCGGAGAAGGCAGATGGGCTGAAGATACCGGTGTCGGCTGTGACGACAAAAAGCTTTTATCTGGTGCCGGTGGATTATCAGACCCAGGGTGGTGACAGCAGCAATAGCGGCTTTATGAAAGAGCGTTATTCGGAAGCCGGTACCATGGCGGATTTTGTTCCGGTTACCATCTATTATTCTACGGATGAATATTATTATATTGATATGAGTGATTCCGGCCCGCTGCTTGCCGGTGATTATATCATTAAGCCGGATTCCAATGAACGCTATCAGATTGGGGCCAATGATGCGCTGCAGGGTGTTTATAATATTAATAAAGGGTTTGCGGTATTCAAGCAGATTGATATTATAAAATCCAATGACGAATACCATACCGTAAGGAAGGGAACCAAATACGGATTGTCCGTATATGACCATATTGTCTTAAATGCCCATACGGTGAATGAAGGAGATGCGATTTATCAATGATAGAGACGAATTTATTACAGGTACAGAAACGAATTCAGGAAGCCTGCCGCCGGGCGGGGAGAAACCCGGCGGAAGTGACCCTGATTGCTGTCAGCAAGACCCAGCCGTTATCAAAGCTGATGGAAGCTTACGAGGCAGGAGTCAGGGATTTTGGCGAGAATAAGGTGCAGGAGATTTTAGCAAAAGCCCCGGCTATGCCGGAAGATGCCCGGTTTCATATGATTGGACATTTACAGCGCAATAAGGTCAGACCAACGCTGAAGCATGCGGGGCTGATTCATGCGGTGGATTCCGTGCGGCTGGCAGAGCAAATACAGGCGGATGCGAAGCGCGGGCAGCTATGTGTCGACATTTTACTGGAAGTGAATGTGGCTGGCGAGGAAAGTAAATATGGCTTTGCACCGGACGAGATTCCGGATGCAGTACAGCAAATCAGCCGCTTTCCCAATACGCGGATTTGTGGCCTGATGACAATTGCACCTTTTGTTGAGAATTCAGAGGAAAACAGACCCATCTTTCGAAATTTACAACAATTATCTGTTGACATAAAGGGCAAAAACATTGATAATGTTAGTATGGGTGTGCTTTCTATGGGAATGACCGGTGATTTTGAGGTTGCTATCGAAGAAGGCGCAACGATGATAAGAGTAGGTACCGGCATCTTTGGTACCAGATAAATGATTGGAGAGTATTAAGCATGAGTCTGTTAAGCAAATTGATGGATACGATGAGATTAAATGATGAAGATGAAGATGATTACTTTGGTCCTGAAGACGATTATGAAGTGGACAGGCCATCCAGGAAAAGCCTCTTCAACACACGGGATGAAGAAGAATATGACGATACAGATGATCAAAAACCCCGATTCTTTACACGTTCTTCGAAAGTTGTACCCATGAAACGTTCGATGGAAGTTTCGTTGATTAAACCTACTTCAATTGAAGATGCAAGAGAGATTTGTGACTATCTGCTGGCTGGAAAAGCAGTAGTATTGAATATGGAGGGAATACATACCGAAGTTGCCCAGCGGATCATTGACTTTACTTCCGGAGCAACCTATTCGATGAATGGCAATCTGCAGAAGATATCCAGTTATATTTTTATTGCAACACCGGAATCAGTAGAGCTTTCCGGTGATTTTCAGGATTTGCTGAACAGTGGAACCCTGGACGTATCCGGCCTTAATATCCGCCTGTAGGACAGGCATATCAGAGGAGGATGGGAGTTGATGAAGCAGACAATTTTCTGTTTTACGGGAAGATTGTTTGCTTTCTCTGTTATTAGACGAGAAAATGATAAAATAGAGGAGAATGATTATGGCAAACAGAATCACCGTTCATCAGGACGGAACCCCAATTTATGATATTGTGCTGGAGTCTTCCTTTGACCGTTTGAGCGAGGAAGTGGGAAATCTTGGTGTCAAGGCGCAAAAGCTATGCATTGTTTCGGACAGCAATGTGGCACCCCTTTATTTAGCGCAGGTAAATGCGCAGTTACAGTCTTGCTGCCGTCAGATCGACAGCTTTATCTTCCCGGCGGGCGAGGAACAAAAGACGTTGGATACCGTACGGGATTTATATGAAACCCTGATTTTGAAGCATTATGACCGGGGCGATATGCTGGTGGCCCTGGGGGGCGGCGTCGTTGGGGACCTGTGCGGTTATGCGGCAGCGACCTATTTGCGGGGAATCCGTTTTATTCAGATTCCAACTACCTTGCTTTCACAGGTGGACTCCAGCATCGGCGGTAAGACCGGGGTGGATTTTGATGCGTATAAGAATATGGTTGGGGCTTTTCATATGCCCCGGCTGGTATATACCAATACGGCGACGCTGCTGTCCCTGTCAGAAGAGCAGTATGCTTCCGGGATGGGTGAAATTATCAAGCACGGTTTGATCAAAGCTGCCGACTATTATCACTGGATCAAAGCCCAGCAGGCCCCAATCCAGGCCCGTGACCTGGCCGTTTGTGAGGCGATGATTATCGTCAGCAATCAGATTAAAAGGCAGGTGGTTGAACAGGACCCAACGGAACAGGGGGAACGGGCGTTGCTGAACTTTGGCCATACCCTGGGTCATTCCATCGAAAAGCTGATGAACTTCCAGCTGCTGCATGGACATTGCGTTGCCCTGGGAGCGCTGGCGGCGGCATATCTGTCGGCGTGCCGGGGAATGATTACGATGGATACGGTGGCGGATATAGAAAAGACTTTCCGGTCTTTTCAGCTGCCAGTCAGCATTGCCGGGATGGATCTGGATTTGGCGGAAGTGATTGGGGCCACGAAAAACGATAAGAAGATGGAGGCCGGAACGATCAAGTTTATTTTGCTTAGCACGATTGGAACGGCATATGTGGACAGAACGGTCACGGATGCCGAGCTTTCCGCTGCAATATCCTGGCTTTTAGGAGGCATATATGAAAGATAAGATGATAAATCTGATCAGCTGGGCGGCGGCCGCCGCTGTGCTGGTGCTTTTTGACCAGTATACGAAAGCACAGGCCGTACTGCATCTGAAAGACAAGCCGCCGGTTGCGTTGGTGGATCCTGTCTTTGAATTATTGTATTCGGAAAACCGTGGGGCCGCATTTGGTATTATGCAGGGCCAGCAGTTATTTTTTCTGGTGGTGGCGCTGGTGGTGTTTAGTGTTGCGGCCTATGCCATGTACCGGATGCCTTCCTGGCAGAATTCCCGTTATCATGGTTTGAAGATATGTATTATTTTGATTACTGCCGGGGCTATCGGCAATATGATTGACCGGATCGGACAGGGCTATGTGGTAGACTTCTTATACTTTTCCCTGATTAATTTTCCCATCTTCAATGTCGCCGATATTTATGTCACGGTAGCTACCGCGCTGCTGCTGGTGTTGCTTTGTTTTTATTATAAGGACAAAGATCTGGAGGTATTTCAGCTGAATGCAAGGAGGTCGGGAAGTGATTCGGGAAATTGTCGTTGAAGACGGAAACGGGCTTCGGATTGACCGGTATTTAAGTGAATGCTGCGCTGATATGTCACGCTCTTATCTGCAGAAACTGGTAAAAGAGGGCAATGTTCTGGTCAATGGACAGTCGGTAAAGAGCAATTATAAGGTTTCCGACGGTGATCAGATCCGGATGGAATTGCCGGCGGCGATGGAACCGGAAATCATTGCGGAACCGATGGAACTGGATGTGATCTATGAAGATTCGGATATTATTCTAATTAATAAACCTAAGGGAATGGTCGTTCATCCGGCTCCAGGCCATTACTCCGGAACCCTGGTCAACGGTCTGATGTATCATTGCCGGAACGATCTGTCGGGAATTAACGGAGTATTGCGCCCGGGAATTGTCCACCGGATCGATATGGATACCACCGGCGTGCTGATTGCCTGCAAAAGTGATATGGCGCACAACGCCATTGCGAAGCAGCTGAAAGAGCATTCCATTACCAGAAAATACTATGCCATTGTTCATGGTGCCCTGAAAGATGAGAGCGGAACCATCGATGCACCGATTGGCCGTCATCCGGTGAACCGAAAAAAAATGAGCATCAATCATCAGAATGGCAGGAAAGCGATTACCCACTTTCGGGTATTACAGCGGTTTGACCGCTTTACTTATGTGGAATGTCAATTGGAAACCGGCCGTACCCATCAAATCCGGGTGCATCTGGCCAGTATCGGCCATCCCTTGCTGGGAGACCAGGTCTATGGCCCGGCCAAATGCCCGTATCCACTGCAAGGCCAGACCTTGCATGCCGCAGTCCTGGGCATCCGACATCCGCGGACTGGTGAGTATTTGGAGTTTTCTGCACCGTTGCCAGTATATTTTCAGGAGTTATTGACTTCAATGTGCTAAAGTGCTACACTGTTATAGTGTCCAAAACAGAATTTATGATAACGGATTAGGAGCAGAGCAGATGACCACTCAGGAATTCACAGAACGATTGATACGGGTTTATGAAGGAACGTATGACTTCACCAGGCCATATTGTTGGGAAGAGCTTTCCTTCACAGCATACGGCTATTTTTTTGCCCATCAGGAAAAGTATGTCTTGACCCGGGAAGCGCAGATGTGGGAGACGAATGGGTTTGATCATGTGTTTGTCCTGGAGACCCCGGTGATTACCGACCGGCTGCTTCAAGCTGTTGACCGGATGATTTTGTCTCATGCCGAACCCGAGCTGGTTCGTGGTGGGGCCAGATACCCGGTCAAGAATCACATGTATTCTGATATTACCATTGTGCTTTTAAGCAGAGAGCCGGTTCCGGCAACGATCCAAAAGGCGATTTGCCAATACCGGTTTGCCAGAAGTTACCTGTTTACTTTGCGCGGATGGTGTGATGGAAGGATCGTAGCAGTAGACCTGGCTGAGAACAGTGTCTATGGAAACGGTCAGGCAAAGCCGTTGCTGCCCTTGTATCACAAATTATTGACACAATAAGAGAAGACTGCTGGAGGGCAAAAGTATGAGTGGTATTTTAATTTTAGTCGTTGCGATCATTGCGTTTCTGGTTGCATATGTTACGTATGGTTCCTGGCTGGCCAAACAGTGGGGGGTTGACCCGTCGAGAACCACCCCGGCCCATGAGATGGAGGATGGTGTGGATTACATACCGGCGAAAGCACCGGTGCTGCTGGGACATCACTTTGCATCGATCGCCGGTGCCGGACCGATCAACGGACCGATCCAGGCGGCTGTGTTTGGCTGGCTGCCGGTGCTTTTATGGATCGTGCTGGGCGGTATTTTCTTTGGTGCCGTGCAGGACTTCGGTTCTATCTTTGTTTCGATTCGCCATCATGGCAAATCCCTGGGCGAGGTAATTGAAGAAAACATTGGCCATCGCTGCAAGATTTTGTTTACGGTTTTTTCCTGGCTGGTGTTATTGCTGGTCATTGCTGCTTTTTCTGATATTGTGGCCGGGACGTTTGCTTATAGCCCGGATGCGTCAGCAGCAGTTAATGCTGCCAATGGGTCAGTAGCTACGGCTTCGATTCTGTTTATTCCGCTGGCAGTCGTATTTGGTTTTCTGGTGTATCGGAAGAATGCACCGCTGCTGGTGTCTACCATTGCCGGCGTAATTCTGTTGACAGTTTGTATTATTGTCGGCCTGAAATGCCCGATTTATCTTCCCAAAATTTTTTGGTTAGGGTTTGTCTTTGTGTATATCTGTGTAGCATCGGTTACTCCAGTATGGATTCTGCTGCAGCCAAGAGATTATCTCAACAGTTTTCTGCTTTATTTTATGATGATTGCGGCAATGATTGGGATTATTACTGCCAATCCGACGATCAGCCTGCCAGCAGCTACAGGATGGGTAAACAGTTTTAACGGCCAGACGATTTTTCCATATTTGTTCATTACCGTGGCCTGTGGTGCCATCTCCGGTTTTCATAGTCTGATTGGTTCCGGTACTACATCAAAGCAGCTGGACAACGAAAAAGATGCCAAGATGATTGGTTATGGCGGAATGTTGATTGAGTGCTTTCTGGCTGTGATTGCTTTGATTGCGGTGGGTTCGCTGTTTGCCAACGGCGAGATGCCAAAGGGTACGCCGGCAGTCATCTTTGCAACAGCAATTTCGGGTTTTCTTAGTCGGCTGGGAATAAACGAGGCAGCTACCTATACGGTTATTTCACTGGCGATTTCGGCATTTGCGCTGACTTCACTGGATACCGGCACCAGACTGGGAAGATTTATGTTCCAGGAATTGTTTGCGGCCAAGGATAAAAAGAACGAAACTCCGGTTCAGAAATTATGTGGCAATATGTATGTAGCGACGATTATTACGGTAATCCTGGGCGGGCTTTTGTGCCTGGGCGGATATCAGAATATCTGGCCATTATTTGGTGCCTGCAACCAGTTGGTAGCGGTTCCTGCTTTCTTAGGCCTGGCGGTATGGTTATCCCGAAAAGGAAGGAATAATAAGATGTTGTATTTTCCGATGGTATTCATGCTGGCCGCCTGTCTGTCATCACTGGTATTGTCCTTTAAGGCTAATATTATGAAATTCCAGGCGGGGACAGCAGTATTGATCAAGGAAGGACTGCAGTGTGTGGTAATTGTGCCAATTTTTGTGCTGGCAGTCATTTTGGTGATCGAAGGTACCAAAGTATTGCTTGAAACGGAAAAAAATAGAAAATAAATGCAAAATAAACAGTTTTTTAATTTCTGTTTATGTACTTTTCTGAATTTTCGTAGTATAATTAGCATATCAGATTATGATATTTACATCGCGGATTTACTGAAGGAAAGGAGAGATTTTATGAATGGAAATCTGGTAATCACAATCGGCCGACAATGTGGCAGTGGGGGAAGAGAGATTGGTCAGATGCTTGCACAGAAGATGGGTGTAAAGTGCTATGACAAGGAATTACTGACTGAGGCGGCGAAGCACAGCGGGCTATGCGAGGAGCTTTTTGAATCTCATGATGAGAAGCCCACCAGCAGCTTTTTATATTCTCTGGTGATGGATACCTATTCTTTCGGATATACAAATTCGGCTTATATGGATATGCCGATTAACCATAAGATTTTCCTGGCCCAGTTTGATGCGATCAAGAAGCTGGCAGATCAGGAATCCTGTGTAATCGTGGGACGTTGTGCCGACTATGCTTTGGCCGATTACCCGAATACCGTATCGGTCTTTATCAGCGCTATTGATGGTGACAGGATCGCTCATTTAAAAGAACATTATCAGGTTGATGATGCAAAAGCCAAAGACATTATGGTTAAGACGGATAAGAAGCGTGCCAGCTACTATAATTACTATTCCAGCAAGAAATGGAATGATACCAGAAGCTACGATCTGTGTATCAACCGCAGTGCGGTGGGACAAGAGGGCGCGGTAGAGATGATTCTTGCTTTTGCCAAAGCCAAACAGGCATGGAACAGGCAGAAGTAAGATGAGTAATAATAAGGAAGGAAGCGGCTCTATTCGCATTCCTTCCTTTTTTACAGCTGTCTGCAAGTGTTATGGTCTGATCAGCTCATCATCCGGAGCAGGCCGATGACCTTGCCAAGAATCTCTGCCTGGGGGACAATAATGGGTTCCATGGCGTCATTCTCCGGCTGCAGGCGGTAATGTCCGTCTTCTTTAAAGAAACGCTTCACAGTGGCGGAATCCTCTACCATAGCAACCACAATCTCACCATTGCGGGCGGTACTGCACCGGGATACAAGCACCTGGTCACCGGAGAAGAT
>Ga0153928_1000172_pt1 | contig 34004 bp, 35 predicted proteins | sample TSNJ012MetaG_FD_106656 | JGI IMG/M metagenome (GOLD analysis project Ga0153928, IMG submission 106656) | Attine ant fungus gardens microbial communities from New Jersey, USA - TSNJ012 MetaG | ecosystem: Host-associated > Fungi > Mycelium > Unclassified | place: USA: New Jersey, Wharton State...
CACACATGTGCTGCAATTCTGTTGGCAAACGGGATTCGCATGGAGCAGATTCAAGAATGGCTTGGACACAGCGAGATTGGAACAACGTCTGATATTTACGGGCATTTGGAGTTTATCACAAAGATTGCATCTGCAAAGCAAATGGAGCAGGTGTTTAACATGACGATGACCCCTGTGGATGTCTTAGAAAAGACAAAAGCTGCCAATCCTAAGATGACAGCTTTCGCGATGGCGGAGTGGGTGGGATTCGAACCCACGGTACCGTGAGGTACACCACGTTTCGAGCGTGGCTCGTTATGACCACTTCGATACCACTCCCCGTTTAATATTTTAGCAGATGATCTAACTCTTGTCTACAAAGAAATGTGTTAGAAAAGTCTGTTAGAACAGACGGAAAAAATCCATTCCATTGCGAGAAAAACCTAGGAATCAAGCCACTTTGTGAAGATGACATTCCAGTGAATGCACTTGATTTCGAATCAAAGCCCTTCAACAGTGCTCAGTGTTCTCCAACAGCTCCTAACGGAATGTACCGACCCGAAATTTCGGACGAGATCAAACAGTGAAAAAATCATCGTCTGGAAATCCGTTAGAAATACTCGTTAGAAAAAAGAGAATTTACTGATTCGAACCCGAAAAAATCCAGTAAAATCAAGGGTTTGAGCCAAGGGCATTCCATGCAAGCGATATGATTTCGAGTCACGCCTCTTCACCACTTGAGTACTCCTCCGAATATTAACTTTTCAAAACACCCTCGGATAGAACTTGAATAGAACCGCGTTAAAATTCGAGGTCAATCGAACTCCGAGGGTATGAAAAACGCTGAATTTACAAGGCTTTCGGGCTACGGTACTTCCACATCACCTGTTTCATATTGAGCGCGGCTCGTTATGACCACTTCGATTCGCTTCCATACAATACATCAACCGCTATATTCTATCATATTCTCCCCGAAAACACAACTAGAAAATTTTTTAAAAATCTATTGACCAGCATGGTCAAAAGTGCTATATTGAAATTGACCATACCGGTCAAGCAAGAAGGAGGTGATTCGAATTACGGATAAATTTAAAGGATTAGACCAGGAGCGCCAGAACCGTATCTTGAGAGCGGCTTTCCAGGAGTTCGGAGAGCATGGATACGATAAGGCATCCACGAATCGCATCGTCAAAGAAGCAGGGATCAGCAAAGGCATACTCTTCTATTACTTCAACAATAAGCAGGAATTATTCCAGGATCTATTAGAGATAGGGATTAACTACATTCTGGATGAATATCTGTCCAGGATCGACGAAGGTCCCCAGGACTTTTTCGAGCGATACCGGCAGGCCAGCATATTGAAGCTGGAAGCCCTCAGCAAACAGCCGGAAATACTGCAATTTTTCACCTGTATCTACCTGAAGAAGATTCCGGATTTCCTGACTCCTGAGATTCATGCCCGTCTCGCAGAAATGCGGACACTGCTTCTTACCAAGTTATCTGCAAATGTAGATACTTCCCGCTTTCGGAAGGATATCCCGCAAGAGAAAAGCATCCAGCTGATCGGCTGGTGCATGGATGGTTATGAGAAGATGCTGACAGCGAAAATAGAGACAGTCCTGAACTCCGAACTGGATTTGCAGTCCTACTTTGCTGACTACTACGAGTACCTCAATCTGCTAAGAACCGTTTTTTATGAGAATTAAAGTACAAAATTAAATCCATACTATTTGAAGAACCTTTGGGAGGGTCACACTATGGCAGTTTTGGAGACGAAAAACTTAATAAAGCGATTCGGTAAATTTACCGCTCTTGACAACTTGAATCTACAGGTAGAGGAAAGCGAAGTATTTGGCTTCATCGGCCCGAATGGCGCCGGTAAGACCACTACCATCCGTGTCCTGCTGGGCATCCTGCAAGCTACAGAAGGTACGGCTAAAGTATTTGGCCAGGACGCCTGGAGAGAAGCTGTCGAGATCCATAAGCGGATCGCCTATGTTCCTGGCGATGTGAACCTGTGGTCCAACCTGACCGGCGGCGAGGTCATCGACCTCTTCGTGAAGCTCCGGGGCAAGCCGGATTCTAACCGCCGTGAAAAACTGATCCGGATGTTTGATCTGGACCCTGCCAAGAAATGCCGGACCTACAGCAAAGGGAACCGCCAGAAGGTCGCTCTGATCGCAGCCTTCGCCGCGGATGCAGACCTGTATATTCTGGATGAACCCACCTCCGGCCTGGACCCTCTTATGGAGCAGGTATTTCAGGAATGTGTATTGGAACAGAAAAATGCCGGCAAGAGCATTTTCCTCTCCAGCCATATCCTGTCTGAAGTGGAACGGCTCTGTGACCGGGTAGGCATTATCCGCCAGGGTAAGTTGATCGAAACCGGCACTCTGGAGGAACTCCGCCATCTGACACGGATCAATATGAAGATCATTACCAGCGAGCCGGTCATCGGCCTGGAAAATCTGCCTGGCATCCGCAATGTACAGAGCCAGCAGAACCAACTGACCTTCCAGGTGGAATCCCCGTGTGTACCAGAAGTAGTTGCTTTCCTGAGTGCCTACCGGGTACTCAAATTTGAAAGCTCCGCTCCTACCCTCGAAGATCTGTTCATGAGTCATTACAACGGAAACGGAGGTGAGCCGAATGCGCAATCTGTTCAAAAGTAACGGAAGCCTGACCAAATTTGTCATGCGCCGGGAACGTATTCAGTCGCCTGTCTGGCTTCTCTGTCTGATTGGGCTTACCGTTGCGGTGCCCCTGGCCTTCGCGGAGATGTATGCAACGGTTGCCGACCGGATGGGAATGGTGATTACGATGGAGAATCCGGCTATGATCGCCATGCTGGGACCTGTTTATGGTGCTGACGACTATACCACCGGTGCCATGACCTCCAATATGATGCTGACCTTCACGATCATTGGCGTTGCCCTAATGAATATTTTCCTGGTGATTCGCCATACCCGCCGGGATGAAGAACGTGGACGTATCGAAGTGCTCCGCTCCCTTCCGGTAGGACGTCTGTCCTCTCTGGGCGCCGTTATGACCTTTGCCGTGATTCTGAACATAGTATTGGCACTGCTGACCGGCCTGGGCCTGACCGTGCTGGGCATTGACAGTATGGATCTGGCGGGTTCAATGCTCTATGGAGTGTGCCTGGGAGTATCCGGCCTGTTCTTCGCCTCTGCCACCGCGATTTTCTCCCAACTGTGTGTAAGCTCACGGGGAGCGATGGGATATTCGCTGGCATTTCTCTTCCTGTGCTATCTGCTGCGTGCCGTCGGTGATATTAACAGTGAAGTGCTGGCCTGCATTTCTCCCCTGGGATTGATCCTGCGGGCCCAGGTCTATGTGGAAAATAGTTGGTGGCCGGTTCTCATCGTGCTGCTGGAGTCCGTAGTATTTGGCATGATTGCCTTTTACCTGAACTCCCTTCGGGATCTGGATCAGGGCTTCATTCCGGCCAAACCAGGGCGAAAGACGGCTTCCCGCTTTCTGAAGTCCCCCTTTGGGCTGGCCTGGAGGCTGCTGCGTACCACTTTGATTTCCTGGCTGATAGGAATGCTTCTCCTGGGTGCCTCCTATGGATCGATTATGGGCAATCTGGAGTCCTTTCTGGCCAACAATGAAATGATTCAGAAGATGCTGCCGCCAGTCACCGGTTATTCCTCTACAGAATTGTTTATTACTATGCTAATGTCCATTATGGCGATGGCCGCTGCCATTCCCGCCTTATCCGCATTCCTGAAGCTTCGCTCCGAAGAGAAACGGAACCATAACGAGCACCTGCTGGCACGGGCTGTTTCCCGCCCCCGGCTGATGACCGGCTATCTGGTTCTGGCAATGGCCTGCAGCTTTATCATGCTGTTTGCCGAAATGCTTGGCCTTTGGGGGGCCAGCAGTGCTGTAATGGAGACGCCGATTGCCTTTGGCTCCATGTTCAAAGCCATGGCCGTCTACCTGCCTGCTCTCTGGCTGTCGCTTGGAATTGCGGTTCTGCTGTTTGGATTACTGCCAAACCGGACCTCCATTGCGTGGCTCTATCTGGGATACTCCTTCTTCGCTGTCTATCTGGGACGGGTGATCGGACTTCCGGACTGGCTGCGGAAAATTTCACCCTTTGGCCTGATTCCCCAGCTGCCGCTGGAAGAGATCAATTATCTGACATTGACCCTGATCACCGCTGCCGCTGCTGCCTGCATTGCGGCCGGGTATGCATTTTACCGCAGACGGGACTCACTTGGGTAAATCTTGTACTGCACATCTTTACTAAAACTGTGTTTCCTATTTTGCCGACCTGCAAGGTGAAGGAAAGAGGCGTAGCGGTAGCTACGCCGACAGATGGCAAAATAGGGAGCACAGTTTTGCTAATTATCCTTCGAGAAATTGCGGATCCGAAGCAATTCCCCTGGAGATATCTGCATAATTTGAGCGCGCCAGTGCATTCCGAAAATACAGAGCATTTTCCAAAAACAAATCATTTTTAACGTCAAATCCCAGCGCGCGGAAATACTGTACTATAAAGACTGCAGTAGTCCGAGTATTCCCCTCCATGAATGGATGTACTTGCCAAATACGTGAACAAAAATCGATCAGCCTAACATTCATTTTGACCTTATCCATATTTACATATTTCTGTTCCCGTTCTTCCTGGAAGTCGTACTCCAAAGTACTCTTAATACTTCGAAAATCAGCATACGTAAAAATATTAATCGAACGGTTTCATTGTTCTGGTTTACATAGATCCACATCTTCTTTCGATATCCACTTTTGAACAGCCTCTTTAAATATCCTTACATCACCGTCAAACAAAAATTCCGTATATTTCGTAAACAAAGAAGTAATATAGTCCTCTTTGCTTTGGATTGAACGATAGCAAAACAATCTGCCTTCCCGCCTCATATCAAGGACGCCTTTTTGAACAAGCCTCGCAAAAAAGGCAGAGACCGTTGGCGGTTTCCACTCTTTTTTATGTTGCAAATTCACCTCCAATAGAATCATGGGAAGAGTAATATGTTTCTATCCTTTACTTTCCATGAGCCAAATTGTATTCATGACTATTTCTTCGCAATCCGTCAGACCTATTTTCATTTAATCCTCCTTTGTAAAATCATTGCAAATCCTTTTCTATCTGAATCAGGCGGTACCGGCCGGTGTGTTTTGGCAGATACATTCGGAATCCATTCCTGGCCGCAGGAATATCCATCATGGTTCATCATATCACAAAAGTCTCTGAAACAACAACACTTTCCGAGACATTTTGGGGCGCACGTTATAAACATGGAGATTCTAATAGTTTCCTAAAGCACACTTTCAAATGCTAAAATATAGACCTGAATTATCAACCAAGCGATTTGCCACACTTGCAGAGGTTCGGTTATGGTACTGCAAAACGCGGAGAATCAAATAATGATTAAGAAGAAAACCGCCTAAATAGTTAGATAAATTTTCTAAAAAGGTGAAATTGTATTGACTTTTTTCGCGGTAGTATTATAGTTTAAATATAAATATTTAACATATTTAACTCATTGTTTTTATTCAAACTAGGCAATGGCGGAGGGATTTAACACGTAAGGAAAGAGAATATCATTTACCATTTCGACTGTTTTAAACACAAGAACAAGGGATCTGGGTCTAAGATGCTTTCTATATAGCATACTAGCATCAAACGGAAGTTAAGGAGGCGCTATGAAGAAAAAATGGCTTAAACGCATGCTGCTGTTGCTTCTATTCACCGCAGTAATTTGTATTTGGCCCCAGAAGAAATTTAAGCTGGAGAATGTAGAATCCATTGAGATTTTAGACCCAAATCATGTACGGCGCAGGTTATTGACCAGAGAAAAAGATTCGGATTTGATCGAAGAAATCATAGCGCGGACTGAATCGCTCAATCTGTATCGATACTATACTATATTTAAGTATGGAGGGGGCATGTTTCCGTAGCGTTTTATAACGCTGACGGTCAGAAGCTTGACGGTTTTTCCATAATTTCCGGACATAAGATCTATGCGGATCGTGGAAATGTATTCATAGCTTTTTTTTCAAGCGTGGATAAGGCTTTTTATGAATCACTCTATGCAGAATAAACTTTATGGGGTTATGTATAAGTAAACTATTTTTATGCCTTTATTGATAATCGGCCATATAGTTACCGTGTGCAGCAATCAATTCATCACACATGTTTCGAATATCCGTGATGTTCAGTTCTGCCGCGGTATGAGGATCTAAACTGGCCGCTTGATAAATATACGCACGATCTTTCGTAACTGCAGCTTCAATCGTCAGAAGCTGTGGGTTAATATTTGTCATGTTCATGGCTGCCAATTGTACCGGAAGGCGTCCAACCCGGCATGGAGTGATCCCATTACCGTCCACCAGGCACGGAACTTCCACACAGGCATCGCCCGGAAGGTTGTCAATTAATCCCTGATTTAATACATTGCCGCCAATCTTATAGGGCTTATTAGTAACGATGGCTTCCATAATGTAAGAGGCATATTCATGAGAGCGTTCATGAGTGATTTTCCCATCTTTTAAGATGGATTCTTTTTCCGAATCCCATTCTGCAATCTGGCGAATACAGCGCCTGGGATATTCGTCCAATGGAATATTAAATTGCTCAATCATCTCCGGGTATTTTGATTTAATGAAAAATGGGTTGTATTCCGCATTATGTTCACTGGATTCCGTACAATAGTAACCCAGATGCTTAATATACTCATAGCGCACCATATCCTTATGCCGCTCGTCTGCGTTCTTAGCCAGGGCACGACGTCGAATCTCCGGATACAAGTCATTGCCAGCCTTATCCTCCAACTTCAGCAGCCATGCCATATGATTGATTCCGGCAATCAATTCACGGCATCCTTCAAGTTCGCCTTCCATGCCTAATCCCTGTAACAATCTTTCCGTACATATCTGAACGCTGTGGCAGAGTCCAACCGTGCGGATTTTGGTATAGCGCTGCATATATCCTGTCAGAATTGCCATTGGATTCGTATAATTTAAAAACAGAGCGTCCGGGCACACCTCCTCCATATCCGAAGCAAAATCCCTCAAAACCGGAATTGTCCGCAGTCCTCGCATAATTCCGCCAATGCCGAGGGTATCGGCAATTGTCTGACGCAGCCCATATTGCTTTGGAATCTCGAAATCTATAATCGTACAAGGATCATATCCGCCCACCTGGATGGCATTAACAACAAAATCAGCATCCCTCAAGGCTTCTTTACGATTTTCCACTCCTAAATAAGTTTTGATTTTCGCACGATCCTGATTTATATTTTTGTTGATTGCCTTTAAAATAATTTCTGAATCTTCCAACCGTTTGCTGTCGATATCGTATAATGCGATTTCACTTTCGCACAGAGCCGGTGTACACATGCAGTCACCCAGCACATTTCTCGCAAAGACGGTACTTCCGGCACCCATGAATGTAATTTTAATCATATGCACCCTCATTTCCTGTTTTCTATTTAAATAAATCATTATAAATACCTGGGTCAAAAGGCTTTACCGCCCAAAATAGGCATCAATTCCATCCGCAATTCCCTTCGCCGCATTCCGCTGGAACTCGCCGGTTCCCATCAACTCGTCTTCCGAAGCATTGCTCATATATCCCATTTCGATAATCGTATTTGGCACCTGGCACCAGTTCGTCCCGGTCATCGTATCCGTCTCCCATATTCCCGTGTTCGCCACTCCGGTTGCGTTACAATGCCCCTTCAGAACCGCCTTTGTCAGCTTCAGACACTCTGAATAAATATTTCCGCAATAAGCGTTTGAAGAAGTCTGGCAGATTCCCAGCGCGCCTTTCACAGAACTGCTGTCCGCACTATTGCAGTGGATTCGGATCAGCGCATCTGCCCCAGAGTCATTGGCAACCTGAGCCCGCTCTACATTGCTGATACTCACATTATTCGTCTCCCGGGTCATAACCACACTATATCCCCTGGATAGAAGTTCATCCCGCAGCAAAAGAGCCACCTTCAAATTAATTTTATACTCTGCATTCCCCGTCGAAACCCCAGATGTTCCGCTGGTCACCTTAGCCTTCATCGTAGAGGAGCCCGGCCCATTCGGTTCTTTGTCCTTCATCTGCTGCTCCTGATGCCCGGCATCAATGGCAATTAGAATATCACCGCCTCCGTGGTTAATCCCCGTTTCCGAACTGCCGGAGGGGTTCGTCACTGCCGCCGTAGTCTCTGCCGGCTTGTCCTGCGTCAGATAAGAGGCCGCAATATAACAATCCCGATCCTGATAACGCACACGGCTCCAGTCGTCACTGGTGCCGGTACGCTGGATAGAGCTTCCCTTCTTTAATACATCCAGCACTTCCGAATCCGTGGAGGCCTCTGAGCGGATATTTACATTTGATTTAGCGTACACGGTCTCCTCTACATCCTGGAAGGAAATTGACGAAACCGTCGTCTCCTCTGCCGAAGTTTCCGGTATCGTGATCTCCGGTATTATAACCTCCGGCATTGTGACCTCCGGCATTGTGGCTTCTATGCTTGTCTCCTCTGTCGAGGTCTGCAATACCGTATGATCCGCCGACGTCTCAGCAGCCGAAGCTCTCTGTCCCGGCGTTGTGCAGCCTGCTATCGACATCAGGAACAGACTGACCACAAGAATTACCCCCAATTTCTTCATAAACCTTACTCTCCCTGCCACCTTTTTCTTCTACTATAACAAATAAACTACATTTTTACTAGAAATATGAATCTGACAATTTCCTTAATTTAGGCCGAATGGCCATCCTGGTACACCCGAAGGGTGCTTCCTTAATTTAGGCCGAATGGCCATCCTGGTACACCCGAAGGGTGCTTCCTTAATTTAGGCCGAATGGCCTTTTTACCGGCATATGGTTCCGCCCCCCAGCACGATATCGTCCTCATAGAATACCACTGCCTGCCCCGGTGTCACGGCCCTGACAGGGGCGTCGAAGACGCATTCCGCATGTTGGTCATCCAACATCCGCACCGTACCAGAGGCACCGCCATGACTATAACGGATCTTTGCCGTTACCTGGCGTTCTCCCTCCAGCGCCGGAATCGACATGAAGTTCAAATCCTGGCAAATCAGACGCTCTGCGTACACAGAATCGCCGCCTCCCAATACCACCTCATTCGTTTCCGGGCGGATCTCTGTCACAAAGACCGGCGAACCAAAAGCAATTCCCAATCCCTTCCGCTGGCCAATGGTGTAGTGGGTAATCCCCTTATGACGTCCCATCACATTGCCATCCACATCCACAAAGTTCCCCGGCGGAGGAACTGCCCCGGCATTCTCCTGAATGAAAGACGCATAGTCATGATCCGGAATAAAGCAAATCTCCTGGCTGTCCGGTTTGTCCGCCACAATCAGGCCGATCTTCTCTGCTATCGACCGGATTTGATCCTTCGTATAGTCTCCCAGCGGCATTAACGTATGCGCCAATTGATCCTGGGTCAGGTTATAAAGGGCATAGGTCTGATCCTTCCCAGCCGCAGCGGATTTCTGAAACGCATACCGGCCATTCGCCAGCCGGATAATCCTGGCATAGTGTCCGGTAGCAATATAATCCGCCCCAATCTCCAGACTGCGCTTAAGCAGCGCTTCCCACTTTACGTACCGGTTACAGGCAATACAGGGATTTGGCGTCCGGCCCTGTATGTATTCCCGGACAAAGTATTCTATTACGTTTTTCTGGAATTCCTGTTTGAAATTCATTACATAATAAGGAATTCCCAATGTCGCCGCCACATAACGGGCATCCTCAACCGCAGAAAGACCACAGCAGCCTCCATTCTCGCTTGCTGTGGTTTCCTTTTCATCCTGCCATATCTGCATGGTTACGCCAATGACGTCGTATCCCTGCTCTTTTAACAGATAGGCCGCCACGGAGGAATCCACGCCTCCCGACATGCCTACTACGACCTTCTTCTTCATAGGAACCTCTTAATATTCTTCTTCCTCTTCATGCTCGGAAATATCGGATAGCGGCGGCTTCAGCCCTTGAATCTCCAGATGATTCTTCTGGGCGTAATCCCACAGCGCCGCGTGGATCGCTTCTTCTGCTAACAAGGAGCAGTGTACCTTCACCGGAGGAAGTCCGTCCAATGCCTCCAAAACTGCTTTATTGGTTACCTCCAATGCCTCATATACCGTCTTACCCTTCACCATCTCAGTCGCCATGCTGCTGGTCGCCACGGCAGCACCGCAGCCAAAGGTCTTAAACCTCACATCCCGGATCACCTGATCCGCATCTACGTCCAGGTATATCCGCATGATGTCACCGCATTTTGCGTTGCCTACCGTTCCGACGCCGCTGGCATTCTCCAATTCGCCCATATTTCTGGGATTTTGAAAATGATCCATTACTTTTTCTGTATACATAGCTGTTCCTCCGAATTCTTTCTTAATGCTTTTTCATGTAGTCTTCGTACAGAGGAGACATCTCGCGCAGCCGCTGCACAATCCCTTTCAGCTTCTCAATCACAATATCGATCTCTTCCTTTGTATTTTCTTCTCCCAGCGTCAGACGCAGAGAGCCATGTGCAATCTCGTGAGGAAGTCCGATCGCCAGCAGTACATGGGAAGGATCCAGAGATCCGGTCGTGCAGGCGGAGCCGCTGGAACCGCAGATGCCCTCCATATCCAGCATGATCAGAAGCGATTCTCCCTCAATGAATTGGAAGCTGAAATTCGCATTGCCCGGCAGGCGCTGCCTGCGGGAACCGTTCAGCCGCGTAAAGGGAATCTCCTTCAGCACCCGGTCAATCAGATAATCCCGTAATTCCGTAATCTTCGCCACATCCTGCTCTTGATGGGCCATAGCGCATTCCACGGCCTTCGCCATGCCGACGATCCCCGGCACATTTTCCGTACCGGCACGTCTCTTCCGCTCCTGTCCGCCGCCTAAGATAAAGGAACGAATCTTAACGCCCTTGCGGATATAGAGCAAGCCAATTCCTTTGGGTCCGTTGAATTTGTGGGCACTGGCACTAAGCATATCAATCTTCAGGTCATTCACATTCATATTAAGATGGGCAAAAGCCTGTACGGCATCCGTATGGAATAAAATTCCGTGCTCCTTTGCAATTTCCCCAATTTCACGAATCGGCTGTACCGTACCGATTTCATTATTTGCATACATAATACTAATCAGGATTGTGGTAGGACGGATCGCCTTACGCAGTTGATTCAGATCGATGATCCCCGCCTCATCCACATCTAAGTACGTCACTTCACAGCCCTGCTTCTCCAGATATTCACAGGTGTGAAGGACGGCATGATGCTCAATCTTCGTCGTAATAATATGATTGCCCTTCGCGGCATAGGCAGCGGCCGTCTCCCGCAGCGCCCAGTTATCGGACTCCGTACCTCCGGCGGTAAAATAGATCTCCGACGGGTCGGCGCCTAACGCGCCAGCGATAGTCTGTCTGGCATCCGCCAGCACCTTCTGGCTCCTTGCACCGATCTCATATACGGCAGATGGATTACCGTAATGCTCCGTGAAGTATGGGATCATTGCTTCTACTACTTCCGGTCTCGTGGCCGTGGTGGCCGCATGGTCAAGGTAAATATATTCTTTCATGGCTGTCTCTCCTGAATTAAAAATTATTCGGCATTCTTACTCTGCGCTCCCGCAGTCGCATTTGCCTTTTGTTCCTCTTCCCTGCTCTTTTAACTCCTGGAGGGAAATATGATCAACGGTGTCTTCAATGCTGTCCCCAATCTTCTTCCATACGTTCTTGGTAACACAAGCTTCTTCATTGGCGCAGGCATGCTCGGATTCAATCGCAGGGCAGTCAATCGGGTGCAGACTACCTTCCAATGCCCGAAGGATATCTCCCACGGAGATATCAGCCGGAGCTCTCGCCAGCCGGTATCCTCCGGCAGCTCCCCGGATACTCTCCACCAGACCTGCCCGCTTCAGTTTACCGATCAGCTGCTCCAGATAACCGTCCGAAATGCCTTGGCGCTCTGCTATACTATGAATGGAAACCGGCTCATTCTCACTGTATACGGCCAGATCCACGATGGCCCGCAGACCATATCTTCCTTTGGTTGTGATTTTCATGGAGCCTCCCAATCTCTGGTTCAATTCCCAGTGATTTAATTCCTATTATTCTAATTGCCACTAAATTACTTTGATTTACACTTTCAGAATAGCACTTCTACTTTCTCATGTCAAGCCATAAGTTGTAATAATTTACATTGTCCAATTATCACTAAAATTCTACGGGAGGTGTATATGAAAAAACGGGCAAACCCCATTATTACAGGGACCCTGATTTTAACGGTCACCGGCCTTCTGGCACGGCTGATCGGTTTCTTTTACCGGATTTACTTATCCAATCTGATTGGCGCGGAAGGGATGGGAATTTACCAACTCATCGCCCCCATCTCCGGCATCTGTTTTGCCCTCTGCTGCGGTCCAATCCAGACAGCCGTATCCCGCTTTGTAGCCGCTTCCATCGGCATGAACCAGACGGGAGCAGCACGGAGTAACTACTATGCAGGCCTGCTACTGACAGAGATGCTGGCCATTGCTACCGCTCTGGTGCTGTATACGCAGGCCGGGTGGATCGCCCTGCATCTGCTGTCAGAGCCCCGCTGTACCGTACTTCTGCAGCTGCTGGCCCTGTCGCTTCCCATCACCGCGGCCCATGCGGCCATGAACGGCTATTATTACGGCCTCAGACGCACCGAGGTCCCCTCCCTTAGCCAGCTGGCCGAACAGTTCATCCGCGTGCTGATGGTCTATCTGATCGCAGGAAAGCTGAATGAAACCGGCCAGGAGATTACCGTTACAATTGCCGCTCTGGGCCTGGTAGCCGGCGAGCTGGGGTCTCTGGCCGTATCCTATATTGCTATTTCTATTACCTTCCGGAAGGAAGACAAACTTCTGAATCAGACTCCGAAGCTAGCCTTGGGCACACCCATCCGCAAAATCCTCCTGCTGGCCACACCACTGGCTGCCAACCGCCTGATTCTGGGTGTGCTGCAGAGTATCGAAGCCATCCAGATTCCCAGCCGCCTGCAGGTAAGCGGACTGACCTCTTCCGAGGCTCTTAGTGTATATGGAGTCCTGACCGGCATGTCCCTCCCCTTTATTCTGTTCCCTTCGGCCTTGACCAATTCTGTCGCGGTTATGCTGCTGCCTTCTGTGGCTGAAGCGCAATCCGTGAAGGATGATAAGAAAATCGAACGGACCACGGAGCTTTCAATGGGGTACAGCCTGTATCTGGGAATTCTGTGTACAGGAATTTTTATTACATATGGAGGCGATATGGGGGCTCTCTTCTTCCATGACGCTTCTGCCGGTGCTTATATCCGGATTCTGGGATGGCTCTGTCCCTTCCTGTATATGACCACCACCGCCGGCAGCATTATTAACGGCATGGGCCGGACCAGCACCACTTTTATCCAGAATGTAATAGGCCTGGTCCTCCGGCTTGGTTTCGTTATTTTCCTGATTCCCCGCTTTGGAATCGTGGCTTATCTGTGGGGTGCGCTGGCCTGCCAGCTCCTGGTGTCGGGACTGCATACTTACTCCCTGCAGAAAATGGTGCCCTTTTCCTTTTCTGCTTTTCATCGGATCATCCGTCCCATGTCCGCCGTTGCCATTGCTGTCTGGGTGACCCAGACCTTCGTCCAGATCTCCGGAATAGCCGGACTGGTTCTGGGATGCATCGGAATCTGCCTGATCTACTTCCTGCTGCTGTATGTGACAGGAACTACACCGCTTCCTTTTCGGAAAAATAAGGAACGGTGACTCTTGTTTTTCACAACCCACGATCTTTGATAGTGACAAAAGAGTTACACTTTTCTTACAAAAAAATCATAACCACCGGCTAGCGGGTGGTTATGATTTTTAATGAACGGTCGTCGTGACCGTATCCATCGTTACCGTAAATTATTATTTATTTTATAGTTTATTTACCATAATATATTCTTCGCTGTTTTCATCCACAACCTTAAAACCAACATTCTGATACATCTTTACAGCATAATTGGCTTTTTGAACAGCAAGAGATGCTTGCTCATATCCGCTTTCTTTTAATATGGAAAGCATTCTTTTCATCATCGCAGTACCTATTCCACAACCCCTGTACTCCTTTTGAAGTGAGATAGCAAATGAAGGGGTCTCATTATCAATATGTCCGTAATCATTCATAATACGTGCCCAAACAGCTCCTACAATTTCTCCGTCTACTTCCGCTACCAATCCTTTATCATCTGTGAAATTTCCGAAATCAGTAACATAAACCTGCAATTCCAGAGTATGGATGACAGATCTTGGCGGAGCTTTTGCTCCTTCTGGTATAAAAATAGCTTCGTATAAAAATTCTTCTAATAACGGATATTCTGATTCTCTAATTTCTCGTATAATATAATTCATTCTTAATTCTCTTAAATTGAATTTCGAAGTCTGAACTGTACCCAAAAGTATCAAAAAGTAGCGCAGTTTTATACTTTCTTCCGTGTTAAAAAAATTCCAACGACTGCCCCTATAAGGGTAATCGGTGCTAATCTGACAAACAACCATTCAAATGCGTGAAAAGCTACTCCGACAACGCTGATTTCAGGGTTACTATAATCCCAACCTAAGTAAGGACTATTTAATACTATTAAGACCGCAGAAATTGTTACTATGACGGCACACAATAAGATAAGTAGCCAATAAAATGTTTTTCGTCTTGTGGTCTTCCTTTGTGCAAGCTGTGAGTTTATAATCTCCAGTTTTTCGGAAATTGCTTTTAAGTCTTCAACTTTCGTCTCAATAACAGTTTCTCCAAGCAAAGTGCTTACGGGTGTTTCAAGCACTTCCGATATGGAGATCAACATATCAGAATCGGGAACTGACAATCCTTGCTCCCATTTAGAGATTGTTTGTCGCACCACATTCAGCTTGATAGCAAGTTCTTCTTGCGAAAGTCCTTTTGATTTTCTGATTGCTTTAATATTTTCGTTTAACATTAGGGATAACCTCCTTTCTTTCAGTTGTTATCACTATTGTATGAGAACCCGCCCATTGCTACAAGCAACGCATATTAACATTCAAGCTTTTTCGTTTACCCCATCATCGATTGTAACCTAAAGAATTTATTCCGTCAGACTAATCCAGTAAATATACATTGGTTTTCCATCAGAATACAGTTTTTCTTCCACTAGCTTTCCCCTACACTTCTGAATAGTTTTAATAGATCCTATATTATCAGTATAGCATCCAATCATCACCTTATTTAATCCTATTGCCCCCGCATACTCAAGTGCAAGTTCAAGCATTTCTGATGCATACCCCTTACAACGTTCCGTCGGCCGCACTGCATAACCGATATGACCTCCATACGCTAAAAGAAATGGGTGTTGAATATGATGCCGAACATCAATTATCCCGACTATTTTTTCATCCTCTTTTCGTACTGCAAAAAAGGTAGTTGACGGCACCCAATCATCTTCTGCCGTTTCTGCCCTTCTGTATCTTTCCGTATGCTCTAACCACTCCCTATATTCTAGTTGGTCTAAAAGACCGCTGCCATTAATCACTTTTTCTCCGTATTCAAAAAATTCCTTTTTAAATTCAGCCGCCTGAAATTCATGTTTTTTTGTCGGCAGTACAAGTTTAATATCGTTCATAATAGTATACCCCTAAATAGTTCTTCAAAAATATGAGTCGATTATAACACATTTAGATGAATATGTCTCCATATCATCTTGTTATTCCGTTACTTCTTCCAACCAGCTAAACCGCCGTTATGATTTTTAATTATAGAAGGATTAGAGCGGCAAAAGGAAAATACATACCCTTTTACCGCTCTAATCCTTCTATATGTCCGTGTTCTGATCCGAATTTCATTAGGCTTTGTCCGATGCCATAACCGTAAGCGCTTCTTTGGTCATGCGAATCAGGTAATCGATGTCCTGCTGTGTATGCATGGGGGAAAAGACCAGACGGCTATTATGTAGAATTCCTCTGTCTTTCAGCAGGTTCATAAACCTTCTGTGCATGGAAAAGTCCGCATTCGCAATCGCATCCCGGTGGTTTATGATCTTTTCTTTTTTAGTAAAGACAGGGAACAGTGCCCCAGGCATTCCTTGCACAATCATCTGAATGCCCAGAGATTTGGCCGCATTCTCCATTCCGCACTTCGCCATTTCGGTATGACTAGCGATCATGCGGAAGCTCTCGCCGTCATTTTCCTCCAATTGACGGATCGTCTCCAGAATTGCCGCTGCTGCAATAGGATGCCCGTTGTAAGTTCCTACCGCCAATACCCGTGCGTCGGCTATCACACGCATTACTTCCCGCTTTCCGGCATATACCGCGACCGGGAACCCGCCCCCCACAGCTTTGGCAAAGACACACAGGTCCGGCACAACGCCAAAATACTCCTGCGCGCCGCCAAGTGCCATGCGGAAGCCTGTTAGGGTCTCATCAAATATCAGTACGACATTATATTTACTGCACAGCTCCCTCACCCCTTCGAGATAGCCTGGCTCAGGCAGGCAGCCTGACATATTCAGCGGCACCGGCTCCATCACAACGCAGGCAATATCATTTCCCTCTTCCTGGAAAAGCGCCTCCATCTCCGCAAGATCGTTCCATTCAATCATCAGGCAGTCATCCAGTGCGTGGCGCGCGCGTCCCTCTGTGTAACACATGTCAGAATAGTAGTCCGTGGAATCAATACCGTCTATGGTTCTTGCTTCGTTTTTTTCAGTTCGGCCTCCCAAAATATAGTCCAACCCCCCGTGATACTGCCCTTTGAACTTTACATACAGATTCTTGCCGGTATATCCCCGCGCAACCCGCACAGCGTTAAAAACGGCATCCGCTCCAGAAACTGCAAACCGAACCAACTCAGCGGAGGGAATGATCTGCTGCAGCTTTTCCGCCGCTTCTATCTGAATCATCCCGTCCCAGTTTGTATAGATTTTATCAATCTGTGCCTTTAGCGCTTCCTGATACGCCCTGTTGCTGTGACCCAGAATTGCCGGGCCGGCAGACAGAGAGAAATCGTAATAAAGGTTGTCATCATAGTCGTAGATGTGACATCCTTCCGCCTTCTTTACATAGACAGGCGCACTATTTTTCGCCTTTTTAAAATTGGACAGCGATCCACCCGCAATCGCCTTGCTGGCCCGCTGATATATTTCTTCATTCATCTTATGAACAAACATCACGCATTTCCTCCTAATCTAGGAAGCACTTAACAAAGCAGGCGGCAATCCTAACTCTTGTCGCCTGCTTGTACGTGCACTTTTGTTAATATTATCTTGATGCAGCTTCCATACCACTAAGCAGAGCGTCCACCAATTCGTCTCCGATATCGGCACGCACCATGTCATAAGCACCCTGCGCGGCTTCCACCATCTGTGCCAGCATATCATCCGGAACCTCAATGATTTCCAGTCCGCTGTCCTTTAGCGTCTGTTCGGCATCAATTTCCGCTTGCTTGGATTCGGCGAGCACATTTGCGGTGGTGGTGTTAATCGCTATATTGATCACCTGCTGATATTCGCTGGGCAGCGCCTCATAGAAATCCTTGTTCATAAAATAGCAGTAAATAAACATGATATGGTTCGTCTTGATGACATATTTCTGCTGCTCAAAAAGCTTGGTGCTGATAATGGAGTTGAGCGGATTTTCCTGCGCATCCACAAGACCCTGCTGCAAACCCATATAGAGCTCGTTAAACGCAAGTGGCGTGGGGCTTGTTCCAAGTGCGGACCAGTAAGCCATATGATACTTGTTTTCCATTGTACGGATGCGGATACCGTTGAAATCTTCGAAACTATGTACCGGAATGTTACTGGTCATCTGACGGAAAGCAGTTGGGGTTATCCCCGCCAGATAAAATCCGGCTTTGTCGTAGGCCGCATTAATCTGGTCGCGGAAATCGCCGCTCTCCAGGACTTCATATGCGGCATCCAGATCCGTAAGTGCATTTGGCAAGTCAAAGACCGCCAGTTCCGGAATGAAGGTAACCTGGGGCGATGTCGCAACAATTGACATGGTAATATTTCCTGCCTGTACTCCCTCAATCGTTTCCGTTTCGCTGCCAAGTTGATTGTTATCATAGAGGGAAACTGTGATCTTTCCGTTGGAGTTTGTCTCTACCAGTTCCTTGAATTGCAGCGCGGACTTTCCGCTGGTGGTTTCATTTGTTCCACTGTACGCGAGGATGATGTTGTATTCCTCGCCGTTATCCGGGATGGCAGGATATTCACCGGCTAACGTAGTGTCTTGCTCGGATGGCTTCTCCGTACTTGCTGTGGATTCAGGTGCCGCAGTCGATGTACTGGAAGCTTGCGTATCTGTGCTGCCGGAACCGCCTCCGCTACAGCCTGCAAGCGAGCATATCATCACGGTCACAAGTGCAAAATTCAATAGCTTTTTCATAAAATTTCCTCCTTTTATTTTATACTGCTACAGCCTCCTTGGTGGACGGCCTAACTACCTACAAGCAACAGACTGATTCCCGGTATATAGGTAATCAAAATCAAGGCTACCAGGAAGGCTACCATAAAGGGAATCGCCTTTAATCCTATTTCCATAACCGGCTTACCAACCAGCGGGCTGGCCACAAACAGATTCATTCCAAACGGAGGGGAAACGAAACCAATGCAGAGGTTGACCGTCATGATAATACCGAAATGCACGGGATCGATTCCAAGCGCAACCGCTGTGGGAAGGATCATGGGGGCCAGGATAATCAATGCCGGCCCTGCGTCAATAAACATACCCAGAATCAGGAAGATGATATTTACAATAATGAGGAATATAATCTTCGAGCTGATGTTTTCCGTGATGAAGGCGGCCAGCATATTCGGTACATTCATCAGCGCCAGCACCCGGCCGAAAGCAGTGGCCAGCGCAAGCATCAGGCAAAGCGGCCCATAGGCACGCACTGAGTCACGAAAGACCTCCACTAAATCCTTAATATTGATGGTCTTGTACAAAAACATCGATACAATAATCGCGTAGAATACGGAAATGGCGGCAGCTTCGGTAGGTGTCGCAATGCCGCTGTAGATACTGCCGAGAATAATTACCGGCGTTAGCAATGCCCAAAAACTGTCGATTAACACACGCAATATACCGCGGCTGCGCAGTTTTTTGCAGTTTTCGGCAATTAGCTGCTTATTCTCCCCTTTCCGGCGGCAGTAAATGTAGGCACAGACCATTAAACACAAAGCAACCAGGATACCGGGAATGATGCCGGCCATGAATAGATCCGCAACCGAGGTGTTCGTTGCCACACCATAATTGATAAAGGGAATACTCGGCGGGATAATGGTACCCAGTCCCGCCGCACAGGCAACAAGCGCCGCGCAGAAAACCGGATCATATCCCAGCGTTATCATCAGCGGAATCGTCATGGATCCTACCGCCGCGCAGGTTGCCGGGCCGGAACCGGAGATCGCCCCATAGAAGAGACAGGTAACCACAACCGCACAGGGTATACCTCCGGTGCGTGTGCCAATCATATAGGCAAAGAGGTTAAAAAGCTTTTCTGAAATTTTACCTTTCGACATAATTGCGCCGGAAAGAATAAACAATGGCAATGCCAGAAGTGGTGTGTTATTTGCGCCAGCGATGATATTGCGTAAGATAAATTGGCCGTTCGCGGCAAAGGATGGGTCCATCAGCCCGGGGGCGATTGTTGCCACCGCAATGGCGATGACGATCGGGACGCCCAGAATGAGGCAGACGACAAAGCTGATAAAAGTCCACGTTATCATAACTTATCCTCCCCCTTTACTGCTATCCGTTTCTTGCGAAACAGGAAATGACCGACCAGATCTTGAACTTGTCTGACAATTCCCAAAAAGAAACCAAGGATTGTAATAATATAAACGATATACATCGGCAATCCAAGTGCAGCGGATACTTGTTTACTGTTGTAAGCTGCCTGTACGGTCTCGAATGACTGATAAAAGAAAAACGCATACACAAACAGGATAATTAGCTTGATCAGCAAATCCACAAACCAGCGCAGGGTTGGGGGCAAAATCCGGTTCAGCGCATCTACCTGCAGCATAATCCCACGTTTGGTACAGTAACCGATACTGACAAATGTTGACCATACCTGACAGTAACGGCAGAACTCCTCTGCCCACGGCAGGGGCGAGCGCAGCACATAACGCAGAATGACCTGTACGGTCATCACCGTCGCCATTAGGCAGAGCAGCAGCATCATAAACATTTCTTCGAAGTGTTCGTCAATCCAGCGCAACACTTTCATTCTATCTCTCCTCTCTTGAATGATTATGCCAGGCATATGCAAAACGGAATATTCCACATATGCGCTATGCTTCCTGTGCTTTGATGCACTCTATCCTTTCGCGGCCTTCCCTGACCAGGCGGGCAATATTTTCGCCGAGAATGAGGCGCTTATCAGTCTCTGAAATTTCCGCGCCGCGTATTTTCTCAAGATTAAGCCATGGATCGATCATCGGGATATCGCTGCCCCATATAATGCGTGTCGGTCCGAGTATGCGCGCTGCCTCTTCTACCATGCCGAAGTCCATGCCCGAACCAGTCGTATCCAGGATCAGATTCGGATGCCTTTCGGCGACTTTGATCGCGGTGTGCCAGTCCCCTCCGGAGATCGGCGTCGCCCCCATATGAGCCATCATCAGCCTCAGGTTTGGAAAATCCCTGCAAACCGCATCCACTTCATGGGAGGCGGAATGAGCAAGCACGGGAGTTTTCCACTGCTCGGCCATTTCGAAGATGGGATACATGTATTTATCTGCCACAGATAGGAAGGGTTCATAGCCTCCAACACCGCGTGGATGCGCATAAATTTTAATTCCGTGGAAGCCCCGGTCGAACAGACAGGTACGGACATGGTCGAGGATCTCCTGTCCGTGGCGGGGCGAAGTAACCGAAACATACCCCCAAATGCGGTCCGGGTATTTCTTCATTGCCTCGTAGACCGCGGCATCTCCCTCGCGAAAATCGTAGTAGAGAGATTTGACGTGGGTACAGAAGATGCGGTCCAGCTTCATTTTGTCAGCCAGGCGAAGGGCGTCTGCAAAGTCACAAGAGAGATTGATCGTTTCGAATCTTCCGACATGAACATGAGCGTCAATGAGCATTAGAGGTACCTCCTTCCATCCGGGTACCGAAGATCCGGGCCGCATTGCCTCCGAGTATCGCTTCGACTTCAGCGGCAGTGATCTCCGCATTTTTCACTTTGCCCAGTCCGCAGGATACGTATTGGTGCGGCGCCGCGAATCCGGCCAGAATTCTGTCTGCACCGATTGCCTGCACCATATGTTCGATCCCGCGATACCTAGTTAATGCGGTTGTGCCAAGATAAATATTTTTGTTTTTCCTGGAAAACTCTATCAGGGGGAGATATTCCCCGGCATTAAAGCAGTCCACTATAAATGGAATATCATCGTTTTCGCTGACAAAGGAAAGGATGTCCGATACCGGTACGGCAGGTAGTCCCCAGTTCATGATAATGCGTACCGGGATGTAAACCAGCATCCCCAATTCATGAGAATCCCGAATAAGCTTCATAAGCGGCGCGTTATCTGCCGAGAGCCTGTATCCATGATAGGAGGGATACAGGCGCAGCACCCTTGCTCCCTGGTCCGCACACTGTTTTATATACTCTCCGTTGTCACGATCCGTGAGTGTCGATATGGTGACAGCAGGAAGCAATCTGTCGGGATGGCGGGCAGCAGCGTCAAATGTCATCTGATTTCCCTGTTCATCATCATAAAAGATGCCACAAAGGGAAGTGATAAAGGTTTGGCTGATTCCCCATCGATTCATCAAGCCCACAAGCTTATCTCCGGTTATGTCAGCGTGATGATTTTGCCAATAAGGCCACGTACCCACGTAGCCAGAAAGATCAACAACCATGAAAGCCCTCCTGTTCTTTGTGAAAGTGTCTTTGCGATTTGATTCGCATAAAAACCATTAGTAATTGCATATCACCTCCTGTTTTAAAAGGCCATGATTCAAATGCATACATCTTAATATAGGGGTTTTCTCAATTTATTTCCCGTAAATATACTATAATTTTAAAATAATTGTACCAGATGTATACACCTTTGTCAATTATTGTTTTCAGTAATCGAGGAAAGCCGGAGACAAATATCTTGTCCCCGGCTTTCCTCAATTAAAATTCAATATGCTGCGAAAGGATGTCCGTCAATCCTTGTAGATCTTTTGAACGAATACACGAAATAATTTCAAGATGTTCATTAATACTGTTTTCCGCGTTGCTAAAGGATTTCACTGACATAAACTGATATCTGCGTAATATAGCGCTGATTTCCCCGGTTACCCGTTCTACGTATTTGTTATCGCTTTTTTTCACGATTAGATCATGCAGCATCCAATCCGTTTCCGCATATTCCTCAACACTCAGACTAAATCCTTGCTGATATTTTTCTTTTATCTCCAAAAATCTATTTTCCAGTTCGTCAACTTCCGTCTCGCTGATATTGTATATAGAGGTTTTCGCAGCCAGTATCTCCAACGACTTACGAACCTCATAGGCATCTTCGATATCCTTGCGCGAAATTGTCTTCACATAAGTACCCACACCATCTTTTATATCTAAAAAGTCTTCACTTTTTAGCATTTTCAGAGCCTCCCGCACCGGGGTTCTGCTCATATTCAAATCTTGTGCAACACTTTTTTCACTTAGCATTGTTCCGGGACGTATATGGTTTTCCAAAATTTGTTGTTTTAATGTATCATATGCAATTTCCGTAAGGTTCTTTTTTCTCATCTGGCTTCCCATCGATGCACTCCTTAATACGCTTATGTTTTTATTGATTTTACTGGAATGTAAATTAGAAACAACGACACAATATATTTTAACTTAAAACGGCGTCCCCTCCAAATCATAAGGCGTTGCCTGATATACGTAATAATTCAGCCAATTGGTATACAGCGTATTGGCATGGTTCCTCCAGGTCAGAGACGGCTGGTTCTCCGGCTCTCCATTCGGATAATAGTTCTCCGGCACCTGGGGATCCAGGCCGGCATCCCGATCCCGGTGGTATTCCTTATCTAATGTCATTCGGTCATACTCCGGATGGCCCGTGATAAAGATCTGGCTCCCGCTGTGGTTCTGCATCAGATATGCACCGGCCTCATAGGACTTCGCCAGCAGCACCAGCTCCTCACAGTTAAAAATGGAGTCCAGCGATACCGTCGTGTTCCGGGAATGAGGCACCTTAAAGAAATCATCAAAGCCACGGGTCAGCGGCTTGGAGCGAGTCAGCAGATGATGCTTATACACGCCGGAAAGCTTATGCTCCAGTGTCACCTTATCGATTCCGTAGTGGTAATACAGCCCGGCCTGGGCTCCCCAGCAGACATGCACGGTAGAGGTTACATGATTCTTGGTCCACTCCATGATTTCCATCATTTCCGGCCAATAATCCACCTCTTCAAAAGGAATCATCTCTACCGGCGCCCCGGTAATAATCATTCCGTCAAAGTTCCGATGGCGAACCGTATCAAAGGTCACATAGAACTGGTTCAGATGTCTGGAGGAGGTATTCTTCGACCGATGGGTAGACATATGCATTAAGGTAATGTCCACCTGCAATGGTGTGTTGGACAGCGCCCGAAACAGCTGCGTCTCCGTATCCTGCTTAATCGGCATCAGGTTCAGGACTAAAATCTGCAGCGGACGGATATCCTGCGTCATGGCGCGGTTCTCGTCCATAATAAAAATATTTTCTTTCTCCAGCTCACTGCGGGCCGGAAGATCATTCTGAATCTTGATGGGCATTTTGTTCCCCTCCTCTGACTGAATTTTATCCGATGACTATTTCACTTTATCTTAAGTGGTGGTCTTCCTATCGCTTCTCCGCCACTTCCCCTGCTTTTTTATAAATATGACCGCCCGGCACGGCACCGCGTACCATCGACAAAGGATATACGTTCGTTCGCCTTCCAATCAACGTTCCGGGATTCAAAACGGAATTACAGCCGATATCGGCAAAATCCCCCAGCATGGCCCCGATCTTCCGCAGCCCTGTCTCAAACACACCGCCCTCATGGCGAATGTTCACATTGGTCTTATCCGCCTTAATATTCGAAGTAATCGAACCGGCACCCATATGGGCCTGATAGCCCAGAATCGAATCCCCCACATAATTATAATGGGGCACCTTCACCTCGTCAAAGAGGATCACATTCTTTAACTCCGTAGAGTTTCCCACGACTGCCTTCTCACCAATCAGCGCACTTCCGCGAACGAACGCACCGTGGCGGATCTCCGCTTCCTTGCCCACGATCACCGGCGCCTCCAGATAGGCTGTGGGTGCCACCTTAGCAGACTTTGCCACCCAGATCTGGGGTTCAATTTCCGTATACTCCTCCGGGGGCAGGCTCTGCCCGAGCTCCATAATAAAGGACTTAATCGCTCCCAGTACCTCCCAGGGATAAGTAGCCTTCGCCAGCAACGGCTTCGCCAGCGTGTGTTCCAAATCAAACAAATCGGTTACTGTATATTGATCCATGAAATTCTCTCCTGCCTGCAATTATTTTTAACGGTATTATTTTGTTTATGCGATCCGCAGTGTTTTACTATTTTTTATAGAATTCCACTGCCGACTGGTAGCTGTTCCGCAGATAGCTGCTGCTATTCCGATCCAGCACCGCCTGCGTCCTGCGGATAATAAAGCTCTCCAGCTTCTCCATATATTCTTTCTCCGTAATAGCACCTTCTGCCACCTGTGTCAAGCCCTTTTCCCAGCTGGCGGTTAATTCCGGGTTCAGCAGCGAACGAATCGACTGGTCCACCGTATCGAAGACTACCTCTCCCAATAACGTAGGGCCAATCACCTGTGTCTTCTTTGTCAGCGTCAGATAGTGGATCGTCACCAGCTTCTTCAAAATCTCTGCCCGGGTAGCCGAAGTGCCAATTCCGCTTCCCTTAATCTGTGCCCGCAGTTCTTCATCTTCAATCAGCTGGCCCGCATTCTCCATCGCCAGTATTATCGAACCGGAGGTGTAGCGCTTCGGCGGGGAGGTCTCGCCCTCCTTCACCCGCAGTTCCTCCACCGGAAGTATCTGTCCCTTTTTCAAGGCTGCCAGCGCAGACAGAAATTCCGGATCATTCTTCAGGTCCAGCTCTTCCTCCTCGCCGTTCTCGCTGTCCTTCTTCTTCGCCGTATAATCTCCTGTCACCTTCCGGTAACCTTCCACCGACAGGACCTTAAATCCAGCGAAGAAATGCTCCTGATGGATGGTTAACTCCATGTTGTATTTATGATATACCGCCGGCGGATAGAAGATGCTCAAAAAGCGGCGGACAATCCTCTCATAGACCTTTACGGCGGTCGGCTCCAGCTTTCCTAATCCCCCGATTCCCTGACCGGTCGGAATAATGGCATAGTGGTCTGTAATCTGCTTGTCATTGGTATACCGGGACTTGCCGATCCCCTTATGCCGGCCTTCCTCCAGAATTTCCTCCGCGAAAGCCCGGACACCGGGAATGGCCTTCAGGCCTCCGATATTCTTATCGATCTCCTTAGCCACTGCCGTGGACAGCACACGGGCATCCGTTCTGGGATAAGTTATCAGCTTCTTCTCATATAATTCCTGGACGATCTTCAGGGTCTCATCCGGCGCCAGCTTCAGTGCCTTGGAGCAGACATTCTGCAGCTCCGCCAGGTTAAACAGCAGGGGCGGATTCTTCTTCTCATTTTTCTTCTCATTCTTCACCAGTACGGCCTCGACCGGCTTCGGCCCGGACAGCTCCGTCACCAGCCCTTCGGCCCGCTCCTGCTCCAGGAATCCATTTTCCTTATAGAGATAAGGCATCTGATAATGGCGGCTGCCTTCTACGGCCCGCCATTCGGCGTCAAAGGTCTTCCCCTGGCAGTCAATTTGTGCCAGCACCCGGTAAAAAGGCGTCTTGACGAAATTACGGATTTCCCGTTCCCGGCGCACCACCATGCCTAATACACAGGTCATCACCCGGCCTACGGACAGCACGGTCCGGTCGGACTTCATAAGGCTGGAAATGGTATTGCCATACTTCAGTGTCAGCAGCCGGGAGAAGTTAATTCCCATCAGATAATCTTCCTTCGCCCGTAAATAGGCGGAAGCCGCCAGATTGTCATATTCCGACAGATCCTTGGCATTCCGGATCCCCTTCAGAATCTCCTCCTCGGTCTGGGAATCGATCCAGACACGCTTTCTGACCTTCCCTTTCACGCCGGCCATCTGCTCCACCAGCCGGTATATGTATTCGCCTTCCCGTCCTGAGTCGGTGCAGACATAAATCGTGTCCACATCCGGACGGTTTAAAAGTTCCCTCACCACCTGAAACTGCTTGCTGACAGAGCCAATTACCTCATACCGGAATTCTTCAGGCAAAAAAGGCAGGGTCTCAAGACTCCACCTTTTTAGCTTCGGGTCATAAGCATCCGGATAGCTCATCGTGACCAGGTGCCCTACACACCAGGTTATTACTGCCTCTTCACTCTCCAGACAGCCATTGCCCCGCCGGATATTCAGTTTCAGCGCCCTCGCAAACTCCTGTGCTACACTGGGTTTCTCGGCGATGTATAATGTTTTAGCCATAAATTTCCTTACTTCTTCGTGATGAATCCTTGTGCCTTTAATAATTCCGCAATCAGTACCGCTCCGCCGGCAGCGCCGCGCAGAGTATTGTGTGATAAGCCCACAAACTTATAGTCATAGACCGTATCCTCTCTCAGACGTCCGGCCGATACTGCCATACCGCCTTCAATATCCCGGTCCAGTCTTGCCTGAGGACGGTTATCCTCTTCAAAGTAGTGGATGAACTGCTTAGGCGCGCTGGGAAGTTCCAGCTCCTGGGGCAGTCCCTTAAAGGAAGCCCAGCGCGCAAGGATTTCTTCCTTCGCCGGCTTCTTCTCAAAAGATACAAATACGGACGCGGTATGACCGTCCAGAACGGGGACCCGCAGGCATTGTGCCGTAATAACCGGGCTCTGCGCCTTAACTACTTCACCGTTCTCCACATGCCCCCAGATCCGCAGAGGCTCCTGCTCGCTCTTCTCTTCCTCGCCGCCGATATAAGGGATCACATTATCTAACATCTCCGGCCAGTCCCGGAAATTCTTACCGGCGCCGGAAATTGCCTGATAAGTAGATGCCACTACTACCTTGGGGCCGAATTCCTTTAACGCATGAAGCATGGGGGTATAGCTCTGAATGGAACAGTTCGGCTTCACTACTACGAAACCCCTCTCCGTTCCCAGACGCTTCTTCTGGGATGCAAGGACTTCCAGGTGCTCCGGGTTCAATTCCGGCACTACCATCGGCACATCCGGGGTCCAGCGGTGGGCGCTGTTATTGGATACGACCGGAGTCTCTGTCTTCGCATAAGCCTCCTCAATCGCCTTAATTTCTTCCTTGGTCATGTCTACGGCGCTGAAGACGAAGTCCACATCTGCGGCAACGGCTTCTACCTCGTTTACGTTCTTCACGACCATATTCTTCACAGCTTCGGGCATGGGAAGGTCTAACTTCCAACGCTTCCCTACTGCCTCCTCATATGTCAAACCCGCAGAACGGGCACTGGCTGCCAGACAAACCACTTCAAACCAGGGATGCTGGTCCAGCAGGGTGATAAAGCGCTGCCCTACCATACCGGTCGCTCCCAGAATACCGACACGTAACCTCTCACTCATTTGTACTCACCTCAATAAAATAGATTTCCCTTCATATTACCGCATTTCCAGATAAAATGCAAGCCTGAAGCTTAATCCAGACGGAGAATTTCCCCACCCAGCAGTTCTGCATCCTCCGCCTGGTGGGTGGCGGCAATTAACAGGCGTCCCTGCCGATGCTCCCGGATAAACCGAATAACACGGAGCTTAGTCTCTTCATCCAACCCGGTAAAAGGCTCATCCATCAGTAATGTTTCGGATTCTGCCGCAATAGCCCTGGCCACAGCTACCCGCCGGCGCATACCGCCGGACAGCTCCCCTACCGGTTGTCCCAGACAATCGGCCGGAAGAATTTCCCTCAGCAGTACTTCGCTGTTCCGGCAGCCAATAATCTGCAGATTCTCCACGGGATTCAGCGCTTCACAGAGCCGGTCTTCCTGAAATACCATTCCCACACCGGATGAGGGAAAGCCTTGCAGTTCACCCGCATCCGGCTGAAGCAAGCCACTTAAAATCTGCAGAAACGTCGTTTTTCCATGTCCGGAAGCCCCCATCAGACAGTAAACCTGACCGTCCTTAAAGGCAAAATCCACCTCGTCCAATACTGCTCTGCCGTCGTAGTTCTTGCAGAGTCCTTTTACCGTTCTCACCGGCGCACCACCTTCCCTCCCAGCGTCCGCAGCAGAAGCAGAAAGCACTTCTCGCACAAGAAGCTGAGTACAATAATTACCAGGGTCCAGGCAAATAAATCTGCCGTCTCCAGATAGACTTTGGACAGATACAGCTTCTCACCAATAGAAGCCGCAGAAACACCGATTACCTCCGCGGCGACACCGGATTTCCAGCTCATACCTACGGCCGTCCTGGAAGCACTGACCAGATAAGGATACAGGCTTGGCTGGTAAATATACCGAATCCGCTTCCAGCCCCGGATATGGAATACCTGGGCCATCTCCAGCAGCTGCCGGTCCACCGCCCGAAAGCCTGCCAGCGTATTCAGGTAAATCAAAGGAATCACGATGGTAAATACGACAATCACTGCTAGATATTTGGATCCCATGAAAATCAACGCCAGAATTACAAAAGAGGCCACCGGTACCGACTTCATTAGGGAAATTAAGGGCGCGGCAAAATCCTCCAGCAGTCCATAACGGTAGGCCAGACCTCCCAGAATTACACCAAGGAAAAACCCGCCCAGAAATCCGGAACCGATCTTCAAGAGCGAAAGACCCACCGACTGCCAAAAAGCAGCCGTGGGCAAAAGCTTACATAAAGCCAGAGCCACTTGAAGCGGCCCGACAAACACGATTGAATTATCTGCCAGACGGGCCGCTCCTTCCCAGACCAGCAGCCAGAAAACCAAGATAAGGATTTTTTTAATCTGCTTGTTCCGCATGGCAGTCTCCTTTGTGTACTTTATTTTGTCATTCTCTACTGCGCATTATAATAGAAATCACCCGCCGGCATTGCCCCGCCGATGGAAGCCGGATCCTGTTCAAAGAGCACCTGCAGGTATCCTTCCAGCGCCGTCTTCATTTCACTGCCGTCGAGATACGTGATCCCACAAGCAGGAATAGCCTTCTGCGCAATGGCTGCCTTAGCCACAATTCCCAGATCTGCAATCCACTCTGCCGCCTGCGCCGGATTTTCATTCGTATAAACTGCCGAAGCCTGATGTTCGGTAAGGAAAGCTTCTACCAGCTCCGGATGCTCCTCTAAGAATGCGTTCCGGACAATCGTGACGCCGGTAACCAACGCACTCTCGCCGCCTTCTGCCTGCTGCGCGGCATTCCATTCATTGCCAAGCTCCAATACGACCTTTAACTGGTCATTCTGCATGCAGGCTGCCGTCGCAAAGGGCTGAGGAAGCAGACCAATCGCTTCCGGCTGTTCTGCCAGAATCGCCGCCACCTCCGTAGCCTCGGACTTATACTCCAGTGTTACGTCGGATTCCGTCAGTCCCTTTGCCTTCAGCAGATACTGCAGCACGTAATCCGGTGTCGTTCCTTTTCCTGTCAGGCAGACGGTCTTTCCCTGCAAATCCGCAATGGATGTGATCTCATCTCCGCCCGTTACCAGGCTCAGCACACTTAAGGTGTTAATGTCAATAACCGAAATCTTCCCCTCGGTCTTATTGTATAATACGCTTGCCAGATTCGCCGGAACCAGGGCGATGTCAATCTCACCTGAGATCATCAGCGCCGTCAGGGCATCTGCCGCCGTCTCCATCTGGAAATAATATTCCGGATGCTCCTGCATCATGGACACCAGTCCCATCGACGTGGGGCCCTTCAGCGCACCGATCCGAATGTCTGCCGCTGAAGGATCCATGCTCTCAGCTGAGGCCGTCTCTCCTTCTGTAGAAGCCGCTGCTGCCGTCGTCTCCGCTTCGGTGGCCGTAACCGCCTCCGAAGTGGCCGCTGCCGCCGTGGTATCCTCCGCCTTACTGCCGCATCCGGCCAGCAGGCATACGCACAGAATCAGTGCACTAAGAATTGCTGTTCCCTTTTTCATTTTCCCGTCCTCCTGTTTTTGAATAAATGGTCTTGGTCTGGATCCCCGGAAGCATTCCCAGTTTTCCTGATAAAGAATTAATCACATCCGCCGGAGCCTCCACCACCACGCTTAGAATTGAAATGCCTCTCTCCCGATGGGGAATCCCCATCCGACCCAGTACATAAGGTGCATACTGGTGAAGAATTTCATTCATCTTTGCGGCCTGGTTTAAATCTTCCACGATAATTCCAATCAAAGCTACTCTGGTTTCCATAAGTCTCCACCCTTCTGTGATACTGCAGGACGATGAAAAGCGCCGGTTTTTACGTTTTAAATAAAGTTAAAAATCCTGCGCCAAAAGGCGCAGGACCAGCAGGTTCTACTTTTCACTCGCCTTTCCTCTCAGGCCGAACCTTCGAGCGTCAGTACGTACTACTATGTAGTATTTTCACAAGACTAATATAGCAAACTATGGGAGAAATTGCAATACCCAACTTTATCCGGCTTATGTAGCCTAGTGTAACTAGAATAGCAGGAATATCCTCCCATGGACAAGGGGCAAATCCCCTTCGTCCGCATATACTAAAGCATACTTTTGATAAGGAGGATTTGTATGGAACCTATCCTGGAACTGCGGGAAGTGGGTTATTCCTACCACAGCTTAAACGGAGAAACCAAGACACTGGAGAATGTTAGTTTTTCCATACAGCCCGGAGAGTTCACAGCCATTGTCGGCCCCTCCGGATGCGGTAAATCCACACTTCTCTCTCTGATCTGCGGTCTGCTGACTGTGGAGGAGGGGGAGATTCTAATAAATAGTTCCCATATCGGCTATATGCTCCAAAGGGATCATCTGCTGGAATGGCGCAGCGTCTACCGCAACGCCATCCTGGGATTAGAGCTGCAGCATGCCTTAACGCCCTCCGCGGGGGCCTATGTGCAAAAAATGCTGAAAACCTACGGCCTGGGCGATTTTCAGCAAGCCTATCCCTCGTCTCTCTCCGGGGGAATGCGCCAAAGGGTGGCGCTGATCCGAACTCTGGCTCTGGAGCCGGAGCTTTTGCTTTTAGATGAGCCTTTTTCCGCATTGGATTATCAGACGAGGCTAGAGGTCTCCGACGATATCGGAACCATCATTCAGCAGGAAAAAAAGACTGCGCTGCTTGTTACCCACGATCTCTCAGAAGCAATCAGCTTAGGCGACCGTGTGATCGTCCTCTCTCACCGTCCGGCTACTGTCCAGACCATCCTGCCCATTCATTTTGAAGAGGAAGCAGGGGGTAAACGCCTTTCGCCGCTGTCGCGGCGGAACGCGATGGAATTCCCTGGGTACTTTAATCAAATCTGGAAGGAGATTCGTGGTAATGGATAAAATATCAGCAGCGCAGCAGAAATATCTGGACGACGAAACACGTCATAAACGAAATATCCGAATTGGCCGGTGGCTGATCTTAATCGCTCTTCTCCTTCTGTGGGAGGGCGCCGTCCGGTTTGGCTGGCTGAATGACTTTATTTTCAGCAGTCCGGTCCGGATGGCAAAGGCTTTCGGGAAAATGGCGGCAGACGGCAGCATTTTCATGCATATTGGCGTAACATTGGGAGAAACTTTGATCAGCTTTCTGCTGGTTACCGTGCTAAGCCTTTTGGCTGCCATTCTTCTGTGGCGGTGTAAGCTGGCAGCAGAGGTGCTGGAACCCTATCTCGTCATGCTGAACAGCCTGCCAAAGTCCGCCCTGGCCCCTGTACTGATCGTATGGCTGGGAAACAATATCAAGACCATTATTGTGGCAGCCATCTCCATCGCTGTATTTGGTTCGATTATCACCCTCCTGACCGGCTTCCGGGAGGTGGATGAGGATAAGATTAAATTGATCCGGTCTCTTGGCGGCGACAATAAGGATGTCATGACAAAGGTCATGATTCCAAGTTCCGTTCCGCTGCTGATCAGTACCATGAAGGTTAACATCGGTCTCTGCCTGGTAGGCGTGATCATCGGCGCTGGTGTCAAGTGTAGACTGAAAAAAAATTGAATTTATTTGATTTCCCTAAAATCCGTTCTATCTTTTGTCGAATTTTGTACTGTTTGTATATTTTTCATTCTCAAATTCAGACCTATTGATACAGGATATTTTAATTCAGTCCTATTATATCACTACAAGTTTACATCAGGCAAAAAATTCATGCCATCTTACTTCTCATCCTGTTCAAAGTACCTTTTTATTTCATTACTATCATGTATTTTATTATACATTCGGTTCCAGTATACAACTTTTCGAATTATATCATTAGAAGCCTTTATACCCGCTAATCTTATCTGATTTTCAACTTGTTCTTTCATATTTTTCCCATTTTCAAAAGAATCTCTTACAATTCGTTCTAAATACTCTGGCTGTCGCCTATCTCCTATATCTGAAAAAATCGCTGTTGCTGCAACTAATGAGGTCCGCATATATCCCGCATTATCCTTAAATAAGTCACTGTCAATATAAATCCCTTTACTTTCAATGAATCTGCTGCAAAAAGTAATAATCGTTCGTGTATTCCCTTCCCGGTAAGGATGAACCTTCCATAATCTTGCCATATATCCACTAAAAGTTCTAACTATATTCTCAAACTCTGCTTTTTCCCACGGATACGCATCCATTTCAGATAGTATATTTTTTGACTCTTGCTCAATATCAAAACAATCAGAATATTCTATAGAAATTCCACCTAAAGCAGGTTCCGTTTTTTCAATATTAATGATTCTAGTTTTACCTGCCCACTCATAGACATCTTGAAATATTGTAAAGTGAATCTTACAAAGCGCAGCGAAATTAAAACGGCTCACAGAATTATCCATCGCTAATTCCGAGAGCCTATAACAAGTATAATCTGCTTCCATATCTTTTAGCATATTTTCATCTTTAATATCAGCTAAATTCTTTAAGACTTCTGTACCTGGGTATAAATAAGGATCTTTCATTCTGCCCCTCTACTCCTTCATCTTATATTTCTTATCCAATGTTTTCTTAATATCCTCCATTGTCATCTCTCCACGCTTTTCTTTTTCAATCAAGCGTTTAAATTCCGGGGTTGGTTCAAGTCCATCAACTTTTATCATGCCAAGTGCATAGTCCCATTTTTTATCGGAATTTACTAACATAAAAGCACCTCCTATTGAAAACTCTATAATATATATTTTACCATAATTCTTAAATCTAAGCCATGCTTTTTTAAACAACTTTGCACGATTTATCAGATGAAATTATGTTTTCGGAACAGCATGCCAAATCCCAGTTTCCATAACCATAACCATCTCCGCTATCTAAGACATCTGATCTTCATAGAGAAACTTGATTTTTATATGCCGCATATCCCATATGTAAATTTTTTCTATAAAGACTTCTAACATTTCCCGTGTCAGTCTCTTTGCTCCCTTGAACTTCACGAATTGTTCGATAAATGCCTGCTGCTTATCCTGCTCTGCATTCGTTTCCAGTTCTTTTTCCATTTTTTCTAATCTTCTTGTTGTTTCCGCTATTTTATCAGACAAGATATCCCTCTCATGAAAATATTGTTTTTCTTGTATATTTTCCTCCTTTAACCGGCGGTAGAGGGAAAGCTTTTTCGTTTTTGATTTTTCAATTATCTGCTTATATTCTTTCCTTTGCTGGAGATAGGATAAAATAGCCTTCTTATTTTTCTGTTTTGTCTGTTCCACTAATTCATTAGCTTCAAGCAATAATTGTATCTGACTCATAATAACAGTAAATACCACTTTTTCAATATTATCTTCGCAATAGCTTTTTCCGGAACAATGTATTTTCGCACCATTGTTATTATATTTACAATAATAAGATGGAGACTTATTCGTTCTTATACGTCTTTGCATATTATGA
>Ga0153928_1000173_pt1 | contig 33982 bp, 26 predicted proteins | sample TSNJ012MetaG_FD_106656 | JGI IMG/M metagenome (GOLD analysis project Ga0153928, IMG submission 106656) | Attine ant fungus gardens microbial communities from New Jersey, USA - TSNJ012 MetaG | ecosystem: Host-associated > Fungi > Mycelium > Unclassified | place: USA: New Jersey, Wharton State...
CGAATTGAACGAATAAAAGTGGGTTTGGGTCTCGGGTGAATGCGACACGAACCCACTTTTATTCGAATCAACACCAAGGCGCCAATACTGAGACCGAAAAAGGGAAAGAATCTTTTGAGTAGTGCAACGGTCCGATGGCTTTTGAGGGTACCACTTTGATGAAGGAAGGCAGGTTGTTTTTATCCTGAGAGAATGTGCCGCCATAAGCAAGAAGGCATAAGAAGCAACAATGAAAGCCGGAACGCTTTGTACTGCCGCCGAAGTGCGGACTTGTGCCTCGCCGACGCCCATAATAGTTTTTTCGTCCCGGAAGTTTAACTCAATTTCCCAGCGCCACAAATAGGCTTGCACCAGTTGTGCTAATGGTATCTGGGTATCAGAGCAGATTAAATATGCTGGTTCGCGGTAAAGAAGCCGAACGCCCTTGCGCGGGCGGTATGCCAATGGTCGTATGATGACAACAAGCATATCCCGATCTTTACTGCTTTTCCAACGTACAGGCGTCATTGTTTTTATTTCAAACTCATGGTGTTTCCCAGCCGCAAATGCTGTGACTTTTTGCCATGGAATGGCGTCATCCTGGCGAACCTCTTCCGGAGTAGGCAAACGTTCGCCGTAATACTTCTTCCGGCCACGGGAGATTTCACCAGTTTCTACCGGTGTCTCGAACAAGCTGGCATCTTTACGAATACGCCCAATGAGTGTAGTGTCTTTCGGCATTGATCGGAATACTTCCTGGTTTGTAAACCCACCATCAACCGCACATACGATTTTCCTCTCTGGAATCTGCTTGCGCAGTTCCGCCAGATGCATGGCAGCAACCGCGCTAATCTTACATTGTTTCTGCTGTTTTTTATACTCATCCCAAATCTCAGGTGGGGCAGTTTTACGCGGTTTAACGGCGGATGGTGCATGCTGGAAGACAATTGGGATAGCACGTGCACGGCCTGCAACTTCCAAATCTGGTAAAGCGGCAGATATCTGCAGATACCGCTGCCCCCATACAAAATTAGTATGGAACGAGGGGCCAAGCGGATCCCGTTTCCAGCCTGTTCCAGATACTTTACGTCCACATTTTCGCACTAACGTATCATCAATCATTGTAAATAGCGGTGCCTGATCATCAAGTTCCCCTAATACACTTTTGATTACCGGGGTGAATAGTTCGTGTTGCTTAATCCGTTCTTTTTCAAATAGCCGATAGGCAGCCGACCAATCCTGGAACTGTTTTCCTCCTGCGGATAACATACCTGTGATCGTATGCCTTCCCAGGGCTAACAATGAGCTTGTCGCAAGTTCATGTGCCCGATGGAAAACCCTCTCCTGATGAAATGCTGGACGTGTTTGGGCAAACAGCCTATCGAATTCATCGATAATTTTAGGGTTTTTTTTTGAGAACTGAGCCAGGTACCTTGTGACGCTTCAATGCTAAAGTTCCTTTATCTTCAATAAACCACTCAACTGCTTCACTCTGTTCGAATTCCAATGCCTGTGCCAACTGAGCCGGCACATTAATATACCATTGTTCACTTTTAGCACGCTTTATTAACTGGACTTTTGTAACATATCCCATACTTCACACCTCCATTCATTATAACTAGTTATATAACTAGTCTATCACAATAAATAAAAAATGTCAAGACCACAACGGAATGATATTTTTATTTGTTATAATGTGTTTTAACTAGTAAAAGGCCAAAGTCGAGGGGCGGGATTCGTGAATCCCGCCCTTACTTTATACCTACGGATTGTTACGCACTTTGTGCTTTCGCAATCCTGGTATCATTTAATCAATGTCCTCGCCGTTTAAAATCCGGATTCCTTTGCTTTCCAGCAGAGCTCTCGCCCCTTCGTTGTCTGCGACCCGGAGGATTACATAAGCGGTCTTCGCTGTCTGGCTTACAAATGCGTACATATACTCCACGGTGACATTCGCCTCCAGCAGGGCATTCAGCGCTACGGAGAGGCCGCCGGGGGTATCCTCAATTCCAATTCCGAGTACTTCGGTCTGCGAGACAGTGAAGCCTGCTTCCCGCAGTTCCCGCTCTGCCTGGTTGGGGTGGTTGACAATGAGGCGCAGGATACCAAAATCAGTAGTATCCGCAATGCACAGTGCCCGGATGTCAATATTTCCCTTACCCAGGATATCGGTAATCTCTGCGAGGCGTCCCGGCTGGTTCTCTACAAACACGGACAATTGTTTAATTAACATAGACTCACATCCTTTCTGAAAGCAGGTTCCAAGGTTTAGTAAAGTTTGCGGTTATCAATGACGCGGATGGCCTTGCCTTCGCTGCGCTTCAGGGTCTTTGGCGAGACCAGGCGGACCTTGGCCGCGATCTGCAGGTTCGAGCGTAGGGCTTCCGCAATCTTCTTCTCCAGATCCTCGATCATACGCACTACGTCGAAGGCGAAGCCTTCATTCAGTTCAATCAATACTTCCACCGTATCCAGAGCACCGGCCCGGTCCACAATAATCTGGTAAACAGGGGCAATATTCTCAAACTGCATCAGAACACTTTCCACCTGAGAGGGGAATACATTCACGCCGCGGATGATCAGCATGTCGTCTGTACGTCCCTGCGGCTTCTCCATACGGATGAAAGTACGCCCGCAAGAGCACTTCCTTCGGCTGATCCGGCAGAGGTCTCTGGTGCGGTAGCGGATAATCGGGAAAGCTTCCTTGGAGATGCTGGTGAATACCAGTTCACCCAGTTCTCCCTCCGGAAGCGGTTCACCCGTCTCGGGATCAATAATCTCCACAATGAATTGGTCCTCGTTTACATGCATGCCGGCCTGCTCTTCACACTCATAGGATACCCCGGGCCCCATAACTTCTGTCAGTCCATAGATATCATATGCTTTAATGCCCAGCAGCCGTTCAATTTCCCGGCGCATATTTTCGGTCCAGGGCTCGGCTCCGAAAATGCCGGCCCGCAGAGGGATATCTTCCGGGGCGATTTTATTCTCCTGCAGACATTCACCCAGATAGGCGGCATAAGAGGGCGTACAGCAGAGGATATCCGAGTGGAAATCCTGCATGATTTGCAGCTGACGGTTCGTGTTGCCTGAGGATACGGGGATGCAGGTAGCTCCCAGAGCCGTGGCTCCTTCGTGGAGTCCCAGACCGCCGGTAAACAGTCCATAGCCGTAGGCGATATGGACGAAGTCCCCTACGCCGCCGCCTGCCGCTACGATTGCCCGTGCACAGCATTCGCCCCAGTTGTCCAGATCCTTCTGGGTATAGCCGGCCACGATAGGCTTGCCGGTAGTACCGGAGGATGCGTGAATACGGGCCAGCTGTTCCTTCGGGACAGCGAATAATCCATATGGATAAGTATCCCGCAGATCTTGTTTATAGGTGAAGGGCAGTTTACGGAGGTCATCGAGGGATTGGATATCCTCCGGCTTTACACCCAGTTCGTCAAAACGCTGCCGGTAGAAGGATACCTTCTCGTAGACATCCCTCGCGGTTTTTTGAAGGCTCTTAAGCTGCAGAGATTGAATCTCCTCCAGGGGAGCCGCTTCGATTGCATTATAGAGTTTTCCCATTTTTTGTCTCCTTTTGCGGTAGTTATTGACCGCGCAGATCCACGATGCGCCTGGCTTTTCCGACAAAGCGCTCAATGCTCTTGGGTTCTGCCAGGGTGACCTTGGCCTTTAAGCCAAGTACTGTGGCCAGCTTTGCCTGAATCTGGCTTCTCATGCGTTCCAGATTACCGTAGCTTTCCAGCAGGGAGGCATCGGTCAGCTCTACCTTTACCTCCAATGTATCTACATAGCCTTCCCGGCGCACATAGAGCATATAGTGGGGACTGGTCTGGTCAATATTCATCAGGACGCTTTCAATCTGGGAGGGGAATACGTTAACACCGCGGATCTTCAGCATATCATCGCTGCGGCCCATAATCTTATCCATCCGCGCTGTGGTTCTGCCGCAGGCGCAGGGGTCCTTAATGATTCGGGTCAGGTCGCGGGTACGGTAGCGGAGCAGGGGCATACATTCCCTGGCCAGGGTGGTGACCACCAGCTCGCCTACCTCTCCTTCCGGAACCGGCTCTAATGTCTCCGGGTCCAGAATTTCACAGAGGAAGCAGTCCTCATTAATATGAAGGCCGTCGCGTTGCTGACATTCACCGGACATGCCGGGGCCCATCAGTTCGCTGAGGCCGTAGTTATCGGTGGCAAATAAGCCGAGGGAATCTTCAATTTGGCCGCGCAGTTCCGTAGTACAGCCTTCGGAACCCAGAAGTCCCAGGCGCAGCTTGAAATCCTCCCGTTTATAGCCAAGTTCTTTGGCCATTTCGCCCAGATACATGGCGTAGGTGGGCGTTGCGATCAAGGCAGTGGTACCAAAATCTTTCATCAGCATCAGCTGCTTCTCAGAATTACCGGAAGAGCAGGGAATGATCGACGCTCCGATTTTCTCTAAGCCATAATGAAGGCCCAGAGCTCCGGTGAACAGCCCATAGCCGAAACAATTTTGGACAATATCGTCCCTGGTGGCTCCGGCGGCCGTTACCAGCCGTGCTACATTTTCAGACCAGACATCCAGATCGCCCTGTGTGTAGCCCACAACGGTCGGCTTTCCTGTAGTTCCCGACGAAGCGTGCATCCGCACCACTTCGGACTGGGGAACGCCAAACAATCCGTAAGGGTAGTTATCTCTAAGGTCCGCCTTCGTTGTGGGCGGTATAAATCGGAGATCCTCCAGAGCAAGGATCTTGTCGGGTGTCATACCTGCTTCATCCAGCCGGGCATAGTAGAAGGGTACATTGGTATAGGCATGCGCCACCATCTTTTGCAGCCGCTCCAGCTGCAGCTTCTCCATCTCTTCACGCGGCATGGTCTCCCTGTCTTTGTTCCAAATCACTTTTGCACACTCCGTTCTTTCGCGCATTAACGCTTTTGCGTAGAAAATTCATATTTGCATGATACCGTATTTTGTTTAAGAATTCAAGCAAAAATGGACTTTTCTTTTAAAAGAGCGCTTTCTTAAAAACCTGCCTTGTCCCAGAGGTGGGCTTTGTGGTATACTTTGTTAGAAACGGAGGAAGTATATGAACATACAAATTCAAAATCCGCTGGTACTTCTGACAGCGGAAAATGGTTTTGAATTACAGGTCCGGGATCTATATATAGAAGGTGGCCGGATCACGGCTATCGGCAGCGCTCCGGAAGGCTTCCTTGCAGACCGGGTACTGGATGGAACCGACAGACTGGTAATTCCAGGGTTGATTAATTGCCATACTCATAATTATATGACAGGATTCCGAAACCTGGCAGACGATGTGCCTTTTCAGGAATGGCTGTTTGAGCGGGTGATGCCAAAAGAGGACCGGATGAGTGGAGAGGACGCCTACTGGGCGGCGACCCTTGGCATTATGGAAATGCTCCGTTCCGGTACTACCTGTTTTCACGATATGCAGATGCATATACACCAGACTTCCCGGGCGGTGGCGGAGTCCGGCATCCGGGCTTGTATCGGGCGCGGGCTGTCCGGTACCGCAGAGGATGAGGGCGGAACCAGACGGCTGCGGGAGGCGGCAGAGGAGATCGACCGCTGGCAGGGGCATTCGCGCATGACCTTTGCCATAGCGCCTCATGCGCCGTATACCTGTGACGCCGCTTACCTGAGGCAGGCGGCGGCGGAAGCGGTGAAACGGCAGCTTCATTTGCATATCCATTTATCCGAAAGCCGGTTTGAGGTGGAGCAAATGAGGGCAGAGACCGGAATGTCTCCCATAGCCTATGCCAAATCCCTGGGGTTGTTTGAAGTTCCGGCGGTGGCGGCCCACTGCGTACATGTGGATGAGGAGGACATCCGGATTTTGGCGGACTGCGGTGTCAGTGTGGCCACGAATCCAGCCAGTAATATGAAGCTGGGAAATGGCTTTGCACCGGTTCCGAAGATGCTGGAGGCAGGAGTTAACCTATGCATCGGCACCGACGGTGCGGCCAGCAATAACGCCCTGAACCTGTTCCGGGAAATGGGATTGCTGGTGTTAATTCACAAGGGAGCCGCTCAGAGTGCGGTGGCTGTCAGTGCGTCGGAAGCGTTGAAGATGGCCACGATAAATGGAGCGAAAGCGCTTGGCCTTGAGCAGGAAATCGGAAGCATTGCCGCAGGTATGAAGGCAGATCTGGCGCTGTTGGATTTGAACCGGCCCCAGCTGCAGCCGAAGAACAATCTTGTATCCTCATTGGCTTATTCCGCGAATGGATCCGAGGTGGAAACGGTAATGGTGGATGGTGAAATCGTGATGGAGAAGCGGCGCTTTGCAAAGATCGACGAAGAGCGGGTCTTGCATGAGATCAGGCAAAGGTTTACATAAGAGTATTTTCCTAGGTGAGAAAAAACCCGCCTTTAAAAGGCGGGTGGGTTTATTCAAATAATTGTGTAAACTTCTTTACCACATTTGCGATGTTTGTATCCTTCCGCCATACCAGGAAGGACTTGGTGTTAATCGAAGGCTGTACGATCTTCTTAATCATCACCTTGTCGTTCTTTAACTGCTGCGAAGCCGTATAGGAAGCAATGGCTACGCCAATGCCGGCTTCGGCCCAGCTGACAGAAGAGGAAATTTCCGTATTCTGACAGATGATATTCGGAGAGAAGCCACGCTGACGGCAGGCATTTACCAGCAGGTCATGGTAACGCCGGTGAATAATCAGCGGCTTGCCTTTAAGCGCAGCCAAGGGAATCGTATCCTCCTGGAGGCCGTCAAAAAAGCTGGGAAGGGCGATCGCCGCAAAGTAATCCGTGTCCTCATCCTTCGACTCATCCTCCCGGACAAAGCGGGAGTGATAGAGGCTGGTATTAAAGGGCTCGCGAATGATCCCCACGTCGACAGATCCGGCATTCAGCAGGTTCAGTACATGGTTACTGCTGCCCTCAAAGACCTGAAAATCCACCTGTGGATGGGTCTTGTTAAAGGCCATGATCTTTTCCGGGAGAAGGCTGTTGCAGACGGACACAATCGTAGCAATCCGAATGGTACCCTTGGCTTCCGCGCCTAGGTTCTGCAGGTCGCGGACGGTGGCGTTTACGAGATTTAAAATTTCTCTGGCGCGCTGCTGAAGGATTAATCCCTCGTGGGTAATGGTTAAATTCCGTTTGTCCCGCTCAAAAAGCTGTACGCCAAATTCATCTTCCAAAGCCTTTAGCTGAAGGCTTAGAGGTGGTTGAGAGATATTAAGGTTTTTGGCGGCTGCCGTAATATGCCCGGCTTCTGCTATTGCCAAAAAATATTCCAGCTGCTTTAATGTCATAAAAGTCACACCTTTCGTAAAAAGTAAGTTACTGAGTCGTGGAAAGGACTTGCATTATTATTTAAAACCAGTATGATTAGAGAGCACTCATACATTATCATTATAATAGCCTGTGAACAAAAAGACAATAGCTTTTTACTATAAGAAACCCCGTAATAGATTAGAAAATTAAATAATTTCAAGAAAAACCTCAGAGAAGATAAGTCTATGAAGAAGATTCAGGAGGAGAAGAATCATGGAGAGCGAAATTCGCGATTTAAAGCTGGCCCCTTCCGGCCACCAGAAGATTGAATGGGTAAGACGCAACATGCCGTTGCTGCGCAGTATGGAGGAAGAATTCCGGGCGGCTCAGCCCTTTGCCGGCAAGCGGGTGGCACTGTCGATTCATCTGGAAGCCAAAACCGCGTACCTGTGCAAGGTTCTGGCGGCCGGCGGAGCCGATATGAAAATTACCGGCAGCAATCCGCTGTCTACGCAGGATGACATTGCGGCCGCGCTGGTGGAGGATGGACTGGAGGTACATGCCTGGTATGATGCGGCCCCGGAAGAATATGAAGAACATATTTCACATGTACTGGAACAAGACTGCCAGATTATTATTGATGACGGAGGCGATCTGGTACACATGCTTCATACCCGGTATCCGGAGAAAATTGCCCATGTGATCGGAGGATGTGAGGAAACCACCACAGGTATCCTGCGCTTGATTGCCATGGACAAGGCGGGGGAGCTGAAGTTCCCGATGGTATTGGTGAACAATGCGGATTGTAAGCATTTGTTTGATAACCGCTATGGCACCGGCCAATCCGTAATGGATGGCATTAACCGTACCACGAATTTGATCGTGGCAGGTAAAATTGTGGTAGTGGCCGGTTATGGCTGGTGCGGCAAGGGCGTTGCGATGCGCGCCAAGGGAATGGGCGCCCGTGTAGTAGTGACAGAGGTAGACCCCATTAAGGCGATCGAGGCGGTCATGGATGGCTTTGATGTCATGCCGATGAAGGACGCGGCGCGAACCGGCGATTTGTTTATCACCGTAACCGGCTGCAGCGGTGTCATTGACGAAGAAGATTTTGCGGTGATGAAAAACGGTGCGATTCTCTGTAATGCCGGACACTTTGATGTAGAAGTGGACGTAGCGAAGCTCATGGAAATTGCGCTGGAGAAGCAGGAACAGCGTAAGAACATAATGGGATACCGTCTGGACGCCGATCGCTGGGTATATGTATTAGGAGAAGGCCGTTTGGTAAATCTGGCGGCAGGCGACGGTCATCCGGCAGAAATCATGGATATGAGTTTTGCCATTCAGGCGCTGAGTGCCAAGTATCTGGTGGAGCATGGGCATGAGCTTCAAGAGAAGCTGATCGCGGTACCCCGCGCGGTGGATTTGGATGTGGCCCGCCGGAAGCTTGCCTTTCTGGGCAAAGAAATTGATGCTCTGACACCGGAACAGGATGCCTATCTGAACAATACCTCCCTCATATGAGGGAGGTATTGTTCAGTCAGTTAGAGGGCTGTGTTTATAAGAATTCGCGAAGCTCCTTCAGATTTCGTTCTTCTGTTTTTAGGAGATCTTCCGCAAGGCTTATTGCCTTTTTATCCGATTGACGGGAATCGTGGATTGCTTTTGTAATCTTTGTGATTCCCATGTTACTTCCTTCGATGGCCATTTCCGCAAGATGAGAGGTGGAGCGGTCCATCAAGGTTTTCATATTCGTCATGGCAGTGCTGGACATTTTTGTTGCTTCCGATATATCTCTCACAGCCATTCCCTGGCTGCGCATCATCTGTGCGGCTTTTCTGTTCAGCTGCTTATAATCCTTCCACTGTTCGTGCAAAACCCCTTTCAGAGAGGTATCCTGAGCCTTCGAGGCTAACAGGGGAAGGGTTTCAATACCCATCTGGGTGTTTCGATAAATTCGGTCTAACAGGTTATCATTCTTCTTCATTTACTGCTGCCTCCGCGTCTGTGTTGATTTCATTTGTTATAGGATGTGCTCTTTTTTCACTTCTATGTATGCAAAATTCACCACTTTATAAACGAAAGAGTTTCCCTTAGAAATCATGTTCCGGTTCTCATTACTTGCATTTTAGATTCAGCGTAGTAGAATAATACAGACACGAAAGACAATGCCCGAAAGGAGGTTAAAAAAAGGATGTTTAGCAAAAAACAGATTTGGCAATTGATGATTCCGCTTATGGTGGAGCAGCTTCTGACCGTAACGGTAGGAATTGCAGACAGCATGATGGTATCCGTGGCAGGCGAGGCAGCTGTCTCCGGAGTATCTCTGGTGGATTCTTTAAATAATCTGATTCTGGGAATTATGGCAGCGCTGGCTACCGGCGGAGCGGTAGTCTGTTCCCAGTACATCGGAAAAAGGCAGAAGGAAAATGCCTGTCAGGCAGCCAATCAGCTGCTTCTGACTTCTGTGGTATTGGCGCTGCTGATTACAGGAATTATGCTGTTGGGCGGACGCGGGTTATTACAGTTGATTTTCGGAAGCACCGAAACGACAGTATTGGATCACGCATTCATCTATACGGTAATCATTGTACTAACCTATCCTTTTATGGCGGTATATAACTCGGCGGCGGCACTGTTCCGCTCCATGGGAAATTCCAGGATTTCCATGTTGGTTTCTATTCTGATGAATGCCGTTAACATATCTCTGAATGCAGTGCTGATCTTCGGGTTTCATATGGGTGTAGCCGGAGCGGCTGCCGCCACACTGGCGGCTCGGATTGTGGGATCAATCCTGATGCTGAGTATGATTCATCAGCAAAAGCATGAGATCCATATTGCAGATCTTCAGAAAATCCGCCCCAATCTCTCCATGATTCGCCGGATTCTCTATATCGGTATCCCTACCGGCTTGGAGAACGGGATGTTTCAGCTGGGGCGGATTCTGGTCCTCAGTCTGGCGGCCAGCTTTGGTACGGTCTCCATTATGGCGAATGCCGTGGCCGGCAGCCTTTGCGCTTTTATGATCATCCCGGGGACAGCGGTCAGCCTGGCGATGGTGACGATTGTGGGCCAATGCATCGGCGCAGAGAGGGTTGACCTGGCAAGGCGTTACACGAATCTGCTTTTGCTGCTATCAGTAGCAATGATTGGCGTTGTATCGGCGGTGATTGTACTGCTGCGTCCCTTCTTACTGGGGCTTTACCATATGTCACCGGAAGCCTATGAAATAGCGAACCGGCTGATGTTCTGGCATTTTATCCTGGGGACATTCATGTGGCCCCTGGCCTTTAATCTTCCGAATGCCCTGCGGGCCGGCAACGATGTAAAATATACCATGACGGTATCCATGCTGTCCATGTGGATTTGCCGCGTCGCCTTCTCTTATCTGCTTGCAAGGCGGTTTGAGCTGGGGTTATACGGCATCTGGATCGCGATGTTTACCGACTGGCTGGCACGGATCGTATGTTTTGTGGTCCGTTACCGGGATAACCGGTGGTGTCAGAAGCGGTTAATCTGACCAATCTCAATTTCCCGGATCTTATCATAGAGGAGTTGATTGACAGGGGTGGGGATTCCATGGACTTTGCCCAGGCGTATGGCTGTTCCCGCAAACAGGTCTACTTCTGTTTTACGTCCGGCCCTGACATCCTGGCACATGGAAGTAGTTCCTTCCGGTGCAAGGGTCTTCACCAGGCCAATCCAGTCCAGGATATCCTGATCGGTCAGACATATCCCTTCGGCAGCGGCGATCGCCTGTACCTCTTCCATGCCATCCACCATCATCTGATAGAGAGGCTGCTGCTGAAGCACTTCTCCATAAGTAGCGTTATAGACCGCGGTGACCTGGTTAATTCCTGCGTTTAACATCATTTTACTCCATTGGTGACGCAGAATATCCTCCGGAACTCTACAGGGGATTCCGGCAGATTCCAGCAGCTCCTTTACCGCCAGGACGCGGCCGCTGACGTGGCCGTCCTTTTCTCCAATGGCGAAATAGCCGATATTCCGGTAAGAGACATTATTGCCCTCTTTAGTAGCGTCCATTCCCTGAACCGTGCAGTAGAGCAGGCGATCCGGTCCATAAGCTTTGGCCAGATCCTCTTCACTGACAATGCCGTTCAGCAGAGACAGCAGAATTGTTCGGGGGCCGATCAGCCTTCTGGCGCCGGCCACGGCAGCTGCGAAGCTTGTGTATTTGGTGACAAATAATACCAGATCTACCGGTGCGGCTTCTTCCCAGTCAATATAATGAAAATCACAGAGACATCCGTTCGCGTAAACGCCCTCCGAACGGTAACGGCGGATACGGTCTGCGTCGGCAGCCACTGCCAGGATGTCCTTTCCCAAAGCGTCCGTGATAGTACGTGCATACATAATCCCGACGGCACCCAGACCGACCAGAGCAATCGATTGTATTTTCATTTTCAAAATCCTCCTTTACAAAAATTATTATAACAGTCGGAGGAAAAAAAGTATAGGTGTACTTGACCGGCTTACGAATGCTTGCTACAATACAAAGCAGACAATTTGCCGGGAGGGCCGGAGGATAGCATGAAGATTATTGTAGGACTTGGAAATCCGAGCATGAAATATGCAGGGACCCGCCATAATGTAGGGTTTGGTGTCATTGATGTGTTAGCGGAGAAATATTATATAAAAGTAAACACAAACCGCCACAGGGCCCTTTGCGGGAGCGGTATGATCGGCGGCGAGAAGGTTATTTTGGCAAAACCGCTGACTTATATGAATTTAAGCGGAGAGAGCGTACGGGCTTTGACAGATTATTATAAACTTAATAAGGAAGATTTATTAATCCTATATGACGATGTCAGCCTGGAACTTGGACAGATTCGGATCCGGGCTCAGGGCAGCGCCGGAGGCCATAATGGAATGAAGAGTATTATCAGTCATCTAGGAAGTGATGTCTTCGCCAGAATCCGTCTGGGCATCGGTGCCAGGCCGGATCAGATGGAGCTGGCCGATTATGTGCTGGGACATTTTACACCGGCGGAACTGCCGGAGGTTCGGGAAGAGCTGAAGCTGGCCGGCGAAGCCGTGGAAGTAGTGCTTGCCTTTGGGATCCAGGAGGCAATGAATCGTTATAATGGATTGAAGAGAAGGGAAAGACATGGCAGCGACGTTTAACTGTCCATTAGAGGAGTTACACGGATTTAGCGAGATGAAAAGCGCTCTGGCAGGGGGCAAAGGTCCGATTCTGGTCAGTGGCTGCATTGACTCGCAGAAGGTCCATATGGCATGTGAGATGGGAGAGAATTTCTCCCTTCTTTTGCTGATCACTTATAACGACAGCCGGGCCAAGGAGATCTATGAAGATGCAAAATGCTTTCATAATTCCGTCTGGCTGTATCCTGCTAAGGATCTGCTATTTTATCAGGCGGATGTCCATAGCAATTTGCTAATCCGGCAGAGAATGGCTGTCTGGAAACAGATCATGGAGGTGGGAAACGGTGTTGTGGTCACGACGATTGACGCCTGCATGGACCGGGTGGCACCGCCAAAGGAGCTTCGCAGCCGGATTACCACGCTTGTCTCCGGAACGGTTCTGGACTTGGAGGAACGGAAGCAGAAGCTGGTGGAAATGGGATACGAACGGGTTCCCCAGGTAGAAGCCTCCGGACAGTTTTCCATCCGGGGAGGGATTCTGGATATCTATCCTCTGACGGAAGAAGCTCCTGTTCGAATTGAGCTTTGGGGAGACGAAATTGATTCCATTCGCAGCTTTGACACGGAAAGCCAGCGCTCTATGGAGAACCTTAATTCCGTAACCATTTATCCCGCAGTGGATCTGTACGAGGGAGCGAAGACGGAGACACTGGCGTCCTTCCTTGAATACTTTCCGCCGGAGGCGGTATGCTTCCTGGATGAGCCAATGCGCTTAATGGAAAAGGCGGAGGCCGTGGCGAAGGAGTTTCAGGAAAGTATGCTGAACCGGCTGGAGAAGGGCTACGCAGTGCCGGAAGAGCTGCCCGCGCTGTTTGCGCCTGCCCAGGTATTGGAGCATTTGAACCAGCGAAACACAGCGGCGCTTACGGGTCTTGCACAGAGAAGCGGCAGTCTGAAGCCGGCGATGACCTTTTCCATATCGGCGCAGTCAGTACCTTCTTATCAGAACAGCTTTGAGACGCTGATCCAGGATCTAAAGCGCTGGAAAAAGGATAAGGCGAGAGTGGTGCTGCTGTCCGGCTCTAAGACCCGGGCCATCCGTTTGGCGAAGAGTCTGGAGGAATACGGACTGGGAGCATTTTACTCCGAAGAGGAGAATAAGCAGGTGCGGCCGGGGCAGGTTCTGGTAACCTATGGAAATATCCACAAGGGGTTCTGTTATCCGGAACTGCGCTTCTATGTTTTGTCGGAGGGAGATCTTTTTGGCAAAGAGCGAAAGAAGCGCCGCAAAAAGACCCATTACGAGGGAACGCGGATTCAGGAGTTCTCCCAGCTTTCGGTGGGGGATTACGTGATCCATGAAAATCACGGCCTGGGCATTTATCAGGGAACCAGCCGGATGGACGTGGGTGGTATTACGAAGGATTATATGAAGATCGCATATGGGGACGGAGGAAATCTGTATATTCCTGTTACCCAGATGAATCTGGTGCAGAAATATGCAGGCTCCGATGCGGAGAAGGTGCCCAGGCTGAACCGCCTGGGCGGTACGGAATGGCAAAAAACCAAATCCCGTGTAAAGGGAGCCGTCCGGGAAATTGCAGAGGATCTGGTGCGTCTGTATGCCGCCAGAGAAAAGGGAGAGGGCTTTAAATATGGGCCGGATACCGTTTGGCAGAAGGAATTTGAAGAACAGTTCCTTTATGAGGAGACGGAAGATCAGCTGCTGGCAATTGAGGCCACAAAGGCGGACATGGAAGGCGGCAAGATCATGGACCGCCTGATCTGCGGCGATGTAGGATACGGTAAGACGGAAATTGCAATCCGCGCTGCCTTTAAAGCGGTGCAGGACGGAAAACAGGTGGCTTATCTGGTACCTACTACGATTCTGGCACAGCAGCATTATAATACCTTTTGCCAGAGGCTGAAGGATTATCCGGTGGAGGTCCGGTTATTAAGCCGCTTCCGTACGGCTGCCGAACAGAGGCGGACCGTAGAAGAATTAGGGAAAGGCTCGGCAGACATTGTAATCGGAACACACCGCCTGCTATCGGCGGATGTGAGGTTTAAGGATCTGGGTCTGCTGATCACCGATGAAGAGCAGCGGTTCGGGGTATCCGATAAAGAGAAGATCAAACAACTGAAGAAAGATGTAAACGTGTTGGCCCTGACGGCGACACCCATTCCCAGAACGCTGCATATGAGTCTGATCGGCATTCGGGATATGAGCGTGCTGGAGGAGGCTCCCATGGACCGGGTTTCGATTCAGACTTATGTAATGGAATACAACGATGAATTGGTGCGGGAGGCCATTTCCCGTGAACTTGGCAGGGGCGGTCAGATTTACTATGTCTATAATCAGGTTCGGACCATTGGCGAGATGACGAACCATATTGCCTCTCTGGTGCCGGATGCGAATGTGGTTTCTGCCCATGGGCAGATGCGGGAAAGAGAATTGGAACGGATTATGCTGGATTTTATTAATGGGGAGATTGATGTGCTGGTGTCCACTACGATCATTGAGACAGGACTGGATATATCCAACGTCAATACCATTATCATCCATGATGCGGACCGCTTCGGACTCTCCCAGCTCTACCAGCTTCGGGGCCGGGTAGGCCGATCCAGCCGGACCGCCTACGCTTTCTTAATGTACCGCCGGAATAAGATGCTCAAAGAGGTGGCGGAGAAGCGTCTGCAGGCCATCCGGGAATATACGGAGCTCGGCTCCGGTATTAAAATTGCCATGCGGGATCTGGAGATCCGCGGCGCCGGGAATCTTCTGGGGGCGGAGCAGCACGGTCATATGGAGGCTGTGGGCTACGACCTGTATTGCAAAATGCTGGGTATGGCGGTAAAAGAGTTAAAGGGGGAAGCCAGGCAGCAGGAAGAATTCGATACGACCATTGATCTGGGTCTGGACGCTTTTATCCCGGCAGATTATATCCGGAACGAGGCACAGAAGATCAGTGTCTATAAGCGGATTGCCGCCGTGGAGTCCGATGAGGACTATATGGATATGCAGGATGAGCTGATTGACCGGTTCGGCGAGCTGCCAAGGGCGGTTCAAAATCTGCTGCGGGTAGCCCGTCTGAAGGCGATGGCACACGAGACTTATGTAACGGAGCTGTCCGGTAACAGAGAAGAACTGCGCTTTGTGATGTATAGAAGAGCACCGGTGGATCCGGCCCGGATTCCGGGCTTCGTAGAGGGCCACCGGGGAGACCTGAAAGTGACAGCCGGGGAAGAGCCTGTTTTTACCTATACGGACCGGAGAAAGCAGATCACGGATACGGAAAAGCTGTTGGAAACGGTGAAAATTCTGTTAAATGGGATAAAATTGTTGCTAGAAGAGTAAAAAGGGATTATAATAATACTTATTGTAATTTACGAAATTTTGGAGGAAACTATGAAAAAGTTACGAGGAACAGTCACAGCGCTGCTGGCAATTGTGTTAGGGGCAGGTATTCTGGCAGGATGTGGAACAAAGGCGGCGGACTACCCGACGACTGTCGCGGCCACATATGGCAGTGAAAATATTTATCTGGACGAAGCAAATTTCATGCTGCGTTATACGCAGTGGGCCCAGGAGGGCTATTACTGGGACATGTATGAGCAGTACTTTGGCTATACGGATATGTGGAAGGCTCCCAGCCAGAATGATGGACAGACTATGGGTCAGTACCTGAAGGAGATGATTATGGCTCAGATTCTGCAGACCCGGATTTTGGCAGATCATGCGGAGGAGTATAATGTTACACTGACCGATGCCGATAAAGAGACGATCGCACAGGCGGTTACCGCGTTCCGGGAGGGTTTTGCAGAGGAATTTAAGAATTATTCCGATGCGGACGATGCAAAGATTACGGAATGGCTGGAGAAGAACGCGCTGGCCGTAAAGGTTTGGGATGCGGTGAAAATGTCTGCGGACGTTTCCGCTACGGAGGAAGAGTCCCAGATGTTTACGCTGGAATATGTGAAGGTATCGGCTCATGAAGCGACGGAAGAGGAGATTGAAGCCGGTACACTCTTTAATGAAGATCTGGCAAATGCAGTTTATGAGCGTTTAAGCAGCGGAGAGGAGTTTTCCGCATTCTCAGCGGAGCTTGGCGTTACCAGCCAGACGAGCAGTTATCTGAAGGTGGATCCGGAGAATACGGCACTGCTGTACACGAATGGTGTTGTCATGAAGACCGGTGAGACCCAGATGTTCCAGGATGTGGAGAATGATTGCTGGTATGTGGTGAAGTGTACATCGGACCTGGATGCGGAGGCAACCGCCAATAAGGTGAAAGAAGTAATCGATAAAAAGCGGGAAGAGCATTTCAATGCCATATATATTATGTGGACAGAATCTGCTCCGGCTTTTGAAGTGAAAAGCTGCTGGGATGACATTACAGTGGGAGGCGGCAAGATCTATGTGGCAGTGACGACGGAAGCGGCCACGGAGGCGGAGCCCACGGAGGGCGCCGAGGCGGAGACTACGGCAGAGCCCACGGAGGCCACAGAAGCGGAGACTACGGAAGAGACCACGGAGGCCACAGAGGCGGAGACTACGGAAGAGACTTCTGCTTCTAACGAATAGAGAGAGGATTTAAAGAGGCTGCTGCAAAATCCTGTCCGGTTATCCAGGCCTTATTCTGGAGGGCGGACAGGTGTTTGCGGCAGCCTCTTTCATCTTATAGGAAATTGCTTCCCATAAGATGAAAAACCCTCCGGGGGATACGCACTCGCGTAAGATGAAATTTGTCGCAAGCGACCGCGCTCGGCGCGAGAATGCGCAAAAGCGCATTTTTTTAATAGGAGGTTCCTGAATGGATTCAAAGTTACAAGAGCATGACCAGGGGCTGACAACAGCCCAGGTAGAAGAACGAATAAGAAAAGGACAGGTAAATGGTTCGGAAGAAGTCAAGACAAAGAGTATTGGCCAGATTCTTAGAACCAATATTATCACGCCCTTTAATATTTTGAATATCGCTCTGGCTCTTTGCGTTTTCCTTGTGAGATCTCCCAAAAATGGCTTGTTTATGGGCGTTATTTTCTGTAACGTATTCATCGGAACCATTCAGGAGGTGCGTGCCAAGCGTCTGATTGACCGCTTATCACTGATTGCGGCACCGAAGGCGCATGTAATTCGTAACGGACAAACGCGGGAGATTGCGGTCTGCAATCTGGTGCTGGATGACCGGATGAGTCTTCACAGCGGTAATCAGGTCTGTGCCGATGCCGTAATTATGGAAGGCGAGTGTGAGGTGAACGAAGCTCTGATTACCGGAGAATCCGATCCTGTGGTGAAATACAAAGGAGACCATCTGATGTCCGGCAGCTTTCTGGTGGCAGGGAACTGCCTGGCACGTGTGGAGCACGTGGGAGCCGATAATTATGCGGCGAAGATTACGGATCGCGCAAAATATTTAAAACGCCCTACTTCTGAAATTATGGATGGTATTAACCGGATCGTTAAGGGTATTGGAGTCATTGTCCTTCCGGTCGGAATTGCATTGTTTTTAAACCAGTATTGGTCATTGGATATTTCTATGCAGGAGGCGGTCGTTTCGACGGTGGCGGCATTGGTGGGGATGATACCGGAAGGGCTGGTGCTTCTAACCAGTGTAGTACTGGCTGTTGGCGTTATGCGCCTGGGCCGCCGGAATGCGCTGGTGCAGGAACTGTATTCGATTGAGACCCTGGCCAGGGTCGACGTACTGTGTCTGGACAAGACCGGAACCATTACGGAGGGGGCGATGCAGGTGGATGGAATCCAGCCGCTGCACGGCACGACGGAAGAGCACCTTAGACAGGCTATGTCTGCGCTGGTATATGCCCTTCAGGAGGATAACCCCACCGGTAAGGCGCTGCAGCAATACTGCAGTAAAGACAAGAGCGCACACTGGAAGGCATCGGTAACGATCCCCTTCTCCTCAGCCAGAAAATGGAACGGTGCCTTTTTCCCCGGTAAAGGTTCCTACGTAATGGGAGCCGGGGAGTTTGTATTGGGAGGACGCTTTGCAGAAATCCGCTCTCTGGTCGCGGAAGCCTCTGCGAAAGGACAGCGGGTCCTGGTCCTGGCGGCCAGCCCGGAACCCTTCCAGGGGCAGGCATTGCCGCCAGGACTGGTTCCTCTGGGAATTGTTCGGATCAGTGACAAGATTCGTAAAAGTGCAAAGGATACGCTGCAGTATTTCGCAGACCAGGGGGTAGAGCTGAAGGTAATTTCCGGCGATAATGCCATAACCGTGGCCAGTATTGCGAAGAAGGCAGGGATGAAGGATGCGGATCGGTGGGTAGATGCTACAACCCTTAAGACGGAAGAGGATGTTCGGCAGGCAGCAGGGCAGTATACGGTCTTCGGGCGTGTGACACCGGAACAGAAGCTTCAGCTGGTGAAGGCATTAAAAGGACAAGGACATATGGTGGCGATGACGGGAGACGGTGTCAATGACGTCATGGCCTTAAAGGAAAGCGACTGCAGCATTGCAATGGCCTCCGGCAGCGATGCCGCCCGGAATGTCAGCCAGATAGTCCTGCTGGATTCGGATTTTGCCTCAATGCCTTATATTGTAGGAGAAGGACGGCGTTCGATTAATAACCTGCAGCGTTCGGCTTCCCTGTTTCTGACGAAGACGATTTTCAGCACCATTATTGCGATCCTGTTTATTTTCGTCTCGGCAGGATATCCGCTGGAGCCGATCCAGTTCACATTGATCAGTGCCTGTACCATTGGTATCCCTTCTTTTATCTTGGCATTAGAGCCGAATTCAGAGAGGATTCAGGGACACTTTATGATTAATATTATTAAAAAGTCCATTCCCGGTGCCATGACGAATGTGACCAGCATTATTCTGCTGATATTGATAGCAATCCGCTTCCAGCTGGCTGCGGAAGAGGTTTCGACAATAGCTGCCATCATTATCGGGTATACCGGCCTGTTAATCCTGTTTAAGGTGTGTATTCCCTTTAACTTCGTGCATATGCTGCTGTTTGGTGGCATGTGTGCCGCCTTTACGCTGGCGGTGCTGTTTCTGGGAAATGTGTTTTCCCTGGTGCCGCTGACCTTGCGCCTGGTTGAATTTCTGGTGCTGTTAATGGGGGTTGCGACAGGTGTTCTGCTGGCATTCCTGCTGCTGATGGAAAAGGTTCTGATACGGAAAGGAAAGATGTAAGATGGTGGATCCGAAGAAGCCCTATGGGCTGGTATTAGCCGGAGGGGGCGGTAAGGGCGCTTACCAGATCGGTGTCTGGAAGGCTCTGTGCGAAATGGGAATTGCAGAACAGATCGGAGTGATTTCCGGAGCATCGGTGGGAGGTCTGAATGCGGTCTTAATCGCGGATGGAGATCTGGCGAAGGCAGAACGAATCTGGAAAGAAATTTCTCCGCTGCAGTTTATGGACGAGGAGCCGGAGGAGCCAGGGATGTACAGCAGAGAGGGTCTTCTCACCCTGATCGAGGAGAACTTTCATCTGGAGCAGTTTAGGGAGAGAGGACCGGCAATCTTTGTGGATGCCTGCCGTAAGTCTGATGAGAAATGCCGGTATTTTCTCTTAAATAATAAAAGTACGGAAGACATGAAAGCATTACTGCTGGCTACTTCTGCTTTGCCGGGGGTTTATCCGCCGGTGACTTTTCAGGGGGAAGAGTATATAGATGGCGGTGTACAGGATAATCTTCCCATCCGTCCCTTATATGAGGAGGGATACCGGAAGCTGATTACGATAACCCTGTCAGACCACGCGGTGGTGCCGAAGGAGCAATATCCGGGAGCGGAGTTTCTCTGCTTCTCTCCTTCGGTCAGCATCGGCGATTTCTTCGATGGTACGCTGGATTTTGCCGCAGAGGGGGCGAAATCCCGATTAGAACTTGGATACCGGGACGGAATCCGGGTTCTGAGTGCTTACGTAATCGGCTGACTTATCTCCTGGAGCCAATCCCTTTCCTCATCCGTCAGGCGGTCTCCCAAGGCTTCATACACTCTCTGATGATATTGGTTCAGCCAGTCTATTTCTTCCGACGTAAGCCGCTCTGCCAGAATGGCCTCCCGTTCCAGGGGGCATAAGGTCAGCGTCTCGAATTCCAGAAACCTTCCGTAGGCATTTTCCTGATATTCCACACACAGCAATTCATTTTCCAAACGGATACCGTGGCTTCCTTCTACATAAAAGCCCGGTTCATCTGTTGTAACCATGCCCGGTTCCATTACGCAGGTCTTGCCCTTCCAGCGGAAGTTATTGGGGCCTTCGTGTACATTCAGGATAAAACCTACGCCATGGCCGGTTCCGTGATTGAAGTCCAGTCCGGCATCCCACAGCGGCGCCCGTGCCAGTACATCCAGGTTCTGCCCGGTGCAGCCATAGAGAAAGCGTGCCCGTGCCAGATTAATCATACAGCGGAGTACCCGGGTATAGTCTTCCTTCATCTCCTGCGTCAGCGGACCCAGGGCAATGGTACGGGTAATATCGGTACTGCCGTCCCGGTAATGACCGCCGGAGTCTAACAGCAGCAGACCTTCCGGCTGCAGGGGATTATCCGTCTCCGGTGAGGCCAAATAATGGATGATCGCTCCATGGGGGCCGTAACCGGCAATGGTACTAAAGCTCAGATCCAGGAATCCTTCCTGCTCGCGGCGGCGCTGCTCCAGAAATTCGCTGACCGAGATTTCCGTCATAGGCAGGGTGCCGATATTTTTCTTCAGCCAGTACAGGAATTTAATCATGGCAGCCCCATCCTTCCGGTGGGCTTCCCGGATGCACTGGATTTCGGCATCGGTCTTCTGGCTCTTGCATTCGGCAGAAGGGTTTAGGGCGGTATGGATTTCTTCCGCGCCGGATAATTTGCGGTACAGATAGTAGCTGACCTTATCCGGATCTAACAGAACCTTTCGGCCCCGGCTTAATACATAGGCGTATTCATAGATTTGTCCATAATCGTAAATTTCCACCTTTTGCTCTTCCAGATAGGTACGCAGCTTCGGAGTTAATGCCTCCTGGTATAGGAATAAAAGAGCTCGTTCCTCTGTCAGTAAGAGGTAGGAGAAAAACACCGGGCAGTGGCGTACGTCACTGCCGCGTAAGTTAAAGACCCAGGCAATATCATCCAGGCTGGAAAGCACATGAAGATCCAGTCCGGCCTCTTGCATTTTCCTCCGGATTATAGCCAGCTTTTCAGCAGCAGACAGGCCCGTGCAGGCATCCGAAATGGAAAATAAAGGCCGTCCTGTCAAAGGAGGACGGTTTTCCCATGCCAGATCTGGCAGGTCTTCTTCATATTTAAGAGTGATACGCTTAGGAGACAATCCCTTTTCCAGCTCTTTTCCCAGGCTGGTGCTGATCAGGCGTCCGTCGAAGGCCAATGTCTGCCCATCCGAAAGGTTCTGCTCCAGAAATTCCGGGACGGTTTCCACATCCTTTTCGTCCATACGGAACAACTCAATTCCGGAGCCGGCTAATTCTCTCTCGGCTTGCAGAAAATAGCGGCCATCCGTCCAGAGTCCGGCTCTTTCCCTGGTAATAACAAGGGTGCCGGCGGAACCGGTAAAGCCCGATAGAAATTGACGGCTTTTAAAGTAATCATTTACATACTCAGATTGGTGATAATCGGAGCTTGGAACCAAGCAGGCATCTACCTCCCGCTCCTTCATAATTTCCCGCAATCGTGTGATTTCTTGTTTCATGTGTGTCCTCCATTTTCGTTCTTTTCCAATAGAAAACATTATCTCCGTTTTTAGCAATATTTTGCAAAAACTGGTTTTATTATAGCATGCCCCATTTTGTTTAGCAAATGCGATTCTTTTGAAAACATTCGAAATAAGCTCCTGAAAAGATAATAAAATTGAGTGCATAATTCTCCCAGCTCGAACAAATACTATTTCCAGATTTGGACAGTACAGTAAACGGAGGAATTATTATTATGAAAGCAACAGGCATCGTACGCCGTATTGACGATCTGGGCCGCGTGGTAATCCCAAAGGAAATCCGCCGGACTCTGCGTTTGCGGGAAGGAACACCGTTAGAAATATTTACCGACAGAGAAGGCGAGATTATCCTGAAGAAATATTCGCCGATGGCAGAACTTGGTGTGTTTGCCGGCCAGTACGCAGAAGCATTGGCGCAGGGCTCCGGACATATGGTTTTGATCACGGACCGTGATCAGGTTCTGGCTACGGCCGGAGGCGGTAAAAAGGATCTGATACAGAAGAGTATCAGTAAGGAACTGGAGACTGCGATGAGCGGACGGGAAGCGCTGCTGGCGGTAAAGGGTGATAAGGGTTTTATACAGGTGATCGAAGGCGATTCCGGGGAACACACAGCACAGGTAATTGTACCAATCCTGTGTGAGGGAGATATAATCGGTTCGGTGATTCTTATAAGTAAGGAGGAGAAGGTTCGGATGGGAGATGTTGAGAAAAAGCTGGCGTTGACAGCGGCAGGATTTTTGGGGCGCCAGATGGAGAGCTAACGACTTTGCAGATTCTTTATTCAGACAGACGTTGTTTCCGCTGGAGATTTATGGTAATATTTTATGCAGGAGAAAGTTCTTCTGAATTTTCCGTGTAAAAGAGAGGAGACAACCCTATGCCACAAAATCAAGCCATTTTAAAACGAAACGAAATACCGAAAGAAGCTACCTGGTCTACGGAGGATTTATTTTCTTCCGACGATGTCTGGAGAGAATCCTTTGGGCAGCTGGCAGGAAGAGAAGAGGAAATTGCAGCCTATCAGGGACGCCTGGGAGAAAGCGGTCAGGTACTTCTTACGTATTTAAAGGATAAAGAGGCGCTGGAGGAAGAACTTGAGAGCCTTTATCGCTACGCCATGCTAAAAAGTGACGAAGACACCCGGAATCCGGTTTATCAGGCAATGAAAGGGCAGATTATCACCTGGTTCGTGCAGTATCAGAAAGCAGTCGCCTTTGAAACACCGGAGTTGATTTCTATTACAGAAGAGCGTCTGGAGCAGTTCCTGCAGCACACGCCGGAGCTTTCGTTGTACCGCCGGTATTTCCAGATGAAGCGTCGGCGGAAGGACCATGTGCTGTCACCGGCAGAGGAGATTCTGCTGGCGGCTGCAGGTGAGATGGCGGATTCACCGGATGATATTTATGGCAATTTCGTCAATGCGGATCTGACTTTTCCCAGTGTAAAGGATCTGGAGGGCAATGTATATCAGCTGACAAACAGCACCTATATTTCCCTGATGGAGTCCGGCCGGGAGCGTCTGCGCTGTCAGGCGTTTCAGTCCTTGTATAAGACCTATGACCAGTTTAAAAATACGGCAGCTGCCATGCTGAATGCCCAGGTAAAACAGAGTATTTTCTTCGCCAGAGCCAGAAAATATCCTTCTACCAGAGCGGCGGCATTGGACGCCGCGGAGATGCCGGAGACGGTCTACGATAATCTGATTCAGGCAGTCCATGACAATCTGGATAAGATATACCGGTATACGGAGCTGCGGAAGAAGGCGCTGGGTGTGGAGGCACTTCATATGTATGACTTGTACGCGCCCATTGTCGGGGATCTTACCCGTAAGGTTCCCTTCTCCCAGGCCAGGGAAGAAATCCTGGCGGCAATGGCCGTATTAGGCGTGGAATACTGCACGGTGCTGGAAGATAGCTTTGATGAGCGCTGGGTCGATATTTACGAAAATGAAGGAAAACGTTCCGGCGCCTACTCTGCAGGCGCCCGGGTGCACCCCTTTATTTTAATGAATTATAAAGACAATCTGAACAGCGAGTTCACGCTGGCCCATGAGCTGGGGCATGCCATGCATTCCTATTTAAGCAACAGGCATCAGCCGCCGGTCTATGCAGATTATGTAATTTTTGTCGCAGAGGTAGCTTCGATCTGCAATGAAGCAATTCTGATGCAGTATTTGTTAAAGAAGACCGAGGATAAAAAGCAGCGGGCCTACCTGATTAATTATTTTCTGGAGCAGTTCCGGACGACCTTGTACCGGCAGACCATGTTTGCGGAATTTGAAATGAAGATCCATCGTCTGGCAGAAACAGGGGAAGCATTAACGGCAGATGTATTGAAGAAGCAGTATTATGAGCTGAACCAGCTGTATTATGGCAGCGGCATGGTGATTGATCCTGAGATTGCCGTGGAATGGGCCAGGATCCCGCATTTTTACTACAATTTCTATGTATATCAGTATTCCACCGGATTTGCGGCGGCAATGGCCTTGTCACGCAAGATTCTTTCAGAGGGACAGCCGGCAGTAGACGCCTATTTGAAATTCCTAAGCAGCGGATGCTCACAGGATCCCATTTCCCTTCTGAAAATAGCAGGGGTGGATATGGCCAGTGCGGAGCCGGTCAATCAGGCGCTGGAAATGTTCGGCGAGCTGCTAAACGAAATGGAGGAATTGCTGGAAGTATGAAGAGAGAACTAAAGAGCTCCTATACCTTTGCGGAGCTGGTGGACATTATCGCGGATCTGCGTTCAGAAAACGGCTGCCCATGGGATCGGGATCAGACCCATGAGAGTCTGAAGAAATGTCTGGCGGATGAGAGTCAGGAAGTATTTGAGGCCATTGATAACCAGGACATGGAGAACCTGTGTGAGGAGCTGGGCGACGTGTTACTGCAGGTGCTTCTGAACAGTCAGATTGCGGAGGAAGAGGGACATTTTACGATTCAGGATGTCCTCAATGGCCTGGGCCGGAAGATGATCCGGCGTCATCCCCATGTATTTGCGGATCAGGTCGCAAATACGCCGGAAGAGGCCCTGGCAGCCTGGAGAAAGATAAAAAGACAGGAAAAAAAGGAAAATTCACAATAATCATACATTTATGTGGCTAAAAACCTTGACAAATGGTAGAGAAGCGATTATATTCTATTCAGAATCCGCTCTATCGGCGGGATATATCAGGAGGAAGATAATATGAACAAAACAGAATTAATTGCTGCTGTTGCAGAGAAAGCTGAACTTTCAAAGAAAGATGCAGAAAAGGCAGTTAAGGCCTTCACTGACGCAGTAGCTGAAGAGTTAAAGGCTGGCGGAAAGATCCAGTTAGTGGGCTTTGGTACATTTGAAGTTTCCAAGAGAGAAGCCAGAGAAGGAAGAAATCCCAGAACCGGTGAGACCATGAAGATCGCAGCTACCAACATGCCGAAGTTCAAAGCGGGCAAAGCCCTGAAGGATATGATGAATTAATTCGTGTTTATTCAAAGGAGTGGCGAAATGCCACTCCTTTTTTGCTAAAGGAGAATCCCATGCGTCTAGATAAATTTCTAAAAGTATCCCGTCTGATCAAACGCAGAACCATCGCGAATGAAGCCTGCGACGCAGGCCGGGTGACCATTAATGGCAAGCCTGCCAAGGCTTCCGCTTCCGTCAGGGAGGGCGACGTTATTGAAATTGGTTTTGGCAATAAATCCGTCAAAGCGGAAGTCCTGGACATCCGCGAAACCACGAAGAAGGACGAAGCCAAAGAAATGTTCCGCTATTTATAAAAAAGAAAAATGAAAAGAACGTCTCATTAGCAGGCATAATTCCGCTCCTCCTTTCATAGGATAAGTTATATACCTAAAGGGAGGGGTCCGATGGAAGAACATAAATTTGTAATGGAACGGCGCGCAGCGGCATCCATTACAGGAGTAAAGGACGTGTTGTCTTTTGATGAGAAGGAAATTCTGCTGGAATCTGAATATGGCTCCATTACGGTAAAGGGCGAAGGCCTTCATGTAAAGAAGCTTACACTGGAAAACGGAGTCGCAGAGTTAGAGGGCAAGATCAATTCCGTTCAATATTCGAATGCAGACAAATTTGTAAAATCTGGTGAAACCCTCTTCTCGAGGCTGTTTAAATAGCTATGAGTAATGTTATTTCCTGGGAAGCCGCATTTTTCCTGATTTCCGTCTGGCTGGGATGTAAGCTAATGCTGGTCTATGACGGCTTATGTATTTTCCGTGCGCTGGTGCCTCATAAGCGGCTGATCCGCGACGCAGAGGATGTTCTGTACTGGATATTCTGTGCTTTACAGGCATTTGCCCTGATGTATCGGGAAAATGACGGAAATATCCGCTGGTTCTCTCTGGCCGGAATTGCCATGGGTATGGCATTGTGGTTTCTTATTTTTTCAAAACCATTGAAAAAGGCAGTGAAATGGGTTAGAATGAAGTTAATAAAACGTAAAAAGGATGAAGCTCATGCGTCAATCTACCAAACAGAAAAAAAGAAATAAGAGAGCCAGGAACAGGGGTGTACTTGCGATTTCTTTCGCGGTGCTTGCTTTGGCGGGTGTGCTGACAATCCATGCCAACCAGCTGAAGACAGAGGACATCGTGTATGAGAAGAAAGAGGCCGCCCTCCGGGCAGAATCGGAAGCAGAATCCCAACGGGCGGAGTCGTTAGAGGATCGTAGTATTTATGTGCAGACGAAGCAGTACATAGAACAGATTGCCAGAGAGCGTCTGGGTCTGGTGAATCCGTACGAAGCAATCATTAAGCCAAGTGAGTAGGAGAGGACATCCGGTAAGTGGGGAGTCCTCTTTTTTTATTGGGTTTGAAATGGCAGGGGGTAAGCCGGATGCCGTGGATTAATGAATAGCGTAATCGAAGAAAAAAACAGTACGCCGTTATCCGGCCAGAGAGGATCATCATCCTAAGCATTTCGAAACCCGCATCAGTGATCCGGCTGCGGCGGCATCATACACTCTGCCAGCTAAGCCGGTGGTAGAAGGTGTACAATACAATCCGGTGGAAACGGCCCAGAGTGAATACATAAATGACCTTTACGGCGGCAATTATACCTTCTCTGATCACTTGACTCCCCCGAGTGGAGCCAAGGAGGTAGACCAAAAGCTTTTAGGCCGCAGCACCCGCTGTGCCTATGGCTTTGAGCCAATCAACTTTAATACCGGGAACTTCCTGTTAGAATCTGCCGATTATGAGAGGGAGGATCAGGGCAGCAGCAAACTCGTAATTTTCCGAACCTATAATGCCAAGGCAGACATGGTGGATGGTCCCTTTGGCGCTAAGTGGCAGTTCGCCTATTCCGAGCACCTGATCTTCTATAAGGGTGGAGATATCGGTTACCAGCGTGGGGATGGTTCCATTATTAACTTCCGCAAACAAGCGGATGGCACTTATCAGGGAAATGATGATGATTACCTTCAGTTTGCATTTGGGGCAGAAGGTACGGAATACCAGATCACGGAAAAAGATGGTACAGTCACGGCCTTTACTACAGGGGGCCTGTTAAAGTCTGTTACTACCCAGGGGGGGCGAGTAACTTCAATTGAACGCGATGAAAATGGGCTTATGACCGGCATAATTGCCCCCAGCGGTGCGGCTCTTTTGGTAACAATGGACGAAAATGGACATATCACGCAGCTCCAAACCCCGGATGGCGGTGTAATGCAATATATGTATGAAGGGCATTTTCTGACCTCGTTCACCGATGCCGCCGGATTCCTCACCCGCTATGAGTATGATGATCAGGGCCGCATGACGGCATGGTATGACAGCGAGGACGTGCAGCAGGTCAATAACCGTTATGACAGTGAGAACCGGGTCATTTGGCAGCGGGATGGAGACGGAGGTGAATATACACTGGAGTATTTCTCCGATCATACGGTTACCACGGATGCGGAAGGTGTGAAATCTGAAATCTGGTTTGATGAAGAGAAGCGTACTACTAGAATGGTAGACGGAACCGGACAGGAGATCTCCTATGCCTGGGAGGAGGAAATGACCTCCTGCACGGCTTCCGATGGTTCCGTACATATTTTTGAATACGATGAACAGGGAAATAAGATTAAGGACGCCGCACCGGACGGCAGTATGGTCTCCATGGAATATGATGCAAAGAACCAGCTGGTTTCTCTAACCGATCAGATTGGAAATATTACCCGGTATGAGTATGATGAGGCCGGTAATAAGACGAAGGAAATTTATGCGGATGAAACAGCCAAAAGCTGGGCTTATAATAAAGATGGAAAGCTCACAGAAGAGGTCGACGAGCTTGGAGGAAAGACCTCCTATTTGTGGGAAGGCTTAAACCTGGTCCGCAAGACGGATGCCTTAGGCAATCCGGAGGATTATGAGTATGATGAAGCCGGTCGTCTGACTGCGGAAATCAACTGCCTGGGGTACCGCACCGAATATGAATACAATGAAGGTGGGAATGTGGTAAAAACCATAAATCCGGACGGGTCCATCCTCACCTATGGGTATGACAGCCTTCATCAATTAATCGTCTCTGTGGATGAATCCGGTCGTGTGACTCGCTATGAATATGACAATCTGCGCAGGTTAACAGCCATTGTCCGGCCAGACGGCAGCAGAGAGGAAACGGAATATACCGCCAGTGGACAGGCAGCAAAGGTAATTGACCCTCTGGGAAATGAAACGGTCTATGAATACGACGGAAATGGAAATAAGACCTTGCAAAGAGATCCGGAAGGAAATACGAACCAGTTCGTGTATGACGAGCAGGGGCGAGTGACTCGTGAGATCCTGCCCACAGGCGCAGAAGTTCTCTATACCTATGATTTGTTAAGCGGTATGTTGGCATCTATGACGGATGAATATGGCGTTACCATCCTTTACGAGTACGATCCGGCCGGTAACCTGATCCGTGAAGAAGCCACGGGAGGGGCGGTTACCACCAGAGAATATGACAGCCGTAACCGTATCGTTTCAGAAACGGATCCTTCCGGAGGGGTGACCCGGTACGAGTACGATGCCTGTGGGAACATACTCTCCATAACCCTTCCCGGCGAAATTGTCACCCATTATGCCTACGATGCCAGCGGTAATATCGTGAAAGTGACGGATGCCCTGGGACAGGTGATCTCTTACCAATATGATGCCTTAGGCAACCAGATCCGGGAAACGGATCCGGAAGGGGCCGTCACCGCTTATATCTATGATAACCGCGGCAGAGTAGTAGAGAAAACCGATGCATCTGGCGGTATTCATCTTTACGAATATGATGCGGATGGCCTCCTGCGGGCATCGACGGACCCTGCGGGCAATCAGGAGAGCTACGAACGGAATGAGGAAGGCCGCATAACAGCCACTGTCACGAAGAATGGCAACCGTATCACAGCAGCCTATGACGCAAATGGAAATTTGCTTCAGATGAGTGATGCTGCCGGCAGCGTAAGCCGGTTCGAATACAGCCCAGCCGGCCGTGTAGTGAAGGCAACCGACGCAGCGGGAGAAATCACCGGGTATTCCTATGATGCTTTTGGCAATCTGACCAGGAGCATTGCTCCGGACGGCAATACGCAAAGCTTCGTCTATAATGGAGCCGGACAATTGGTACGGCAGGTGGATGAAGGCGGCAGTGTGGTGGAGAGCACCTATGATGTGACAGGACGGCTGGCTACGCAGATAGTGGATGGAGAGCCCGTCAACTACCGGTATGATGCCGCAGGCCACCTGACCGAATTTATTGATCAGGCCGGTAACCATACGGCGATGTCCTATGATGAAGCAGGGCGTCTGGCGGAAGTTTTGTATGCGGATGGAAGAACCTATCAGCTGGAATACGATGCTCTGGGCCGCCTTGTAGAAAGCAAAGACCCGGATGGCATGGTGACTGCCTACACCTATAACGCAAAGGATCTGGTGACCAGTGAGACCGTAAATGGGCAGACCACCTGGTATGAATACGACCTTTTAGGATATCTGGTAAGGGAAGTACAGCCGGATGGGCGGACCACCGGTTATGAATACGATCGGGTGGGAAATCTTATTCAGACCACGGATCCGTCGGGGCTGGTGAACGAATATACCTATGATGCCGAAGGAAACCTCATCGGTGTTCAGGATAGCGCCGGACGTTCTGCGGCCGGTGAGTATGACGTGGCCGGGCGTTTAATTGCCGAAAGCGACGCCTTAGGCAACCGTAAAACCTATGGTTACAATGCTGCCGGACAGCTGACAGCGGCAACAGACGCCCTGGCAAATACGACCTGCTATCGGTATTCGGCAGGCGGCCTCCTTACGGGCATAACGGATGCGCTGGGAAATGTGACACACTATGAATACGATGAAAGAGGGTACCTGACAAAAGAAATCGATGCCCTGGGGAATGAAACCATCTATGTCCGTGACCGTGAGGGCCGGGTTCTCACCCGTACGGACGCGGCCGGCGATGAGACAGGCTACACCTATGATGGGGTTGGGAATCTTACCCGTATCGAATATGCAGACGGAAGAACCGTCACCAATACTTATACGACGAGCGGCACGACTGCCGTGGCGGAGGAAAAGGGCCAAAAAACCACGTACCAATATGACCGGGAGAACCGCCTGATTTCGGTTGCCTATCCCGGGGGAGATATGGTATCGTATGAATATGACGAAGCCGGAAATAAAACCGCTGTGGTATACCCGGATGGCAGCCGTGTTTCCTACGAATATGACACACAGGGCCAAATGGTTCTTATGACAGGGCTGGATGGTTTGGAGACGGTATATGAGTATGACGGGTTCGGAAGACGGTCTAAGACAGAGGGATTGGTTTATACCGAATCCTATGAATATGACGTGGCGGGCAATCTGTGCCGCTTACGGATCCAGGACCGAACCAATCCAACCAGAGACATTACGCTGACTTACCGGTATGATGGAAATAACCGGCAGATAGAAGAAACGCGGGATGAGGGTACAAACACCCGAACCAATTCTTATTCTTACGATGCGGCCGGCCAGCTGATCCGCTGGAGGCAAGAGGACCACGCGGGGGATGGGCAGATACCGGTAGTATATGAGGAACAATATACTTATGATGCTGCCGGAAATATGGTGGAAACAATCCGTGAGGGAGAAAGCATCCGCAGGTCCTATAATGCCTTGAATCAGTTAATCGAAAGCGAGGAAGGGGAGGAGAAAACCACTTATACGTATGACGTCCGAGGAAATCTGACCGAGAAGAATGTAAATGGTCAGGCAGAGACTTATACCTATGGCGCGGGTAATGTGTTAAGCGCTCATGAGAAAAGTGACGGCAGCAGTGAAGAATATACCTATGATGCCCTGGGACTTTTGCGGGAAGCTGCCCGGGAAACAGAGGGAAGGATTAACACCACCCGGTATTATTTTGACCTGACAGAGGAATACCCGGAGCTGCTATACGAAATCACCACAAGCCAGAATGAGGCTGGTGAACAGAGCAGGGAAATCACCAGGCTTCACGAATATGGACTGGAGCGAATCGCCTCTTATACGGGAACCGGCCCGCAGGATGAGAAGACCGAATACCTTTATGACGGAGGAGGCAGTGTCATCCGGGAAATCTGCCATTTAAACAGTTGGAGCAATTATCTGTATCAGAAGCAGGATGCAGAGAGTTTTGCCTATAATCCCTGGGGCGTGAAGGAGAGCTATCTTAAGGAGGAGACAGGGATTTACTCCCTAAGGTCCTCACAATCGGAAAGCCGGCGGACGAGCTTTGGCTATCAGGGTGAAATGTGTGAGGAGGACAGTGGCAGCATTTACCTGAGAGCCCGCTGGTATGAGCCGGAGATGGAGAGGTTTAACCAGAAGGATCTGGTGGCGGGGGATGTCACAGAGCCAATCAGCCTGAATCGATATTTGTACGTATTAAATGACCCGGTAGACCGGGAAGATGCCGGTGGACTGCTGTCAACGAAGAAAGGAGGACTTGTATTAAACAGCAATCCGCCGGTACCAGCGGGAGGAAGCTCCTCAAAATCCGGATCGGGGAATTCCGCCAGAAATGGTCTTTACAAGGTTACCGAAGATGTATTTAATCGGGCAACATCCAATGATACTACGAAGTATACGCTTAAAACCGCAACATCTGGAACCGGAAATAAGTCAACAAAGGCTGTGAGTGAGCCGAAGACGACAGGGAAGAGCTATTTTCCGACGGCAGGGAATAAAAGTTTTGCGGAGATGTATGAAGAAATAAAGGCATGTGATGGAGTTATACAAAACATGCCGGCCAAGCGGATTTTTAATAGTGCTAATGGAGGAACGAGTAAAAACGTGAATCTTACTTCGGCAGAGTGGAATACCATTAATAAAGGAGAGCTTCCCCTGGATATAGCCAATCCTTATGAAAGCCAGGTATTCCAATGGCAGGGCTCGAATGCTTCCGGCTGCTTTGAACAAGAATATTATATTAACGGGCAAAGGTATACACTTAAGGTATGCTATCTGGACGGAAAGAGGGTCACTTTTGCAGAGTATGAGAACAGTGAGTATATAAGGACGCAAGGGGTCTACAAGAGAGTATTCACAGAGGAAGAGCAGTTTTGGGCACAGGTACTAGTGGCAGCACCCCTGATGCTAGGGCTGGGTTATCTGGGATGGGAGTTTCTGTCTTACATAGGAGGCCAGACCTTTACCATTCCATTGCTCCAGGCGGCCCAATTTGCCGGAGGGGGTGCCCTCTCGACAGTTACGATCACAATTTCGATTCCTGACGAAATTGAAAAAGTAATGGCAGTGGCGGGAGCCTGGGCGACTATAAAGTATTTTGAAAAGAATATTCCATCTGAAGAGCAAGCAAGAGGTGATTCTAGTAAGGGGGATGGTGGAGCTGACCATATGGTCGGAGAAAACGGAACTAAGACCAACGGTAGTAAAACCACCGGCAAAAATGGTAAAACCGAAAGAGTGGATGTCGAAAACCTTGATCCTGGCAAAAGGGCTGGAGATGTTCATTATCATGAACCCAATAATATGAAATGGAGATATGATATAGATCTCAAGAAGTTTGTTAATCCAAGTAATGGAGATTTGGCTCCCAGCCGTATTCAAAAGCTACTAGATCAGCCATGGATTAAAAAGGCCATAGATAAAGCGTTAACAATATTAGGAGAATAGTCATGGATGCTAATAAAAAGATGAAAACCATGCTTGAGAACCTTGCAAGCGGAATTAGTGAAAAACTTGTAAATTTAACTGTTTTAAACTTGCAGAAAATAATGTCCCCCCAATTTACACAGGTATATGACAGTATTATTGTATCTAGAGATAAGATAGAAATATCCGAAGAACAATACAGTAGAGTCATAAAAATGCATGGGGATAAAACTGGTTATGAAGCCAGTAATAATGATACCAGAGTAAATGATTTTTTTGAAACAGATTTAACGGGGAGTGAGGCATTGTCAATTGCCCTTATGATAGTGGATGTATGGGGAGGTAAGTTAAAATGCTTGGAACCCGAATCGGATTTTTGTTTCATAATTGATTGTGATGAAAACTATGTTACTTTAAGGTTTCACAAATTAAGAAGCAATGAAGGTATGTGGTTGTCAGATGATATAGAGGGATATGATGGTGCAATAGGTTATATAATTGTTTAAAATTGAATGAAGTTATGGAGATGCCGCTGGCTATACTTTTATAGCTGGCGGCATTTTCTATAGTCTTTTAAAAGAAATTCGGAGTGAATATAAACCACCAGCCACGACAGGCACCGTTCAGGTGCATGAGTGGCCACGCTCGTGGCTGGTGGGGATTGGAGCGAAGCGACAATCTTCTGGGCGCTTAAGTAACACCGCCCCTGAATTACAAGACAAAGAACAAAAAAGTACGGATTCATGCGGGCTTAGGGGCCATTTTCATTCGCAGAGTTTTGGTTAGAAAGAAAAGAGGAAAAATGAGTAGAAGTAAGAAACCATTAAGTGTAAAA
>Ga0153928_1000174_pt1 | contig 33964 bp, 45 predicted proteins | sample TSNJ012MetaG_FD_106656 | JGI IMG/M metagenome (GOLD analysis project Ga0153928, IMG submission 106656) | Attine ant fungus gardens microbial communities from New Jersey, USA - TSNJ012 MetaG | ecosystem: Host-associated > Fungi > Mycelium > Unclassified | place: USA: New Jersey, Wharton State...
ATATACTCTTGACAATGGCTCTCTTCATTTTATTTCCTATCTATGACTATAAAATACAGGCCTAATACAATTGTGTCAAGTTAAAATGAGCCCCTTCAGGAATTTCATTTTTTCTCAAGTTGATAAGTGTTTTTACTAGTTTGAACTGTAGTAGGACCTACTGCTATTTCACTGACCAGGGATGATTCAAAAACAATTTCATAGGCTAGCTCTTTCCTCAGGCCTATTGTATATCATATCTGGACACAAATGGGACACAAATGCCAGTATGTTCATCATTCTGTCCCAACAACAGGTACCAACACTAGATGTGTATCCATCATCATGATACCATCAGTTATCAGCTGCATTGAGTGGGATTCTATCATTCGCACTGTCACATCTCGCGTGCATGCGAATAGTTTCTCACGAATGTGTAGGTTGTTGTCGTGATATATGAGGATATGTGTCAAAATTCTATCTACTCATACATAGTTCAGGGATAGAAGAAGAGGAGGAAGGAGCACATGAAAGATGAGTGAAAGATCCGACATATACGTCCGAGTGACACGGGTGTTCAGTTATTTGTTTTCCTCTTTGTCAAAAGTATGCTCATCTTTGATTAATGACAAGACACGGCCACTAGAGATGTCGTTTTCTACTATGCCAGATCTCAGAAGTGTTCGGCACGGTTGTATTTGGTGGGAGACAAATTGCTTCAAAGAGTAGTCATACAAATATACGCATCAGCAGTGTCAGAGGTAGCATAAAATAGGGTCTATAGCTCTGATCACAATCGCTAAGCTCAAGTCCAAATGACAGTCTGTGCGTTTCATCTGACTCATGCATGATTGACCAAGCGACTCACTCATTGTAAATCAGCTGTAGCTAGAGGGTCTCAAATCTGTCCAACCAGTGCTGTATCGTTGGGATGTTAACAGGAAGCGCTGCAGCAAAACAAAGGGAAACAGGACTTGAGTAGAAACCGGGGGCCAGAACCCTCAAAAACTGGAGACGGCGGAGTGAAATTCTTGATCCGATGAGCTACAGAAAGCAGGCAACAAATCGGGGATAGTAGACAATGTGGCAGTATCCTCATTCAGAAAGTCCGATGCTTTAGGAAACATCACGTGAGATTCAGGTTCGTCAGCCTTGTGAATGCTCACGGACGGCAGCGTGCAGGCAAAGAGACGGCAGCGGCGAAGACTCAGCGCGTGCGCCAACAAGATTCAGCATCCGACAGCGACAAGTGTTTCCGCGATTTTCGCAGTCACCAACATTGCGACTATACTTAGAATGATTGGTCAGCAAGTAGTTATCGCCCCAATTACCATCGCTCTCTCCGAGAAACACGCACCATGCCCAGTGCCTCCCCCCCTCCCCCAAAGCGACAGCGCACAATCCAAAGTCGCGAATACGATGCACCAGAGGTTGTGCACTCCTCCAGGGCCCCGGGTCAATCCATAGATCACATCTTCATCACAGATGGCCTCTCGAGGAGGCCTAGCGGAAAAAAGGTAAGCTGAATCGCCAGGCCCGTGTTGTCAGCACACTGAGGTTTTGCAACAGGTCCCACTCTCCTGCTGCGAATGCCGCCGGTGAGCACAGATCCAGCATGTTAGTTTAATGCTGAACAAACATCTGATCTTCTCCTGCAAGGCTCAAGCTCAAGGTTCATCTCCCATTTATTGTCTGCCCACTGGCTCTGACGGATTCATGTTTAGTGTGATCGCAACTTTCCCTGTGCCTCCTGCAAGGTACGCCCATACCATCATAAATTTCCGCCATCCTAAGTGCCCATGTGCACAGAAACGCGGTTGTGCTGAAATTTGTCCGGACGGTACGGCATATCCCCAAATCCCTTTCAATTTGGGTCTAAGTATGTCATCATTTAGGTGTCCTCGTATCAGGCAAAGGCACCCGGTTCATTCTCGCCAATACTGAGCAGCTTCATGGCAAGATTCAGGAAATGAGTGACCGAATTCGCCACCTAGAAGACTCAATAAGATCCAACAACCCCAACTCTCCTTTATTAGCGCCCGAGCTAACCACAATCAAAAGTACCATGGGTTTGTACTCCAGCAATGGTACTCCGGGCAACACACAGGACAAGGATGCGAAATTTAATGGTTTACCGTCGTCTGATGGTCAGAAGTGTGGCAACAACAATGTGGCTATCGGCGACGCGGTCATGCGAATTGGCAGTCCTCCATGTATCATACAATCCGTGCGTTACGCCACACCTATCGCCCTAGTGGCACCCGCTGATGTTTATCCAACGCAGGGAAATTCAATCACATTCGACTTGACATCGTTACAGCCAGATGTCAGCCACTTCCAGTCCTCCTTTCCTCTCCTTGGTTATCTTCATAACAGCCCTGAGCGCAACCTCACCATGCGCGAACACATTCGTTCTCAACTCCCTTCTCGGGAAGAGGTTGAACGACTGTGGGATCAGGCATGGCGCAACGCTCTGTGGCAATACAACCCTCACCCTTCTGCTTCATTCTTCCCACTTCTACTTCATCATATCTATGCTTCTCCAGACGAATCACCTAAACCCATTCAGGACATCGACCCTCGCCGCCTTGCCCTTTTACTCATGATTCTTTCCATTACCTGTATCGTTGACGTCCCATCATCAAGCTCCTCACATTCCTCCACCCCACATCATTTGCATAATGCACATCTCGAGGCTGAGTCTCGTGCATCTCACTTCCACGCTCTTGGCCGGGCTTCTTTATGTGAAATTTCTATTATGGAAGACACTAATGTGGAGACAGTTCTCGCACTCTCCTACGAGGTCTGGTTCCTTGCCGTATGGAGCGATGGAAAGAAGGCACTTGAAGAAGCATGGACAATCATGGGTTTAGTAGCAAAGCTGGCTCAAACTGTGAGTATTTTTGGTTATTGTCAATTTCTCCGCCGCTTACCTCAACCAGATTGGTTTGCGTAAGTCATAGACAGGAAGTCCTGATGAGTGGTCACTTGACGTTCTGTTTTTTTCCGGCAGACCGCAACAGTGGCAAATCCAAGGTGATTCCCGAGGAGGTAGACAAAAGGAAAACCCTTTTTTGGGAGTTGCTCTATCTCGATGCCCGCTTAGTGAGCTTTGCCCATTTTGTTCCTCCTTTGTCGGAAAGCTGACAGCTGACAAACTAGTCTTTATCTCTTGGCCGACCTTCATCGTTTTCGATTCATCATATAGATTGTCCAAGGCCCTCGTATACACCTGACCCCGAAGAAGGCACATCACATCTTTGTGAGTTGTTTCTTCGTCCTCGTTTTCCTTTCCAGAATTACATTCTCTTTTCAATGCTGACAGGGCAAGAATGGAAGCATTCATATTATCAACAATGCCTTGTTCCAGTTCTTGATGCTATTTGTAAACCTGGGCAAGAGTACCGAGAGATCCTAGACCTTGACCAAACCATTCGAGATTTCCCCATTCCAATGCCATTTAGAGACAAAGAAAAATCATCATCAACGTCTATGATGATGCACCGAGCGTTTCTCGGAACTGCACTCGAAGCCGGTGAGTTGACAAAATTTTCAGTGTGTTCATATACCACCCCCAAGTATACCACTTTTGTCACTCTCTGATGACGTCGATCCGTGTCGATCATTGCTAATTCTACTTTCTTCTAGTTTTACTACAACTCCATCGGTTCTATTTTCTTCGTGCACTAAGCTGTCCAGAAGAGGCGCTCAACCGGCGGCACAAGCACGCGCCGTCAATCGTAGCAGTTTTCATGAGTGCGTCGAGGATGATTGCGACGGTCCAGGAGCTGTTCCAGCAAGAACCGGACAAGACTGCTAGAATCATGTGGTATTGGTCGAATGCATTTTCTGCCACCGTGAGTTTATGAGAAACGTTTGTTTGCGATCAATTTTATTGTGACTTTGGTGCATTCCAGGTTGCATTGTGCGTGTTGGTGTCAAGAGCACCATTTACATGCTTGTCCCCCGCAACGCTACAGGAATTAAAGAGAGCGAGACTCTTGTTTAGAGCAGCGAAAGATGTCTGTCCGCGGGCTTTACAGATCCTGGTAAGTCTCTTTTGATCTCCTTCATCAGCTGAAGAATTCATACCACTGCACAGCCGATCCTGGAAACCATGACAGAAAAAGCTATGGACATCTACAATCGTTGGATGAATGGGCAAGAACTTCCAATCGTCGTTCTCCGCCACACCAACGAGAATGGAACGACTCAAGTTGAAGACTTTGAACGTCGATCTCCGTCTCAACTCGTAGATGATCCTTTCATGCATACACATCAAAGTTTAGACCAGTGTATTGCAGAAGCGCACCAAATTGCGAAAACAATGTTCCCGCTGCGTAAACCATGTAATTGTTCCAGCAGGAGGAATTTGAAGAGCTTGACTTCAACCAATGTCGGGGTGGGAAAAGTTTCACATGGTCTTCAACAAGTTGCAGTTACAGAATCATGTCCACCTTCACACGATTGGTCTCCACCCCCGATTGTTAATGCTTCATGTGCCGTTCTTCCTGATACCACTCCTTTGGGCCTGTATGGTGTTGGTAATAGCGTTACAGTTGGATACACCTCTCATGGCGGTGCCGACGCCAGTGGGTACTCGGCTTCGCAAGGTATTGGAAGGACCCGGGCATCGAGTCTTGGTGGTGTGGGAGGAATGCATCTTAAAAATGGCAGTGGGCAGTACAATGGATACACGAGTGGTAACACAGTAGCAGCAGCAGGAGGGGTATACGGCAACAACGTTCATACGACGGCATATTCCAATGGAACAGATTCATCAACGTCCAGAGCAACAAGCGTTGGTCAGTGTCTCCCTGGGAACGGCAGGAACGGTGGAGATTCAAAAGGAAACAGCGAACAAGGATTGTATTCCCCCCATATTGCGGTGTTACCTACTTCTCGTCCATCTGTCAAATTACCGCCATGGACATCGAAGATTGGAGCCGTGGATACCATCAATTTTGAGTTGGGAGCACTGAGTGTGAATAACAATGGGAGTTTCATGCATTTTTACTAGTTGTTTGGGTTGCAATCGTGGTCGGGAAGCGTTCGGTTCTAGCTCTGTTCAAAGGTGTTGGTGGGGTTGGTGTGTTTGTGTCATGAAAGAATGCGAAGCAGTGGTTCAGAACGCGGAGGAAAGGTTTTTATATGCAATCTATCTGTCGTTATGATGAAGAACGGAACAAGGCAGAGGATATGGAATGGCTGGAACACGTGCTAATAGCAGTAGAATCACGGGACGGGGTTGAAGGTTTCTCGGGCAAACTTACTAATATTTGCGTCATCTACATAGTTGAATGGAGTGTAATCATAACCTGTTGTGAATTAGGACTGACTATGAGGAATTGTCTAGTTTCGAAGGAGGCTCTAGAGATTAAGCAATAAGTTGACCTTGATTTTATTTTTTTGGCAGTGCTTCTGGTGATCATTGATTAAGTTTCATGTCTTGGTCGGAATGAGCGGATAGGCGGGAGAGTCGAGATTCCCGGTTTTGTGTAGGTAGTATTTATGGCAGCGGGAGGGTGAGTATCGAATTTGAGAATTCGAAATATGATTGGGAGGACGTTGAGAACTATTTTTCCTATATATTTATGAGACAAATCGCGTGATCAGAGGCGCTGATTCGGGCGACATCATATGGCTGTAACCAAATACTTAGACTTGTTCATGATCTGAGCTTCGGTTACCCACGAGCTCACGATATTCCATTTGCGCGAACGACACCTCTTTAAGAACCGACATCGCAAAACGTAAGACCAAAAGGCTTCGAAGGAATTCTTCCGATAAAAGCGGCTGAATTTCAAATTTGGTCAAAAAGCTGCAGTTTCTTTTTCAGGAAAACTTGGCTGCCTGGCTGCAGCGCAATGCTACAGGAACTATCGCATATGGACCGTATAACTCAACTTCAGGATGAAATCCAACAGGTTGTATATTGTATTTTTTTCTGCGTTGTATTTTTCTTATTCAGCTCTCTCCCTCTTTTTCTCTCTCTCTCTCGGGATTCTTCATAGATACTTGTAATCATGGCAAACACGATAGCATACCTCACGACTCGGTCGAACTTTGTTCAAGTCTCATCTGATGTACCGATCACAAAACAACGGAATCCGGAAAAATACGATTCACCAGAGGTGTTTGAAGCAAATAAGAGGGAGCTGGTGACGGATTTGATTGTAAAGGCCAAGCAAATTGACTACTTGATTAATTCACTGCCGGAACCGGAGCCCGAGCAAGCGCAGGTGAGTATATCTACTTCTAGTCTTGATATATAGGGTTTCTGTGATGAGTTGGGGCATGATTATGAGTTGCAGAGAAGGGTAAATCCATGGTCCGGATGATTGACTGCTCTTCTTTTAGGCCAAGAGGCTGGAAGTGCTTGAAGAAGAGATGAAGCGGGCGAATGAAGAATACGAGAAGGCTATTTATCGAGCTAGTGAGTGGTTTCTGGTTCTTCACTTTGCGCAAGCTGTGAACAAAATTAATTCTCCCGGTGGAATTGTAAAAGAGGATTTGCATTCGCAGATGTCGCAAGTTCTGAAGTTGATGCTGTCTGAGACGGATGCCGATCTAATTTGTTGATGCACGATGCTTCCCCATCGCAGGACTGTATGTTCTGTACTACCAGCTGAATGGTCTGTCACTTGTGAAGTGCGGTGGTCAAAAGATGTGATATAAACAACTGAGATAGTGAAAGGATTTTCTCTTGCGTAACACTTTCTCGGCCACTGGATATGCACCGTCCAGCCTGCTATTCTGTCTGTGCATAGGTGACCAAGAATCTTGGATACACAGGTGGGAAACTTCTTGATCCCGATCTCGGATCGTTGATCGCAAGGGCCGGTTATTTTCTATTCTCATACCCGAGGAGGTAACTGTTCCGCCACAGTTCTGCAGTCTATACGGCGTCAAATTGCGCGATGCTGAATAGCGAATTATTTTGTCGACTTATCTGTAAGTGAAGTAGACGTTTACATAGTCAAAATGTCCCGGAAGACAGGCGCCCAGAAGCTTGTAGATGCGGAAGTCACGGGTTGGCTGGCCGAAGAAAGCCTCCCTTCTTCCTTCTTTCTCTACCTCCACCTTGACCTGTGTCCGTACTGTGCATCTTATATCATTCAACTCGATTTTCTTCTCTTCACACCTTATCCCCCAACCCTCCATCTGATTTTGCAGGGTTCCACCTATCATGCTCCCGATTGATACGGGGTGCCTGGGACGTCCTCATAAACGACCGAGAGGATCGAGTTCTTTTACTGGACTATCGTCAGACTCGCCCCCTTCCATTGTATCTCCTACCAGTAACCAGACCATGCCCAAAGCTTCTTCTCAGCATTTGAATCATCTTGGTGGCCCAAATTTAGCACTGGAATCCACCTCTATAACACGGGTAGCTCGAGGGGATGATCGAAGCCGCAAACTCTCATGTAAGGAATGTCGCAGGTACTAATATTCATTTACCTCCTATTCTCATCGACTATCGAATATAACATCTTTCTTCTCCAGGCTCAAACTAAAGGCAAGTTTTAGTAGCCGATTGCGACGGGCACACCTGACTTCTAACGTCGTTGTACAGTGTGATCGTGTCTTTCCTTGTCAAGTGAGTCTCTGGCTCTGTTTCAGGCCTTGTACCTTTGCTATATCTCTTTCAGTCATGTGTGAAGCGAGGCTGCGGGAGTCTTTGTCCAGAAGGTAAGTGATCAAATGGCGCTAGTCTTGACGCCCATGATTTAAGATCTGGCTTCCTAGGTGCCCTGACAGCAGGTCGAGGCAGCCGGTAATCTTTTTTCCAGGTCCGCCGAATCTGACTGACTGCTTATATCTCTTCGTACATTACTTAGGTTCATTCTTGCAAACACTGAGACTCTACACGACAAGATTGCTGAACTCGGTGATCGCGTTCGACAACTCGAGGAAGCTTTGGAAGAAGTTCAGCAAAAATGCTCTAATCAACCACATCCACTGTTGGCACCTGAATTGCTGAAAATCAAGACCTCACAAGAACTCTATGGGACTGCTCCGCTCCTGCCTCCGTCAACCTTGACCTCCGAAGCATCTTCATCAACAGCACTATCACTACCACAAGACGACCGTTCTCTCCCGAACTCTGTCGTAGCACTTTCCCTCGGGCCTCGTACAACAGTCATAACAACAGCAGCAGATGGAGCAGGAGGAGTTAGGATGACAGGGAACGATGCCTCTTCTGCGTCTTCCGCTGTGGTTCGGCGAGAAAAAACTCCGCCAGAAGTACCACCTGACATCCTACAGCTCAGTTCAACGTTCCCTTTCCCGTGGATGGTCGATTTGAGTATCCGAAAGAGGATTCGTGATGCTCTCCCGCCTCGTGAAGAAGCAGAGATGGTGTGCGCGGAAGCCCGTAATAATGCACTTTGGCAGTACGTCACCATTACATACTTGAATCAATCCTCCTCCTCCTCTGCCTTGCAACTCTGGACATACTTCTTGTTCACCAGATATCATTCTGTGCCCATGCTGTCTTTGTCCTTGATAGACCATGCTGATTACTGATGTAGGTTTAACATGGACACGGCGGAGACCTTCCTTCCCAATTTACTGAATTACTGCTATACAACTCCGATCAAGGATCTGAGTCCACGGAGATTAGCATTGTTACTGATGGTACTTTCTATCGGTTCACTGGTGGATCTCAAAAAACCTCTCGGATCACTTCATGGCGAGGCATATCACCACCTAGCAAGAGCGTCTGTTTGTGAGATTCCATTGATGGAAGAACCCGATTTTGATGTATTACACGCACTGGTACGCCCTTCGGAAACTTTCTGTCCAATGGGGTCTGCAATGATGACTGTCGCTCTAGTTCTTCATGATATATTACCACCTCATATTTTCTGATAATAAAAAGGCCGTAGGATATGCATGGAATTTGATGGGTTTTGTGGCTAAGCTAGCGCAAGGGGTATGTGTATAATCTATGGGTTTTGTGCATCACCCTGACTCTTGTTACGGTGTTGACAAGTTGGGTCTACGTATGTTTCATGAATTTGCTGTCATTTTCCTTGAAATGTCGTTCCTTTTGTAGATCGAGATGGTGCTCGTGGTTCGAAAACCATACCAGAGGAACACGAGCGACGACGCGCAATTTTCTGGGAACTCCTCAATATGGATTGTCGCATGGTACGCATCACCTGGTTCCATTTACTCAAATACCATGATATATGATCCTACGGCTGCTTGTTGTACTTCCATATCGATCTCATCATTGCATCATCTATCGCTGCCTTTCTTTATCCCCAACTCCTTTTGAAATTCATCGTCTCTTGTGGACTTGGTTTATAAACTTCTGACCTTTTTGAGTTAGTCTTTATCACTCGGTCGCCCCCCGTCAATCTCGCTAGCCCACGTGGACGCTAAACGGCCTTCGTATGTTGGTGCAGGGATCTATGTATCAAGAGAAGAGATTGTTTGTGAGTTGAGAAACATTTTTTCCATATCCGGAATTTTCTGATGCACAAATTCCTTTTCTCGTCATATGACTCCTATCATTTTCTAATTGGCATGGGATGGAAAATACTTGATCCGTTCAACTGCATTTTTCACCGTTCACTATTATGGATCAAAATATTGTCATATGGCCAATGTTGTGTATTTTCGTTCCGGATCAACCAAAATTGGCTACACGCTGCCAATTGAACTCCAATCAATGGAATTTCACTTGTTAAATCCGAACTTGATACACTTCTGACAGATCACAACTGGAAGAATGACTTCTTCGTCGAATGTCTCTCGCCAATTCTTGAAGCCATGACAAATACTGCTCGACCACCTGACTACACGTATATCCTTGGGTTGGATAAATCGGTTCGAGACTTTGCTGTGCCATCATTATTAGAGGAACAAAACACGAAAGTAACACCGAGATTCCTCATCATGCAGAGAGGGTTGGTGGTGATGGGACGTGAAATCGGTCTGTTCTCGTATTTTTCTTGTCTACCATTCCGTATTTGATTCTGGCGAATATAGTGCTCTTGCAACTTCATAGACGATATTTTACCCAAGCTATGAATAGTGCTGAGCCATTTGATATGAATCAAGAGTTTGCACCCTCTGTGCTAGCAACATATCTCAGTGCTTCGACCCTGATTGCGACGGTAGATGATCTATATGAACACGAACAAAATCTGAGCGTCAGGTTTTTGCATTTTTGGTTCAATGTATTCTCGGCTGCGGTTAGTGATGCCATCATATAAGAGCAATTATTTGAGGTTTACACTAACATAGGTCATGTTGTCACTATTTATCTCCCGTGCCTCTACAACGCCTCTCGCGACGTTCGCATTGCAAGACTTGGAGAGGATATGTCAACTATTTCGCAGGGCAGCGTCAGTACTGCCTTTTTGTGCCAAAGTTCTCGTACGTCATGCAATGTGTCACTGTATTTTTATCATTTGCAATTTTTGTTCCACAGCCTCACATCATGAAACTGGCTGAGAAAGGACGAGCCATCTTGCGCCAATTGTCCTCGACATCGATACCACTCATAGGAAACCCATACCCTGCAACTCTTCCACAGTCATTTGCACAAGCACATTCATTTCTCGGCGACCGCGCAGAACGAATGGGACTTAACGCATCTACCAATCGACCTCGTGGCATTGGTTCTTCTCCGGTTACTTCCACGAATTCATCTCAAACGACTGAGACTCGTAGTGCCAGTCCAATCTCTCCTAGCAGCCTGGAAGCTACGATCGGACCGGCTGATTCTTTACCTGATATATACCATTTCTCGAGTGTGGTTGACAGTGTTGATGAGAGGCATCAATTCTCGTTCCTTGCGGCTCCTGTCAGTTCAACACGGCGAATACGGAGCTTGTTCGTGCCCTCTTCACCTAGGATTGCCAAGGATGAAAAATTCAATTTTGACCACGGTGCTTTGATGTCCGAGTTGGAAGAAACGAGCTATATGGCTTGGTTTTGATCTATATATCCCTGTGTGTCTAGATTATTTGATCTTCTGTGTCGCTTTCTTGCTTTTTGAGTTAGCTTTCGGAGATTGGCGTTTGATCTTTTACTAGTTCTCCATTCATCTATTTGTAGTTGTGCAGCATGCAATCTTGTGCCCACTTGACCTGGTTTGAGTTTATATACCCACTTGTTACCTTTGATAGCGACCTAGACTTGCTAGATTAGATCATCGATCAAATTGTCCATGCCATGACTGTACGAGAGGTTAGAAAGCAAGAATGTAGATCCGTCACAACAAAGTCTTTCTACGGCTACTCCAGAAAATGACTCATGCTACTTGCACCATTTTGAGAAAAGTCATTTACATTTTTTCTTCATGCTCATTGGTTCTGAGGTGAGACTTCTGTATATTGTGTGCTCTGCACTCAAAATCACTGTAGAATTTCTCTATCAAACCTATGAAGCCGGATCAGCGTAAACAAAATGTCGCTTTTTTTTGTTCCAGGCGTTTGCGCTTGATGTGTGTCACATAATTAGAAAGGTCATCAAATTACATAATCGGTTTGACCTAGTCGTCGTCAACATGGCGAACAGAAGTGATGGACCAGCGATACGAGATGTCTGGTCGGCAAACCTCGAGGCTGAGATGGAGAACATCCGAGGATTAATTGACAACTATCCTTTCGTAGCTCTGGTGCGTGTAATGTATAGGTTGTCGGCAGGCTTTTATAAACTGCGCTCTGGACAGGACACCGAGTTTCCGGGCGTGGTTGCGAGGCCTATAGGGGCTTTTAAGACATCTTCTGATTATCATTATCAGACAATGCGATGCAATGTAGACCTACTGAAGATCATCCAGGTTGGAATAACGCTATCCAATGAAAATGGGAATCAGCCAGAGGAATGCGGCACCTGGCAATTCAACTTCAGGTTCAACCTTGAGTGCGTGAAGGTTTAGCGTCGGTGAAGCGCCTGCTAATGGGTATGCGGATCGATGTTCAGTGACGACATGTATGCTCCAGAGTCAGTAGACCTTCTTCAGAAATCGGGAATAGACTTCCGGCAGCACGCCGAATACGGAATCTTGCCCAATAATTTTGCGGAACTCATGATCACATCTGGGTTGGTCTTGATGCCGGACACGAGATGGATATCATTCCACAGGTTGGTAGTCGCACATCCTACAGAAAATCCAGTGCTCAAGCCTATCTCAAAGTGGTTACGATTTTGGTTATTTTATTAAACTCCTCACCGCTGAATCTCTGCCAACTACTGAAGATGATTTCTTTTCCCTTCTCCGGACGTGGTTCCCAACTGTCTATGACATCAAATTTCTTATGCGATCGTGTAAACAGCTGAAAGGAGGACTACAAGACGTTGCGGATGATCTCGGTGTACGTCTTCCATTTCAACCATAAAACTTACTCCCGACCCCCACTGGCAATTATCAGGTGATACGGCATGGTACATCTCACCAAGCGGGCTCAGACTCCCTTTTAACCTCGCAAACGTTCTTCAAGCTCAAGGAGGTTTACTTCAACGATCAAATCGATGACAATGAATACTCTGGGAAGCTCTATGGGCTTGGGCAGACATTTTCTGTCACAAACGGTTTTACAGATCCTTCACGAGGCGGTGCAACGATTGCTGAGCGCGACGACCGAAGCTCTATTCGGGATCTTCATAGCCAGACTCCAGGATCAATCGGAGGACCTCAGCAAGCTGGTATGACCATGACATCCCTACAAGCACTTTCGGCCATGTCACCGGGAGCTTATACAAACCACATGGGCACGAATGGACCGTTTATGCGTCAGCCTCTGGTCGGTGGGAGATGATGATATTTTTTCGCTTTCGTATTGCATTTGCTGTCCCATATACGTATATTCCTTTTTGGCGGGACCATGATCTATCTTTCCAGGTGCAGGTGATCATCAGTCTGAGTATACGGAAAGTGGCAAATAACAGGTGGGTTCTGCGGCAATTGATTTGTAGTTGAAGCAGGGTTCTGAAAGCTACAAAACCTTGATTTGAAGTGAAGCCACATGATGTCCTTAATCATACAATACCGCCTAGTCCACATCGTCCATTTCGGCTCTTATGGCTCTCATGATTACTCTTCATGTACCAGCAGTGTCAGGAAACAAGCACAAAATTTGCCTCTGCACAACCTTGATATGAGTGCTCATTAGACTGCTCGCCGTTTTCGATGTCGTGCTTTTTTGGAAGACTTGGTGCCTCTCTTGAGAAGCACAACTACAAGCATATTTCTCATCTTCGTAGATCCTGTACTCATGAATATGAGAGAGTGGCTTTTTCACTCTCTGATACCAGATGACATTAGGCAAACTGCATTCGCGCCACCTGTTCAGCTTATCCGATAGATTTTCTGACATAATGTTGTGTACCTTCTGCGATGCAGACAAGACTTGACGTGAGATGGCAATGTCTTCCTCCTAGGGTCTATCACATTTACGAGAAACTCATGGGTTCCAAGATCCATGCGTTCAGTCAACATTCAATCCAATAATACATGGCAACATGTACCACCACTCTAACTCGTTACAAGACTTCGACCTATATTGATAATCTCTGAGCCAGGGAAGGATGACGATCATTACAAGACATACATAATTACTGGGAAAGATCCCTTTCTGTCCCTTGGAATTGAAACCTAGTGTAGCTGCATGAGAAATTATCTGCTTAACGAGCCACTATTCACACCTTCCCACCAACCAATCCCATAGTCTTGTCCTTGATCACTCAGCTCAACTATCTCGCCTTCAAAGAGCCCCAACTCATCCGGACCCTGGGGCTCGTAAGGATATATTGCTCGCACTAAAAAGATCCCATGATTCAATAGAAGCTCGGAGTCGGACACCAGTCTAGAGCCACTGACCTCGTCGGCTACTCCCCTGGATTGTGGATCTTCCTTCCAGCGACTTGTCGCCAGTGCCTATATATGAAGCCGGGACGAGTCCGCTCTTCTCACTCGGATCTTTGACCTTCACCCAGCCAGAACCATCGTCTGGCTCCAAGATTCGAACTGACATCCCCTCTGCAAGCCATGAGCTTATGAATAAAAGGGTCAGCAGGATAGACTTACCGCGAACGCTCAATTCAAACTCTGAGGAAGGTGTGAAGTCAAAGAGGACTGTGGCCGTGTGGTGACTTTCTTCCTGTGGAGCTTGTGGCAAATCAGAGGATGACAGACTTGGTGTTGTAGGGGAAGGAACTGCAATTAACGTAAGAATTCGAGCCAAAATCAGTATTCCATTAGCCCTCACCGGCCGTGCTAATGCGGGATGATATCGTAGTCGAACGGGAGACAGAAGGCTCGGTAGGTATGCCTTTTGGGCAGTCCGCCGGAACCTGGAACCAGATTCAGGACAAGAAGGCACTCGTATGGATATTTTCACCTTCAATTCGCATTTGGTATGGACACAAAGTCCGCAAGCTTTGCATGTTTTACCTTGTTTGCTTAAGCCCCAGATGGTAGACTCCATCATCAAGTTTCAGCAAAGACCGACAAAACTGAGATCAAATGACATACCTCACAATATCCACATGGGGTCGGGATAGAGAAAGAAGACCCCTTGAATGCGTGAGGAATGCGTATACCCTCGTCTTCTAGGCTGTTGAGCTCAGTCATTGAAGATTACCGTGGATAGTTCTCCTACCTCCAACTGCCGATGTGATAGTCTTAATCTCAGCGTCCAAGATACACCGGGAGTTATGATAGGTTACCAGCTGGTGTTGCACATCCAGAAAGTCCTACAGTGGAAGTCATCAACTGTTTGAAAGGTAAACTTGAAATAAGACAGGAACTGGGACTTACGTCAACAACATTATCTATTTCGCCGATTGAGTGATCAAATTTACAATCCTGGAGTTTTTTATATAGCCGATCAAAATCAGATTCTGTAAGAATTGATAGATTATAATTGGCATCTTCGACAAAGAATCACGAACGCGTGGACGAAATCAGAGGTTCAAGCTCCTGTAAGCTGACTCGAGAACGGCTGAGCTTATTCTGTAGGACAATCTTTGGGGCGGCCTCGACGCTCATGTCATCCTGGATCGTGATATCAGAACTTCGGCGAAGGTTTCGTCTGAAAAATGGCGTACTATATCATAATGAAGGACACAAGGCTCGAATTTCCAGTCGCCCGGCACACTGAATGGCCGAATGTTGTGATTGATGAAGAGAATTTGATCCTGAGAAGGTTTGACCTGGTTGAGTTTTACTTCTGCACTATGAATCCTATTCCTAAGATTGTCCAGGTGACCGAGCTGGAGGCTTTGGCCATAGACCAGAATTTTGACGAGACGTTCTACTAGTCGAGTCTGTAGACGCTCTAGACCCATTCAAGTCCCTATATATCACATTAGAAGCTCGGACTCACGGATTTAATTCAATTCGGTGATAGAAGCATGATTGTCAACAACTTACATTCTGTACACTAGGCATATCCGCAGTATAGAACTTATCCTTCATCTGATTCGTTACTGCTGTAGATATCAGGTAAGTACTGGTGACCATGAGATGAGTAACGGACGAGGAATTAATAGTAGCTATCGAAACATACTTCTTGCTATTGAGCATATCAGTCTTCTGTTGTTCTGCTTGCTTGGCTGCGCGACCTTTATGTCTCTCATCCTGCGCCCGAGCCTGAGGATATGACTGAGTAAATACATTTAGATGTGGGAGGTCTTGGCATACTTGTTTTTGCCTCAGAGTTTCCACTTCCTCACAATCAGCATCATACTGTGACAACATCTAAGTCAATTTCACTTCCAATGACAATATGACATCACTTGCATTCTGCTTGTTCTTCCAAGCCATTGTTTATCAGGATGACGATTTTCATAAGATGGAGTCATACCTTTTGGCGCTCCGCGTAGATGCGATCTCTTTCCGCTAGGACCTTGTGGAAGAAATGCAATTCCTGTGAGCTATGAGCGTTGTGTCTTGATTTTCAAGGCTAACAATTAAAAGAACCTTTTTCTTGGCTTCGTCATTCCTTTTGACCAAAGCTTGCAGAACTTCAATGATCTGAGAAGAGATTGCTTCCGCGATGCTCAGATGATCCTGGGCCACATCCGAAATGGAATTAATCAATGCGTCATAAGCATTATCGAGCGTACTTTTGAATGCATGCTTTCTCAGTGAAATGATAAAGAAACTTTCAAGGAACTCGCCTGCGCTTCAAGGTGCTGTTGTCCCAGGCCTTCGTCGGATCCTCGCCAACGATATAACGTACTTCCATCCGTGCTTTTTTATCTGCCGCTCTCTTGGTCAGAGATTGCAGCTTTGTAGCATATTCCTTCTCGATCGCTGCACGACCTTGATACAATTCTCTGATCTGGTTTTTGGGTTATCGCCTAGCTCCTCGGAAATGAATGGTACAACGCAGTGTTTCTGCGAAGAATCCCTACTCACATCTCCGATGACCTCCAGATGAGCGTCAAAAAGACTGCCAATACGTTCAACTTGATCCTATGCATATAGATAAAACGTGAGCTTATTACATATTTGCAGGATTACGACGAGAAGTTACTGGTAGCGCCTTTCCGTAGCACTGGTCTATTGGTGCGGATTCGATCCCCATTATGATTTTAAATTACGAGTGCTCGGGATATCTCTGCCCCTCCCAAAGATCAGGAGTATGTGGAAGATAGAGGTAGTATACTGCGGTGACCCATTGGCCGTGTAATTACGGGAATCAGCGATTGCTGAAATACAGTATGACGTCAGGCTTTAGTATCCTGTTCACATCTAGTAATTTTCCACCGAGGGCCACTTAAATCTTAAATCATCCTGGGCATCTAGAAGAAAACTTATGGGCGCTGAGCCCTACATCTGTTTGATAGTCTCAACACCTCATGATAGTCATCGTTAACCACCACTGCTAGGTGTCCTTGTCTACCGGCAAAAGGGCCTTGACGTTTGATCTTGGTCTCCTTGACTGTTAATTCGTCCCCAACGTCAAAGTAAATTCAATTCACCATACGAAACCAGGTCTGAAATGAGTGTTTGATCTCCATTCACGGAACTATGGCATCAGGTATCAAGAGTCTTCAATCATGTCTATTTTCATGTACTTTCCGCGAGTGGGGTGGAGAAATGCCAAACGTGTTCGAGGTTTGATTTTTTCATAGGCAGTTCAAGCAAGGCATCGGGACAATTTTTATCAGCACGAGGGGTTTTCTATCAGAATGATTGTGGGGTTGGATCAATGCACGCTGCGCACCGCTACATGCTGATCTGTGACTCATACTCTGTCAAAGGGAAGTTAGCTTCAAAAAAGCGTAGTCAATAGATTGGTTTTTTCCTGAATTGGATTTCGTTAGCCGCCTTACTCCAACACCGTGACTACTTATCACGACGGTCTAAATCCATGTGACGCCATGGAACGAGTACTGAGTCTCGATGAATGGTGCGGTGCACTTTGATCAAGAATGGAGGACAAATGTCAAGATGTGTCAAGGTGTATGTAATCCGAACATAAACCGAACACGCGTTTACAAGTGTGGTACGGGAATAAGAGCAGCCAATATTTGAGAGGTGTCTAGCAGGTTACAGAACGTTTCAAATACATGGAATGACGGCCTCAAGATTAACGGCGATTGTCAAAATGCTAATGCTTGTGTAACCATGATAATCGGCAATCAGGGGTCACTAGATCCAGAGATCCTCTGCAGAACGGAATTTGTTCCGATTTTGTAATTGCAACCATGGGTAAACACAAGAATTTCCATCGGTGGAGTATATATAGGATCTGTCCTTGCTTTACCCTCGTTGCTTTCTTAACCCCTCTTCGGTCCGCCTGCTCAATTGTGTAATACGAGCGTGTTACCTCGTGTTCTCGAATTCTTGCACGTCCTCTCGCGCCCCAAACTAGCTCATCTTGCTTGGCTGACAATAATGATACGCGCTTTCCTGCTCATCTTCACCATTTTCTCCTACCTTTTCATGGCTCTGGGCGCACCGGTAGCAGAGTTAATTGAACTCGACAAGAGGATTACCCACACTGGCAGAGTGAGCCCAACTACTATTGACCATTGTAACCTCAATCTGAGTCCCAACCCTTTTACTTCTACTAGGGAACGTGGTTCCATACAGGTGAAGTCATCCTCACCTTCTATCACTGGCATTCATAATGATGCTATCTTGCATGGCACTAGGGCACGGCAATTGCGGCGAATGGAATGTCGATAGTGATCACATCCTTGCTATACCTAAGTCGCTCTACGATCAGAACGGGGGATCTAATTGCAATCAGGTATGTGCTTGGATGCAAGGACCCTTTCTTCGTGTTAGGTCCTGTACATAAGTCCGATCTGAGTCTATTCATGATATTCCTAGTACGTCCGGATTACCGACACAGCTACTGGCAAGATGGTGTATGGCCTTACCACAGATAGTTGTCCCAGCTGTGGCCCAGGAGACCTTGGTATGTGTTTTTCTGAACAGGAAACTAGCATTTTGTTCAGAAATCTTCAGATATGTCCCCTAGCTTGTTCGAAGAACTTGCGCCCCTCTCACAAGGCGTGGTTAAGATTCAATGGAATTTCATGGCAAGAGGCTGGAAACCCTGACTACATTGACGGTATCGGCGGCATAAGTCCGTGTATCCTTGCTAGATATTCATCTTTGGTAGCGGTACATTCACCAACGTCATCTGGGTCCTACATGTGTTTCTCTTCGCAATCTTTAGAAGAATCATTTCTCGGGAAGAAGTGACGCACAAGACAATTAAATGACTTGTACCTATAGAAACAGTTACTTGTACAAAACACTCATTCTTGTGTGTTTGTCCAATTGTAGATGAGACGCCCTGACGTATATTTTTGGTGTTCATGGGATTGAAATGGAATCATGATTAGATGTCGACTGTCAACACACAGGAAGCCGTCTTGTTCGCTTCTTCACCGCTTTTCGATTTTCCACCCTCTTAATCGTTTCTTTGCGATTGTCATTGTGTCACCATAGGTACATCCGTAAACAATGAAGGATTGTAATGCATGGTTCCATTTGAAGAACGCGATTCAACAAAGCTGTTGTGGCACGCAAGCTTTGTTCCTCAGCCAATCTGGGTACAACACTCATTCAAAATTATCAGATGTGAGAAAACTATGACACACCGATTGCAACGTCTTCGAGATGGTCGTCAAAGTCTCCGAACTTGAGATGTAGTTTTTGTTCGCGAACAAGAGCCGTGGCCTTGGTAGGCAACGTGGGTGGTAACAACTGATAGGGTGATCCAGACGTGAATGGTTTAGGGGATTTTGCAACGGACTGCCAGATTGCATCAGGAACTGTGGTTGCCGTGTAGGGCTACAAATGCGTCAATAGGCGGAACGCAGGACCGCTGAATATATGACGTACAACAAGAGCAGCAGACTCGGCACCGATCTGGGATGCATCAAGCTTCGAAAATGGAGGAGAAAGTGAGACAGTGGATCTTGGACTTTCCAGAAGTCCAACTTACGACAAAAGCAACAGCTTTGTGGAAACCTTGTCTGATCCTCGTTGCTATTTTCTCCCCGACGGGAAATAACGAAGCATCTTCAATTCGTTCACACGCTTGATAGTATCCTACAACCTGAAGACCTAGAGAGTCAGCATACTGCCCTGCCTGGTCCAAGTTTCCTCATGTTAGTCGCAGTTCGGACTCAAGTACTAAGAAAAGTATCCACCAGGTCTAGTCCAATTTCCATCATTGGACTCAGGCTCGTCCAATGATGCAGGAGCGGAATTGTATCTGTAGCTTCCACACCTCCATCAGGTGTCTCTTTCCCAATGAAAACACCATTTACACGTTGATGAGGATGTTTGGCAAGATGAAAGAAGAGTTTGATATATGCGGGACCCGTAATGGTGTAGTTTGTAGCCATCTGAGTTTTTGGGTTTCCTTGATTATAAGTTCAGAAAAGAGAAAAAAATAAATCTGGTCCAGCCTCGAGGATGTTGGAATATCAGTGTAGAGGCAATATTTGTTTTTATTTACTTTGATGCTGGTTCAAAGGTGTTCTGCCGTGATACCAAAGTTCAACAATGACAGATAAAGCCCACAAGGATAAGGAAAAGGTATAGAGTTATCTTTTTGTGCAAGGCCAGAGTTCTCATTCTGCTTTTGTTTTTAGGGAAACTTGGCTTTCAAGGCTGGAGATTACCCTACCGCGATTGGGCATTATACAGAAGCCATTCTAAGAGATCGGAGTGATGCGACCTTCCCATTAAATCGAGCAGCAGCTTATTTGAAGCTAGGCAAGTGCGTTCTCGTCGAGACATATGTTATTTTTTTTCTAGAAATACGCGAGACTGAGCATATCTTTAGATATGAGGATGCCGAGAAAGATTGTAGCACTGTTCTGAGTCTTAGTATTCAAAATGTGAAAGCATATTTCCGAAGAGGACAAGCACGTGTGGGCTTGGGCCGTTTCATTGAGGCGCAGCGTGGTGTGTTCTCCATCTTCCTGGGTCTTTGTATTTGCTAAGTCACTTCCAGATTTTACGGAAGCCCTGAAACTAGAACCCGATAACAAGACTGCTAAAGAAGAACTAGGCAAAGTTGCAAAGTTTATAGAAGTCGAGAAACGAAAAGTATGTCCGTGAATCTCGTTCATTCTACACACATCACTGAAAATTTTTACGTAGAAACTTGATAGACGTGAAGCCAACAAATCCACTCTCGACCCTGAGACCTCACCAAAACGGCGTCGCGTGCCGATAACCATAGTTGAACCACCAATACCTTCAACCAGCCTTGAACAGTCCATGACCTCATCTTTCAGTAAAGCTGGGGAGTTGAAAACGATGCAACCACAATCAGCATCTGTAGGCATTCAAGGAGTATCCTCACGGACTTCGGAGGTTTCCTCCCCTCAATCCTCCGATTCCGGGCTGAAATCATCTTCTAGTGGCTTCCTTGCCTCCGCCACCCCTGCCACCTCGTCTACCGATCGTCCGTTGACCTCTTTAGCTCCACCAGAGAAATTGACATCACCTCCTGTTACTCCGGAACCTTCATCTAAATCATCATCGTTTGTAGAAGCTAAGCAAGTACGACAAACAAAGGTTGGTAAAGTGGGCGGCGGAATTTTCCATGCGTCAGGGCAAAGTACAATTTTCCCCACGAGGATGGGAACGGAAAAGGATGGTACTTTGTCTACAGCTCGATCTCAGCCATTAGATACTGCTGGCAACAAATCGTCATCTTGGGCTCCGGCAACTGCACCAGTCGTCAATTCCGATGATTCAGCTAATCGATCTCATGGTGCTTTGATCGAGGCTCCGGCGACTTTGTTTGACATGGTAAGAATGTGGCGATCCATGCTCACAAGTACGGAGCGCTGGAACCTGCTTCAAGTGTGTTGAGGACCTTTTTCATGTCAATCTGACTTGACCCTTATCTCCAACAGACCATACCTCCTTCAACCATTCCCTCTTTCTGCAACACTTCGCTAGAACCTCCACTACTCACCTCAATACTTGAGGTCTTCCTGGTAGTTTTGTCCTCTCCTCCGACCAAAGAGGATGAAGTTAAAATCAGGGAGTACATGGAAAATATGGCCCAAGTCCCGAGATTTTCGACTTTGATTCTGTTCTTGACAAGCAAAGAAAAGACTGTTGCAAAGGAGGTGTGGAGAAAACTAGGTGTATTAGGGAAAGCACCTGGTGCTTGGAGTTCACTTGGAGATTTGTAATCATCTTACTGACTGTGGGGAGATATGACTAGTTATTAAACTATAAGCTACATAATTTACTTTCAATATTGCATAGTGCACAAATAGGTGTGCAGGGCTAAGCCTGCCGCTGACTGAGAGCAGGGTGATTCACAAAGAAGCTTTTTCCGATCGCTGAAACACCTCGTGCATAAATCTGATTCGTATACACCAGTTCGTCATATATAATCGCAGGGACTCTTTCATTCATCATCGTCGATCCTGGGTGTATTTTGACAATCTAAACAAGTGGATAGTAAACTTTTGGGACGATTCAATGATATTATGCTGCAAGTGCTCACCGAATGTCCCATCGTCTGTTTATAACTTCCATCCTGTTGTAAAAACGCCGAATTTCCAACGAGTCCAAACCCAAGACTATTCAAGACCAGTTCATCATTCTCTCCACAAGAAACCTCTGGATCTAATTTGAGTTTCCTGCAAACATCGATTAATTGTTCTTTAATCTTCTTCGCCTCAATCAACGTCCTCTCATTGATGAAATGTTTCTTGCACCACTCTCTCTTTTCACTTTTTGATGCTGTGCCGCGGTGATGATGAGTAGAGATTTCATCATAGGCGCGGACGGCGTTGAGTATTGTCATATGGTCACCGGTATGATGTTTGAATTTGAGACGGACGGAGGAGACAGTTTCACGTTGTGAAGAATTGTCGAGGAAAAGTTTGGAAGAGGAAGAGAGGATGGATATAATTGTGAGGACTTCTTTTGTGCAGCCCTGTGTGGTTGCTGACGAGGATAGAGAGGAGGGGGCAGAAGCGAGAATGGAACGGGAGAAGTGAGGTTCGACAGGAAATATGGCCATCTGATGACCCAAAGGAGTGAGTCTGTGGTTCTTGTCGATTGCGCCCAGGAGCCAAAGAGTTTGGAGCGCGGAGCGAACTGGAGGAAGAATCGTAAGATCATGATCTCTCAAGGAAAGGAGCAATGTTACCGGAATCAATCTCGGGTTTATCCATGAGGTCCAGTTCTCCCATATTTTGACCTATACATTTGAGTTGTAGGATGCTAGATGTGAGACTACATCGCAGGATTTCGGGTTCTGACGTAAGAGACATAGAGCTAAAGGCTTGTTCGGTGTAGAGGCGGAAGCATACGCCTTTACCCTATTAGTTTGCGAATCCTCGGTTAGGGACGAGGGACAGATGAAGATGCAGGTAGGACGAACTTCACGGCCTGCACGGCCTGCACGTTGCATTGCCGATGATTTGGTTATGTCTCGCGTCAACAGTGTGTCGAAACCTACGTTGAACGTTTCAAGTTGTTTCGAGATCAATTTTCAGGCTGAAATTCCCTCACCTCCACCAGAATCCCTGGCTAGATAGTGTTTTTCCTTGCATTTTCCCGTATCAATAACGTATTTCACTCCAGGTATTGTGATTGACGTCTCAGCAATATTAGTCGCCAGTATACATTTCCGAGTGTTTGGAGGAACAGGGTCGAATACTCTAGCGTTGGATACTTGAGATTGGGATGCATACATTGAGAGCACGAGAACGTCCATTTTGTCTGCAGGAAGACATTTCGAGAGAGAAGTTATAGACTTCTCGAGAGATTCGATGTCCTCTTGACCTGTTGAACAAAATGATTACGAGTAGAGGATAGGGGGGGAGGGGACTGGCCTGGAAGGAAAATGAGAACATCGCCAGGGGATTGGTCTAGATGAACTTGGAAGAATGTTCGCATGGCTGCATCTACGTAGTCTATCTGGCTTTCGGCGGAGTGGTATATTGTAACCGGATGCTGACGACCTTTAATATAGATAATTTTGGCACTGTAGAAATTGGTTGGTGCGGAGAAGTGTAGTTGAGGCTTAATGTACTTGCTTGTGGAAGAATTTGCCGAATTTTTCGGCATCGAGCGTAGCACTCATGACCACAATTTTCAAGGGATTGAGTTTATCTGCCTTTCCCTTTCCCTTTGCATCCTCGGCGACATTCCTTCGTCGTTGGATGGTTTTGAGATTTGCGAGTAAGAGATCCGTGCGTAAGGTGCGTTCGTGAGCTTCGTCGACAATGACAACACTGTATTTGAGGAGTAAGGGATCGGACATGAGTTCACGTACAATCATTCCGTCAGTCATGTATTTAATCCGGGTTTCCAGGGTATATCTCTCGTCAAAACGCACAGCATAGCCGACCAAAGAGCCTAGTGACACGCCTTGTTCTTTAGATACACGGGTTGCAAGAGAGGTGGCAGCGACGCGACGAGGTTGGGTCACGGCTATTATGCCGCTTGTTGCCAAACCGCTTTCAAGCAGATATTGGGGAACCTCTAAATCATGAATGAGATGCTGAAAAAGAGTTCAAAGTCTGCTTACGGGTTGTTTTTCCTGAGCCGGTTTCTCCTAGAAGAACTGTGATTTCATTGTTTCTAATTTCTTCGATGAGAGCATCACGGCCTAACTCCCAGTAAAAACTAATGATAGTTCTAAATTTAGACACCTACCCTTTGCAATGGGAAGTTGTTCCCGCTGCTCCTGCAGCTGGGAACGGACTGTCTTGCTTGGTCTAGGTGCAGATCCTTCTCCTGTATTTGCAGACAACAACGTTTTCTCGTGCTTGGGTCTTTTGTTCTTGAATGAATAACCATTCAGCATCTTATGGTGTGGTGTTATGCCATTTTGCGGAGGCTTTTCATTATCTGAGAGATCAGCATATCGGGATTTCTTGGGTATTTGAGTGCCATGAGTGTCCCTATGAGGCTTTGAGCCTTGCCCAAAGTCTGCGATGCGGATGTGCTTGCGTTTCTGAGGCGCTGACATGACATAGAGGCAGATCGGTAAGTCGTGCTAACAAAAAAAACCCTGTCACGCATAACGTGTGATTCTCCACTTCCAATATTGGTTTTCCATAGTCATGGACAACCACCATCGCTGGCGTCCTCAGGACCAGCATTCTATGAACAACGAAACTTTCCAACATGCCCAACAAAACATCCGCTATGGTACTGCGGCAGCTGATTCAGTGCACAATGCTCAGGGCCTTCTTGCTGTATACCCGATGGCCTCTGCTACACCTACAAATCACGGTATGTTTAGGGAAAAGATTTGGGCGTTAGGCTGACTGAGGCTCAGCAATAAGACATATAAGTAACATGTATACCACTGCAGCACCGCCGACATATGTTCGGCCGGAATATTATACCCCACACAACGCTCAGGAGAGCTTACCGCTCTATTCTGAGTTTGATCACCAGGTTCAGTATCTGTCTGTGCCCCAGCAGCCAACAAATGATGGGGGATACTGGGCATCTGCGAGGGACAATGCAGCCCGAATCTTGACGGATCAACAGCCATCGTAAGCTCGGTTTATCATGTGCAATCTTTACTGATTATATGCGCTCAGTGCATATTGGTACCCTACCCAACAGACTTGGAATCCTCCTCAAGGACAGACTTCGTCGTTCCAGACATCGCCCTTTGCACAACAGGTTTTTCAGCGCACAGCCTCATTGACCAATGCCTATCCGACACCTTCTCCGCCAACAATGCACAATTCCTCCTCTTCTCTCGCAAATGCGCTGGGGCCTCTTCCTCAACCTCCTCATCTTCAACCAAAACATGCACCTCTGCAGAAAAATTATCGGCCAGAAGATTCGAGGACATTTTTCAACAACTTTCTGCAACAGAAGATTCGAGAAATGAATGTTGCAACACAAGTTCCCCCTTTATCATCACCTTCTCATCCTCATCCCAGCCCAATTAAGTTTCAAGCTCCTCCTCAACCTCCATACATCGCCAGTCCGATCCAAACACCAAGCTCAAAGCTCGTTGCTCTCGTCAAAGCAGAGGCCTCTCCTGACTCGAGCCCCGACCCATTGGGTATTATGGCCAACAGCTCTCCTGTTCCTGTCACACCTAGAAAGCGCAAGCCAGTTGTCGAGATCCAATCTCCTTTGGTGAAACGCATGCAGATCACGAGGAGTGAACTTAATCAGGCCCCACAATATAAGCCTTCGTCCCCGTTGGTCCCAGCCACTACAAGCCCGAACTCAATTTCAGCGGGATCTAAAGGATTTACTCCTACACCTAAGCGCCTAGAAAATTTAGCATACGTTGCTGTACCCCGCTCACCATGGTTGACGGATTCTTCACGAAAGACTGGCTTTCTCACTCCAAATAATTCTCCATTGAAACAGCGGAAGTTCATCATGCAGGGTACTCCAGATGACCTTGGTGGTTATGGGGAAAGCGACTTTGAAAGTCCAATCAAACATCGAGAATTGACGGATTCAATTAAGAGCTCAGCTCGTCGAACTGGTGAGCGCGATGACCGTGGTAGGTTGACATTGTTTCGAAGCTAGTCTTCCTGACGTCATCATTCAGCACCCCTTGAGAAGTTTCTGTGTCTTGTTGAGGACATTTTCGAGGCTGAGGATACTTTGCCATCCGAAGTAGGAGTTGGAGATCTACCAGATTACTTCTCTTCTCTTTCACTCGATTCTAATCAACCACGACTCCATTCCAATCATATCCGCAAACTCACAAAATATATTGGTCAAATTACTCGTCCTAACCAGCGTCTTCGCAATGCAACAGCAGGTGTCATGAACATTCCTCGAGTGTATGGCCGAATGGCAGAAGTAGAGACGCAAGTTTTGTCACGACTACTCAAAATCTTGGATCGCACAGTCAAGGCGGGAGAAGATTTAGATCCATTCCGTCACGTCGCGCCACCACCTGGATCTGCTAAGAGCTCTCCACGTAAAAAGCCAGGCAAGAGCAAAAAAGCTGACGCAAGGACCTCTGAAACTCCAAAGTCTGATTCGGATGATTTTTCTTGCCAAATTGTCGATAGGAAGAGTATTGAAGAAGAGGATAGGGAACCCGAAGCGAGATTGTTGGATGTAGACTATAAGAAGTTGACTCAAGACTTGGATGTTGCCAAAGAGAGTATCTTCGCAGCTGATTGTTGTATCGCTCTCCTTGGAAGTGATAGATTGACTAAACAGGTAGGCTTGAGTCTCTGAAACTTTCTTGCATTTCCTACACTAACGGAAATTACAAAGTTGTATTCAGAGGAACTGATTATTTCTTGTCTCAATGCTGTGAAGAATCAACTCACAAAAATAATATATCCTTTCGTCGAAACGTCCTCTGGGGCAGCATTTGAGGTCGGCGGGGGCAACTCGCTTCTGCGGTCTGTCGTCAAGGATAACTCTTCTCCGGTAACAGGACACCGAAAGCAACTCAACGAATTATTCCAGTCTCTCGCAAGCGTTCTTCCTCGTATCAATAATCTTGTCAGCGCTGAGAGCCTAGCAATGTCAGATTCTATCATCGTCTCAGCTGTATACATCGCTATTGGTCCGTTCTTCGTTGTCGAGAGCGGTGAAGGAGAAGGAGGCGCAAAAGGAAGTAAGAAGGAGAAGGAAAATGTAATATTGAAGACGTTTGGAAAAAGTGCGATGAGGGGATTGAGGCTGGATGCGTTGGCTTTGATTCGAAGCGTAAGTCCCTCTAACAGGTAGATGATTAGCATGTTCGCTCATACAAGACCCTCCTTTCGAACAGATTTTTGCCAACCATGAAAATCAGCGGTCCTGGATTATTGAGGAGATTCTAACTTCGTTGATTAAACTCTCGGATTCGAAGCAGAAAGTTGGTCAGTTCCGGTAGGTAATTTCGCCACTTTCTTCGAGACGATCCATTGATGATGTGTTGTATGATAGACTTCGCGATGGTCGATCAATAAGAATCGTTTCAGTGTTGCTTTTACAGCTTGTGCAAACCTCGGCTCATGATGTGCGGCTGAAGGCAAGAAAGATTGAGAAGAACAGACAAAACCAAATGACATTGAAGCGACAAGAGAGTTTTTCAGAAAATCGACAAGTACAAGAGTCACTGCTAGATGAAAATGACCAAGAGGTATGTTACTTGTCCTACAAATGAGATACACGATCGAATGGCTATTCATTTGTCCAGGAAATTGTCCTTCACAAAGGAGGTCTGGATGCGGCAATGCAGGCTGCCCGAACTATCATCAGTTTTTTGACAAAGCGTTCTGGTAAAGGCAAAGTGACAAAAAATTCCAACGAGGCAGAGTATCGTGCGATCTTTGACAACTTGATTGGGGATTTACTTGCCGTGCTATTTTGGCCGGAATGGCCTGCAGCAGGTGTGCTGTTGACGATGATTTGCAAGTATATGGTACATGTTTCTTGACTTGATCACTACAAGTGTTCGATTGCTCATGCCGGCAACCTGTTAGATCAATGCATTGGACGACAAGCATGCCAACAGTCAAACCGATTCAAATAGCGCCGCCAAAATGATGGCATTGGATCATCTTGGTGTCATTGCTGCGAGGATCAGGACTGCTATCTTGAAGTACCAGACAAAGAATGACCAGGAAGAAATAAAAACCAGGTCCTTGGCATCCATGGATGAGGTGAGCATCTCTATGTAGCCCTTTAAGTGCTGACAGTGGATGTCCTAGATTCTAAACAGTCAGGACATAAAGGCGTTCGATCGGCTGCTCAGAACACATCGGGATATTGCAACACACCTGGTCAAGAGGTCGTCGGAGGACCAGGCCTACGATGTCAGTGTCCGCTTGGTTTCTCTTTGTCTGTATCCTGACCCTTTGTTGGTTGTATTATGTTGTATCATGTAGAGTGCGAGAGAACTGTCGGCTGCCATGCTGGGACAAGAACTTGCTACTGCTTTGCAGCAACTGCAAAAGTGGATCGAGAATCCTGAAGAGGCCGATGATCTCAAAATGAAGGATGCCGAGACGTTGCGAGTGTTTGCAAAGAAAATACGGGGAGCGCTGAGAGACGTGTGGAAGGATCCTCCAACTGATGTTTTCAACACCGGGTATGTTGATCTCATCTTCCTTATGTTTTCCTCATATCATGTGGAATCATTTGTTTCAGATCACAAGAGGAAGCCGATAGGATCGATAAATTGAGCGAAGAGATTGGTACGCTACAGAATATGCGAAGTTCATTCAATCCGATCTTGACTACGATCGTCGTGGCGCTGAATGCGTCTGTCATCTTCATGAGGACCAAGGCATTGAAAGCGCTCGGACAGATTGTTACAAGTGACCCTACCGTTTTGGCTATGGTATGCTTTTCCACTTTACTCATGCTCGTTGCTGATTTGTGATCACCGGTGTGCCTAGCCTGTTGTTCGTCGTGGTATCGAGAGTCATCTTCTAGATAATTCGCCTGCTGTTCGGGATGCTGCTGTTGAGTTGATCGGAAAGTATATGATTGATTCACCGGAAGTTGCTGGGGACTATTATCAGAAGATTGCGGATCGCATGGCTGTAAGTGCATTCTTATCTCCAATCCACCGTTTTTCTGGAATTGATGGGTCATAATCTCAGGATACTGGTCTTAGTGTTCGCAAACGTGTGATCAAACTCTTGAAGTCGTTCTATACTGTCACTTCAGACACCCGTCGCAAAACCGATATCGCCGTTCGCATGGTCTGTAGAATGATGGATGAAGATGATACTATTAAAGAGCTAGCCACGAAGACCATTGAGGAACTCTGGTTTCCTAGTACATCCCAAGCATCCACAATTAACACTCGAAATCGTTTGGGTATTTCATATAACAATGGCCAGTCGTCAACTCATGACAGGAATGCAATCATGGACAAAGTCACGGTGATCATGGGCACTGCGGCCCAGTTCAAGGACCGACAATCGCCCTTGGAGGACTTGTTGCATAAGATTATGGCAGAGAAAGGTGAGAGTGGAAATGAGATCGCAGTGTTGCACACGAAGTACGAGGAGATTTGTGGAACATTGATTGACGGGTTGGTGGATGCTACGGATATGCCTGGTTTCGTGCGTTTTTTTCTCGTCCAGATTTATGATGCTCATGGCTATGCACAGACCGTAGTAAATTGTATCAGGACCATCTATCTTTTTGCTTCGGCGTACCCGCCTGTACTCTCTGGAACGAACGCATCAACCTTGTTACCCTACCTCAAAAACACGTCTTCTACAGTATGCGGTTTCCTGCCCTCGGGAGAATTGCACTCTGACTTCCAGAATCAATCACAGACTGAGGAGCTAGCGACAATAGATTATTTGTTGAAGATTTTTCGTGTCTCAATACCACATATGCCAATGACAGCAGCCAAATTTGGACAGGACTTACAGCTGGCTTTGCAGCCCATGATCATCAAACCTTCTGGAAATGGTGGCGTCCAAATTTTGCAAGAAGCTGTCAGATGTATGTGTGTCGTTGTAGAACATCTGACGAAGGATTTTGGTCGTTTGGTCAACCTGCTGAAGTCGTGCAACGGTACATCTGAACATCTCTGTCCCAAATGGATTGGTGAACTGACTTTGATGTTGTAGCTCGTTTGCAGCAAAATATCAATCGACCTGCAACTAGTCAGATGGAGCCAAATGATATAAGAACATTGCTTATCGTGATTTTCATAGTCGCCCTGCTTGGAGAGTATTGCAACTTTGACCGTTTAAGGACAGAGGTCGAAGGTGCGTATGATGAGATCATCACCAGAATGAAAGATTTAAATTGATATTGTGTCCGCTTAGGCCTTGCCCAAGATATTGATTCCATTTCTGAGGTGGGTCAATTTTCTCGTTCCCAAGTTTAGTAGATTGAACAAAAAATAGGACTCAATTATAGAATACATTTATGGCAGTTTGTTGCAGTTATATGAAAAATATCCTGATCAAGCTATGATACGGGGTCGAATCCTTCAATGCCTCGGTATGTTCCTGCCTGTCTCTGTCAGTAGATTGGACTCATCACTCCCTCTCAAGGTTTCCTATTTCGAGCTCAGCCCACATTAATGACTAAGCCACGCTCAGCTAGCATCATGGATGACATTTTTACTTCGCCCGAGGAGGATGGGAAGGGTCGTCTGCTTAAGATCATGCAGGAATTCTTGGTGTCTGAGTCTGAGAAACATTCAGCACGACTCAAGGGTGAGTTATCAAAATTCATGTGTTTAGTGCAAGGTTCCATGATTTGTTATGGCAGAGACCTCTAAATCAAACCCAGATCAGCAAAGCGACGTCAACATGGACGAGTTGGTGGGAAACACGGATGGCTTTGCCGATTCTGGGTAAGTCCAGGCTGCCAGCAAAGGACCGCCTAGTCCTGACTTAACTTTCTAGCGTGAGTTCTGCTATTGTTCAGCGATATCTTGATCATGTGCTAGAGGCAGCACTTACACCTGACTCACCCAATCAATCTGCTGCTGTTGACGTTTTGAGCTTTACGATTAAACAAGGCCTAGCCCACCCTCTTCAATCGTTCCCAGTCATCATTGCTCTCGAAACTAGTCCTGTCACCGACCTGAGTCGTCGTGCTGCCGCTTTACATGCGATGCTGCAAGGAAAACATGCATCGTTGCTGAATACTCGGTATATTGTCAGTGCTAGGGCATCTTTTGACTATCAAAAGAAAATTGCTGCTGGATTGGCCCAAGGTTATCGCGTTGATCATGCCCCTGTTGCTTTATTACAAGGGTGGTATTCGCTAGTGAGGGAGAAGCGTACATCTCGCCAGGAGTTCCTTAGGGCTTTGGTAAAAGTGTTTCAGGATAATCAGAGCTATAAGTCGTCACAGGTAGGTTCAGACATGATTCTGTGTTTGAATGTGTTGGTTGATTGGTACGATAGGATGATGTCGACTTTACTCGTTACATGGCTGAGAACTTTGCATGCCTTGATTACAAGACGCATGAGGAGGTTGTCACTGTCATCCAGTGCCTCACTGCGGTTTTATCAACAACTGGTATGCAGCTGCTTGAAATGGTCTCGCCATCGCATCTATTGCGCCAGCTTCATGAGCCATTGCATCCTGCTGTGCCAGAATCCTCCTCGCGATCACCTCAGATCGACCTGCAAGCTGTATGTCGTCTTTGATACTGAGATATATTTATGCTGAAAAAATGCAGGAGAATGGTATGGATGTCGTTACATCAACTACATCACAAGTGACACCAGCTGTTCTTGCGGCTGTTGATGAAGATAGCCTTGACAGGCTCCCTCTCATGCGAACAAGCGTGATTATAGCCATGGTGATGTTGCTGAAGGCGCATCTCAAGTCACTCTATTCTCTCAGTGAAATGTGTGTTACCTTTGCCTCATCTTCAGACATTACTTACTCCCAACAGGAAAATCAACAAGGTGGATCTTCGCAAAAAGACTGCCGCCGGAGATAAGGCTGTAGTAAGACGCATTGATGCTCCCATCTCGTGGGCTCGTTTGCCATTTGCGACTGCTCCTATGTTGACCACGGAAGACCTAAGACTACAAAAGGCTAGAGTAAGCTCCGTTCATTTCCAGACCCTGGATCTGAACTGATGTAGGCTTGCAGTTCCTTGATATATGGAATGAAGATGGCGTCACTGCCGAACTTGATGACGAATTGGACTTTGTTTAAGTGCTTGCTACGGATCCCATCAAATCATCTCACATACTCATCACCGGCTTTGTACTTGACCCGGCTTCTTTAACTAACGTTGTCATCCTAGAGTAAAATGTAGACTGTACCGAAGCAATAATTTGAAAGAGTCAATACTGTATGTAATAAAACTAGTTTTGTGTTGCTCGCTCTATGATGACTGGTTTTCTGACCTGTCCGTGTTCAAAGATGACTGGACCCTTGGGCATCTCTCCAATGAGCTGTTGTGATGCAGCATCTAGATTGGGTTCGTCCTCAAATTTCCAGCCGAGAGTGCCGCCGTAAGGCTTGGGTAAATCCTCAGAATGAATGATCTCTAATAATTTGGGGCCGGGTTCTTTCCCTAAAACATATACCTTATTTCGAGTGCCCTCGTCAAACCAACCCTGGGAGACGTAAGTCAGAAGGAAAGCAGGAATAGTTGCGAAGAATACCTTGATCCAGCCCCATATAGTCGGAAAAAATGCAGGCGAGTTGACGACAACAATTGTACCCAAAGTCTCTGGATAGTTCGCAGTGGCTAACTTAGATGCTTCCTGTAAGTGGTTTCGGAGTCTCCACATAGAACCAAGAGAAACCCCTTCCAGATCTATGATAGATGTCGTAGATGATATTGGTGTAGAATTTGAAGGATGAGGAAGTGCTGTGCAGAGTGCGAAACTGAACCTCGCCATGAGCTCGTATAGAACGATACTTTTTTGGATACATTAGAAAGATCGATGAAGGAGGAAAACTGCCTGACATACATCCGCTGATATCGCCTTTCAGGTGGTACGGCATATAATTCCTTTTCTACTGGGTTCAGAGAAGCTAATCGGTAGACGTAAAGAGGGAGTCCTTTCTTCCGTCACCTCAGAAAGGCTGGTAAGTATGAGTTTGTATCTCAACATACTTTATCTCGACGACCTGTCCATCTGGGGTAGAATCTCTTCGCACTTTCAAATTCTTCCGAATCAAATGTGGCATACAAATTAGTCACATTATGTTTGAGCCGCCAATTCATGGCGTTCTCGAACTGTTCCTGTGCTGGGTAGGATTGCCAACTCCTGGCCCTCAGAAAGCGTCTAAGGACAGCCATTAGAAGTAGAAATATAGCTTCGATGAAGAAATTGGGCGCCCTACAACAAGGTTGCATCATCGTGCGACGCACTCTGACTGTTCGTTGGAGGAGTATAGAGGTTGGCTTTGAACAAGTTTTCCTTAAATTTATCAAAAGCCTCTTCTTGTTCTTGGGTGAGATGTCCCAGATGTCCTGCTAGTGTAGCCTGTGAGTCTGAAGGAATGTTAGTTGTCATCGAAGGTTCTCAAAGGAGGGTGAGATTTAGATCCACTTTTAATGATCGACGAACAGAAGATTGATGATTATCAGTCACTGCATCAACACTGAGGAAACTGGTCACAAGACATTTTTTGGATTCGGGATTTCAATTCTGCAACAAGCTAATACTAGACACGGAGACTCCTCGTATGACCACTCCTGGGATTCGGGCATTTCATCTGCCAGAAGAATACCTCTCGGAGATTTTAATTTCGCCCACGTATTGCTCCTCCTTGAACAGGCCCAGAAGTTCGTTTCTCAAGATGTTACACAGATCCATTCTCAATAAAGCATTAGACTTTATTCTTTATCCAGAACTTGTACCCATCTGTCCGCTCATAGTCTCTGCTTCAATACACTCCTTTTCCTCACAGGTACTTTCTTCAAACAAAAAAAGCTCATGCCTCGTCTTCCGGACACCCTGCTGTCTACTAGCAAACTTCGCCCACCTCTTTCTACTCTGGCCTTATGCCTTCTGTAGATACACCCCTAATGTTGGGCCCGGTTCAGGGGTGTGAGAGTGGATCACAGTTTTTATTCGTATCATCGATATGATATCGTGCTAC
>Ga0153928_1000175_pt1 | contig 33401 bp, 36 predicted proteins | sample TSNJ012MetaG_FD_106656 | JGI IMG/M metagenome (GOLD analysis project Ga0153928, IMG submission 106656) | Attine ant fungus gardens microbial communities from New Jersey, USA - TSNJ012 MetaG | ecosystem: Host-associated > Fungi > Mycelium > Unclassified | place: USA: New Jersey, Wharton State...
ATAACCTAACCATCTTAGGGCAGTCCTTTGTTCTATTCAAGAACAGATGATAATCTATGAGTAAAGATCAGTGTCATGTACAAACATTGAGGACCTTGTATCTCCATGGGATCTTATTGCCTCTGGATCTATTTATAGCCGAAAGAAGCGCATTGAAGAGAGCTTCACGATGGTTATTGAAGCAAACGATTATGTTAAGTGGTTCCTGAGATATTGGTGATTTAGTGTCTAGTGACTTGGTGATCACAGACTGATCTGCTGATAACTTGGTGAATACTGATTACTTTGAGACATTTTTGGTACCATTTGAAAGATCTTCTTAAGGGCTTTTGGTGGCCATTTAGATTGTTGAAATCAGTCAAGTATCCCTGGAGTTATGGTCCAAATGAAGTTTGTAACACTTGACTATGACCAAAAATATATATTTATAGAATGACAGACAAGGGAATTGAACTAGCAGTCTCTTGGCTGGTTGTAGAATACCATCAATATAAATGAGAGCAAATAGCATACTTGTATAAGTAGCTAGTACAATTAAGCGAGAATCCTATTAAGTTCTCTTTGTAACCCTCAAAGACTTAGCTACTGAGTCAACTCAACTTGAGTCACACAATAGACTAGTTAAAAAGAGTCAATCCTTCCATCAACTGGAGGGGAGGAACTATCCAATTTGACCTGACAATCCATGTTCCTTCTAGTCTCCTATGTATGCTATATATTACCAAAGAGCTGGATATCCAGTACCCTTCTGCAATTTTACTAGTAGAAGTAACAGCACTCCAGAGAGCCTGCAGACAAGAAGGAGTAGTCTCTTTTCAGTTGTCATCTATAGACCTAGAACCTTTGCATGGACATGCCAGTTTGATAATCCAAGAGAACCTAGAACTGAGCAGATTACCTAAAGATTACCAAGAACTGAGCAGATTACCTGGAGATTACCAAGAATTCTCTGATATTTTCAGTAAAAACAAGTCCAAACAACTCCTTCCTCATTGTGACTATGACCTTTTTATTTAAATTGAGGAAAGAACAAAACTGCTATTAGGCCCAATATACTCATTATCTATGCTAGAACTCAAAACACTATATGAATTTATAGAGAAAAACCTCAAGCTGGGTCTAATATAACTATCCTATTCCCCTTGTGGTTCCCCAGTGTTATTTGTATAAAAAAAAGATAGGTCTTTACATCTTTGTATTGACTACAGGAGACTTAACAGAATTACTTTATCACAAATAGCCACTTACTGATTTATGATTAGTTGATTTGATAATCAAAGTACTCAAAAAAGCAAAGTTAGACAAGCAGCAAAAGATGTTGTTAAGTCTGAGGTTTATCCTCAGACATACAGTTCTTAAATACATAATTGTAGTGGTCTATACACTAGGACAGTCTACCACATGATCACTACCTATTGTTCTACATATAGAAGTGCTATTGTTCTTGAAATAGAGATAACCTAACCATCTTAGGGCAGTCCTTTGTTCTATTCAAGGACAAATAATAATCTATAGATAAAGATCAATATTATATACAAACATTGAGGACCTTGTATCTCCATGGGATCTTATTGCCTCTGGTTCTATTTATAGCCTAAAGAAGAGCATTGAAGAGAGCTTCATGATGGTCATTGAAGCAAACAATTATGTTAAGCAGTTCCTGAGATATCAGTAATTTAGTGTTTGGTAACTTGGTGATCGCCAACTAATCTACTGATAACTCAGTGAATACTAATTGCCTTGAGACATTTTTGGTACTTTTTGAAAGATTTTCTTATGGGCTTTTTGTGGCCATTTAGATCATTGAAATCGGTCAAGTATTTCCAGAGTTATGGTCTGAATAAAGTTTGTAACATACTTAGAAAAACTATTACTCAATTCCTCTAGTATCTAACCTGCTGGACTCCTCCAAGAAAGCAAAGATCTACTTAAAAATTGACCTTTGCAGTGCTTACTACTGTTAGCATGAGGTTATGAAGACTTAGGCTCAACCAAGGTGGTTATTTAGAAAAAACTCAATAAAATTCCTTGTTAGATTCTACTAAATACTTATACAAATATTGGATGGTCTGTGCACCTATCTCCTGTGATCACATGACCCTTACTAATAACTATATATATCTTATATAATCCTTTTCATGCTATTTATATCTTTCCCATATTATATTCTTGGATGTTTTCCATTAAGTTAATAAATACATAAGAAATAATATTTTTCTTGGAAGTTGTCTCATAATAACCACCTAGTTTGTATTGTGGAAGGCAATAAGTGAAAAACCATATTCCACATCTGGTATGGATCATTCAAGTGGTTAGTAATGCCTTTTGGACTGTCTAATACTTCTTCAGCCTTCTAACAACTAATGAATGAAATCTTTGCTGACCTTCTCAGTGTTTTTATAGTAATTTACTCTGATAACCTCCTAGAACACAAGAAATATATAAAAGAAGTCCTATAATATCTGAGGAAGAACAGGTTGTATATTTTACTATTCAAGTATATCTTCCACCAACAAAAGGTCAAATTTTTGGGTTTTATACTAGGTTCTGAAGGGTTACAGATAGATAAGAACAAAGTACAAACCATTGAGAACTAGCCCAGACTATGCCACCTAAAGGACATTCAGGTATTTTTGGGTTTTGCTAATTTCTATAGGAGGTTTATTAGCAAATACTCAAAGATTACTCTTTCTTTCTCTCATCTCACTAGAAAGAATATAAGCTGGTTTTGGTCTGATGACTGTGAGGAAATCTTTACTAGACTAAAAAGAACATTCACAACAGCTCCAGTACTGGATCACTGTAAAGGGACCATACCAAACTCTACTCCTAATGCACTAGTAGTAGTACACCAGAGCAACTCTACAACTAATTAAATAATAACTACCTTATATTTAATTAGTTGCCCTCCCCTGTATTCCTGTTCCTGACTACTGAGATGTTCCATAACTAGAGGAGTTGTATATATAGTGTAGATTACCCTCTAGAAGCCTCATCCTATTCTTTGAGGTTTCTTCTAAAAGTGAGTTGTAAATGCATCCTAGAGTCTATTTATATACTGAGGTTTCTTCTGGAGTTGCTCTACTCTGGTTACCCTTACAGTCACTAGGATCCCAAAGCATCTATTATTATTGAAATGGATGCTTCTAACTTTGCTCTAGCTGCAATCATCTCTATCTACTATAAGGGTGAACTCCACCCTATTACTTTCCATTTGTGAATATTTCAATCTGCTAAGTTAAATTACAATATACATGATAAGAAACTACTGGCAATTTTTGAAGCTTTTAAAAGATAGAGACACTATTATGGAATTACATTGGGATTATAACTATTATTAGCTCTAGACTGATAATAAGTAGATGGTAGAAAAGATAATAGTAATAAGAGATGAGGGAGACAAAAACAATGTAATAAATGATATATTAGTATACCAAGGTTAGGACTCCAGACTTGATTGGACTAATTATAGACATTGGACTAAAGGAAAAACATTGGATAAACCCTAGAGTAATTATGGACAAATTTTATTATAGTTATAAACTTTAGGATAAATGAGGAAACCTTGGACTAACCCATTTATAGACTCTGACTCAACTAGTCACTTGCTGTTACTTACTAGTGCTAGGATAGTAGTTTCTGTGACTTTACTAGTTAGAATAAATACAATCCAGAAAGAAAAGAGAACAGCAAGTTCTCTCTTTCTGTAGTTCATCTGAAAACCTACTTCTCTTAGAACTTCACATTCTCTCCAGTCTTTAGATTAACTTGTGGAGTGTGACTAAAAGCCTTGATATTCATCCTTTTGATATAACTCTTCTAAAAACCTTAACTGAACTCTTTGTAGAAGGGCAAAGAGATATCAAGTATTGATATAGGCTCAAGATTGAAGCATATATTCACTCTTATGGTCTAGAGTCTTAACAGATACTACTTAAAAGGTACTCAAGTACCAGTGGAAGTTATCACCAATCACCATAATCTAGAATATTTCTGTAAATCCAAAGCATTGATCTGTAGATAGGCTTACTGGTCTGAGTTTCTCTCTCAATTCAATTTCAAGATCTGTTTTAGATCTGGAAGACTAGGTATAGTGACTTAGCCTGAGATAACTTAATTACACTCCAAGTCTGAGTTGACAAGGAGAACTCAATAGAGTTCCTATTGAATTCTATACACTACTTATACAACTACTACATGGTCTGTATACTACTCTCCTACACTCATTATGTGACTCCATCATGTGACATAATACTGTAATATCCTGACATGTGACACTTTCCCACACTCTGTAAGGGCAACCAGAGTAAGCTCCAGAAGAATCCTTAGTAATATTACAAGTCCTAAATATGTCACAACTCATCTCCAGAAGAATTCTTAGAGATTAGAATAAGGCTTCTAAAATGTACTTCTACAATATATATACTTCTACTACTGAGGTATCTCTAGATCTGTAGTCCTGTTAGTCAGGATCAAGGGTCTCTAAGTTGGACTTAGAAGAATTAAATATTACATAGTAATATTTAATTAAGTGTAAGGTCACTCTAGACTATGAGTCTGGTGTTTCAGGGGTAGTGTTGGTAGGGTTCTCTTACACTTACCTCTCTCTTAAGATTGCTACGTCTTGAAGCAATGGTTCTGGAATGAAAAATAGTGTCAAAGTCCACTTGTTGGATGTATCTAGGAACTGCGGAGTATTTGCAGTAGAATTCTACTACAAGGTCTGGTACTAAGACATTAGAGGCTGCTTCCCAAGAATTGTGCTCCCTTCCAAATCCTTTCCACTTTACCAGGAACTGGAATCTTTTTCTGTGCCAACAACTGTTCAAGATCTCTTCTACTTTCTACTTCTCTTCTCTATCAATAATAATAGGTGGTAGTAGGGATTTGGGCTTTCTTCTAAGGATTGGGTCTTCTGGGGTAGTGAATAGCTTTACTATGTTAAATATAAGATGAAGTTTCTTCATCACATATGGTAGCTTAAGGCAATAGGCAAGAGATCCCACTTGATATTCTACTATGAAAAGTCCAAGAGGGGATATGTCTTTAGATTTACTGTTACTTGTATTTACACTTTCTATATAAAGTACAGAAAACTTATTTACAGAGAGCAACTAGGACACATCTTTCACTGATTGCTCTAGAGAAAATCCTCTTCAGAGGGGGTCTCTGCTTCTTCTATTGCAACTACATCCTTTAAAGCCATCAAATCTTTGATCAAATCCTCCCTCTACTCTGCCATCAGTTATTACATGTTGAGCCAGTATAGGCAGTCCTTAACAAGGTAGCTGATTTCTTTGCAGAGGGAGAGATCTTAACTTTTACATTGCATCAACATCTATGGGGACTCCAAGGGACTAGGATGGGGGTAGAAGCAATGGCTTTAGAGAGGCAGGCATAGAGAAAACTAGAGAGTATACCACAGATAGAGAGGGTAAATAGGAAGCAAAGATCCTGAACAGGAGAGCAGATACTGGACATTACGAGAACTGAAAAGCTTTATTGGTGAGCTAGACCTGATCAATTCTCTGGGCCATGTAATACTATCCTTTGAGGTCAGTGTCAATAGGTCTTCCATAGAGCATGGTAGTAATTTGGCTTTATATGTTTGTCTGGAGTCCTTATCTGAATTTCATGACTAGAATCTGTAGATCCATATAACCTATATTGGAAACTAAGGCCTAGAAGCTATCCAGATAGTTATCTACTGTCAAGTTCTCTTAGTGATAAGACAATCCCTCCAAGATGTTTACTGCTAAAGGGGATAAAAGGGACTATTAGTTTGGTATAAGCTAAATATATAGTACCAGGTCCCAATCACATGCTAAAGAGTTTGTGGGAATGAATCAAGAATAAAGGTATTAAAAAGAGAATATAGAAACTTAGCACAGTAAAATAAGATAAAAGTATTTGAAAAGAGTATAAGCTCAATCTAGATCTGTCTTGTATAGTGTTCCTAAAGTACCAACCTTTATACACTATAACAAGCTCACTATCAAAGTAGTTAGTAAACCACTCCTGGGTGTTAGTGTGGAGTTGTGAGGACTTAGAGCTCAACCAATATAATTGTTCAGAAAGAACTTGATAGAGTTCTCTATTAGATTATATAACTACTTATACAAATATCTGTTGGTCTGTATATCTATCTCCTGCAATCACATGACCCTTACTAATAACTATACATATCTTATATAATCCTTCCTATACTATTTATATCTTTACTATATTATATTCTTGTATGTTTTCTATCAAGTTAATAAATGTACAGGAGATATTTTCTTTCTTTGAAGCCCACTCATAATATAGTCTCCTATTTAAGGTTCCTTGTCCTAAGGAACTTTTCCATCTATTCCAATTTTCTTCCCATCTCTTCTCTCTCTTCTTTTCATACCTTTTTCTTTCCTATCTGTATACTAGTTTGACCATAAACTCCCTTGGTAATTCTTGACTAAACTTCTTCTCTTCTTCTTCCAGTTTCTGTCATCTAATTTCTTCAACCTCTTCTCCATACTCTTTTTTGAATTCTTTGACCAATTCCTTTGCATTTTCTAAATTCTCCCTTCATTTCTATATATCTGCCTCTACTGCATACTACTAAAATCTATTCTTCCCCTGTACTCTTCTTTTGTTTAGAATTTTCTCTATCTCATACTCCTCTTCTCCATCTATAACTACTAGTTGGGGTGATACTACTTTTTGGCTCTGTATTTGGGGTTTGTACAATTGTACTCTGCTTATATTGACTACTAGATGTATTTTAATAGTTGAGGATAATTCAAGTTCAATTGCATTTGTTGAAACAACTCTTTTTACTTTGTATGGGCCTATAAACTACTCTATTAGTTTCTCTATTCTCCTTCCTTTCATTTGCCACTTTAAGTCTTTTGTATTTAGCATTACTAAGTTTTCCTTTCAGTATTTATTTTCTTCTCTTCTTTTTCTATCTACATACTGCTTTATTTCTTCTTATGCCTTTTTCAATGCCAACCTTGTTTTCTCCTGAATTTCCTTCATTCTTTTCACAAATTCCCCTGCCACTTCAAATCTTCCTCTCCATTTCCCTTCAAACTCCATTATTGGATCCTGCCCACAGTTTGCTCTAAATGGCAATACTTTTGTTGCTGAGTGGATTTTATTACTATAGGCAAATTCTGCTGTTTCTAGCTATTCTGGCCATTGCTCCTGCCTATAATTGATAAACATATGGAGATACTGTTCTAGCTCTTGGTTTACTCTCTCCATTTATCCATCTGTTTGTAGATGATAGGCTGTTGACAGCTTTGTCTCAATCTCCAGCATTGTATTCAGCTCCTTCATTACTCCTACTGTAAATTAGGGTCCTTTATCTAATATAATGCTTTCTGGAAGCCCATGGAGTTTCTATACTTGATTTCAGAACAATCTTACTAGTCTCTTTGCTGACATTTTCTCTGTAGTAGCAATAAAGTGGGCTATCTTTGCAAATCAATCATATACTACCAATATTGCATTATAACCTTGGGCTAAGAGAAGCTTGGTGATAAAGTTGGCACTAATATACTTCTATGGTTTTTGAGGGATTGTATTTGGTATAAGCTTTCCTGCTGGAGCTTCTACATGATTTTTGTTCCTTTGATAAGCATTACATCTATCTATATATCTCCCTATCTCTTTTATCATTCCTGGCCACCAATAGTTTCTTTCTACCAATTCCACCATTTTCCACCTTCCTTCATGCCCTCCTACTAGAGTATCATGATGCAGTCATATTATTTCTACTCTCAAGTTTCCTTCCTCTAGCATATAAATTCAATCTTTCTTTAGTACCAGTTCTTCCTTTATCAACCATTCTTTCTTCTTTAGCATTTTTGCCCCTAACCTTTTCAGCTCCTCTACTGCTTTGACTACTCTTTTATCCTTCTTCTGTACCTTCTTTATCCTTTTCTTTAGACTTTCCTCCTCAATCAGCATTTTCCCACTCCATCTTACTTCCTTTTGTATCCATTCTAGCTTTATCAATGTTCTATCCTTGTTATTATTTTCTACTCTCTCTTGCCAGTCTTGTAAGAACTTAGACTGAGACATTTTAGAACTACTCCTAGTTCAAGTTGACAAGAAGAACTTGATGGAGTTCTTATTTGATTATAGTACACTACTTATACATCTCTTGTGTTTACTTCTACTTATAAACTCCCATGCATCTCTTTTAGTTGTTCCACTGATTTTCTAATTAAAAGAAAAAGAAAAAGAAAAAGAAAATAAATAATAACTTAGCCATTTTTGGCTGTGTCATGACAAGTCTAGTCTTCTGCTCAGTCCATCTGCCTTCTCCATACTCTTTTCTGGTATATGCTTAAGTATGAAATTGAACCTGAATAAGTACAGTGCCCATCTGGCTTGTCTGTGGTTTAGCTTTTGACTAGTCATAAAGTATTGCAAGTTTTTATGGTCTATTCATATTTCAAACTACACTTTTGCCCCTTCCAAGTAGTATCTCTATGCTTCCAAACATCTGATTACTGCTAGCATTTCATAGTTTCTTTTGGTTGGATTCATTGACTTAGATATAAATGCTACTGGTCTCTATTTTCCATTCTTACATTTTACCAGTAACATCCCTTCTATCATATAGTTAGATATATTAGCTTTGATCTGCATTTCTCTGTCTAGATCTGGTACTACTAGTACTGGTTCTAATGTAAATGCTTTTTTGATACTCTAGAATGTTTCCTTCTACTCTTTTCTCCATCTCTACTTTTCTTCCTTCCTTACTAGTAGGTACAACAGTGCTGTTACTCTGGCAAAATCCTTGATAAACTGCCAGTAATAGTTGACTAACTCTAGAAATTTCTATACTTCTTTCACATTTCAAGGAACTGGTCAGTTTAATACCCCTTCTACCTTTTTTTTCTGTATCTCTACTTCCTTTGATCCAATTACTACTCCTAAGAACTCCACCTCTCTGACTTTCTACTTGCACTTTTTTAGTTTTACAAATAGATCATTTTCTTCCAGCTACTTTAATACTTTCTCTACTACCTTATCATGCCCCTCCTCTATTTCTGTTGCTATGATAATATCATTGATAAAGGTTGTAGTAGTTCTCTGGTTGATTATATCTCAGAAGAGGTCATTTATCATTGTTTGGAAAGTGGCAGGGGAGTTGGTGAGTCTAAAGTATATAACTGTGGACTTATATACTCCTATATATATTGTAAAGGTTATCTTCCATTCATCTTCTTCCTTAATCCTGATATTGTTATATCCTTATCTCAAATCCAACTTTGTAAATACTTTCTTACTTTCCACTCCATCCAGGATATTAGCAATTAGTAGTAATGGATAGCTGTTTTTTATTGTCCACTAGTTTATGTATCTATAGTCCTATACCATTCATTGCTTTCTATCCTTTTTGGCTATAAAATAGACTAGATATACACTTTTTTCTTTTTTGGCACAAATCCCTCTTTTAACTCAATTGTATGATCCCAGGCCTTTTGTACTGGTATTTGCTCTAACTCTGTCTTTCCAAATACTTTCTTTCACCTCCAAAATCTTTTCAGCACTAATTCTCTTACTACTTTCTCATCTGGCTTTTTTCCTCTTCTTACTTGCTTCTTTTCTTTGTTTTTCCCTATTTCCTGGTTTCTCCTACACAAGGGTAGACACCTTGTCATTTTTACCTTCCCTTCTTTCAGTTAATTTTGGGGTTATATACTACCAGCTATGGCATTCCTAAGATCACTTCTGTCCTTCCCAGATTACATATATCTATCTTTACTCATTTTACATATCCTTTGTAATACAAGTTACATTCTATCTCATATGTTACTATTTCTTCACTATTGTCTGTTCTATCCACATTCCTGATCTGGATTGGCCTTGCCAATTTCTTCTTTTTAAATCTCTATATCTCCACAAACTTTTTATTTACAAATAACCCCATTGCTCTGCTATCCAACAATACTTTAACAGATACTCTTTCATGAGTATCTATTTTTTCCACCTCCACTTGTATCCATACTTCTCTTAGTGGTTTCATTGTTCTTCTTACATCTCTTACTCCCTCAATGTTTTGGGTACTTGATTCATTGTCCAATTTTATATATTTCAAAATATTGTACTTATTATAGGAGAGCAGCCAGAAGCTTACTGGCCTCTGTTCTCTTTTGACAACTCGCCTCCCTGATTGATTCTTCTTCTCTCTCCAACTCCCTGTTTTTTACTTCTACAATCCCAAGCTATATGTCTGAATCCCCCACAGTTAAAACAAATTTGATATCCCTCTCTCCTATCTCCTCCATTTACTGCTATTGGTTCTGGTCCAGTTTCAGTCTCTTTATACTAATTCTCCTGTTTAATTCCCTTTTGAATTCTTCAATAAGAGACTGCTTCTTATATCCACTTCCTCTTGCTATCTTTTTAAACTTCTGGATATACTTGTCATATGTTCTACTCCCCTGTTCTATTGTCCTTAACTGTTCTACCTTCACTCTCTTTCTCTTCTGTCTCTCCAAACTTATTCTTTATCTTTTTAAATAGCTCTTCTACCATCTCTATCTCTGACTCTCCTTTTGATAGCTAATCTAACAAGTTATTCTTCCATGCCTCAGCTACTCTTCCTTGTACATAAGATAACACCAAGACTATCTTTGTTGCCTCTATCTCTTCTATTATCTTCATACTCAAATATAAACAAGCTACATTGATAAATGTGCTCACTTCCTCCATCTTCTCTCTATATATAGGAGACTTGGCTACTTCCACTTGGCTTTCTTCCTGCTATTGTAGCATAGTATTTACCTGCTGTTGCAGACTAGCGATCAAGGTGAGAAGTTGTTTTTCTTGAGATAGTGGAAGTAGGGTAGGAGTATGTGACTTCTTGGGTTACTGTTGATGAGACATAGATAGTAGTAGTGATAGTAATGATGATAATTCCTCTTTTTCTGAGGACATATAAATTTCTTGGTCAGATAGGGTAGCTATGGTATCTACTTCTAGCTACTAAGGGTAAAACAACTATTATCCCTAAAAAGAGAACCTCTACTCTAGACAGAGCTTTAAGAGCTTTACTGCTATTTCCCTGTATAGACAGATGATAATGCACCTGTAGTACAGAGTAGATAGCAAAGAAAGAGTATATAGCAATACCAGAGAGTAAGGTTAGGTCTCAAAGTGAGAACACTAGTATTGTCCAAGTTCTCTACCTGTAGTCCCTAACTGACTACAAAGTTCCTTTTACACCTGGGATCTGGCTTCCAAAAAGCCTGTGAGTACTGTGCTCACTAACAAAGATGATGATGAGAGTAAGTATTGGCAAGGCCTCGAGGTAAGGGGTTGCCTAAGGTATTGAGTTCTAATATTAAGATATAGACTTAGAACTGAAGCTCTGACTCTAACCAGTGATGATTGAAAGGGAAGAACTGTTGTCACTTAGCCATAAAGACTTATGGACCACTCGAGGTGAGTGTTCAGGAAAAACTCAATAGAGTTCTCTATTAGATTTTGCTATTTACTTATACAAATGTTTGATGGTCTATGCACCTATCTCCCACAATTATATGACTCTTACTAAGTACTGTATAGTTTATATAAGCACTTCCATGCTATTCATAGATTAAGTCTGTTATGGTTTAAGTAGTGTTCTTCAAGTTGAGGGATATATACGAAAGTATTTCCCTCTTAGGAACTATCTCATAACAAGAACTTGATGGAGCCCTCTATTGGATTTCTTCTACTTATACAAATATCCTATAGTCTGTGTACCTACTTCCCATGGTTACAAGACTATTACTAATAACTATATAGTTCTTTTATATAATACTGTCTTATACTATTTATATCTTCCTTGCATTATATTTCTGGAGGTTTTCCATTAAGTTAATAAATGTATAGAAGATATTTTCTTTCTTTGGAGCCCACTCATAACAATTTTCCTCCAGTTTCTTTAATACTTCTTCTACCAGCTTGTCATGCCCTTCCTTAGTGTCTGTGGCAACTATTATATCATCAATGAATGTAGCCATATTTCCTTGATTTATTATGTCTTGGAATAGATTATTCATTATAGTTTAGAAGGTGGCAGGGGAGTTTGTCAGTCCAAAGTATATAACTGTTGGTTCATATGCCCAAATATGTATTGTAAATACTGCTTTCCACTCATTGCCTTCCTTGATCCTCATATTGTTGTATCCCTATCTAAGGTCAAGTTTTGTGAACATCTTCTTCTTTTCTACTCCATCCAGGATATCTATGATTAGAGGTAAAAGATACCCATTTTTTACTGTCTATTGATCTACATAATGATAGTCTTGTACCATTCTTCTTTTGCTATCCTTCTTTGCTACAAAATAAACTGGTGAGGTCTGTGGCAATTTTGATAGTTGAATGTACTCTTTTTGCAGTTGATCTTCCACAAATGCTTGCATCTTCTCTCTTTCCTCTCTTGACAGCAAATACACTTTCCCTTTTCTTAGCACAAACTCTTCTTTCAATTCTATCATATAGTCCCATGGCTTTCTGGTGGACATTCTCTCCAATTCTTCCTTTTTGAATACTTTTTTCTACTTTTAGAATCTTTTAGATACTAATTCCTCTATTGTCTTTCTTTCCTCTGTTTTTCTCACCTGCCTTCTTCCCTGCATTTCTTGCTTCCTTTTTCCACATATTGGTGGACACTATGTTATTTTGACCTTCTCTTTTTTCCAGTCTATCTCTGGGTTATGAGCTGCTAGCTAGGGTATATCCAATATCACCTGTCTTCTCTAGGTTACATATATCTATTTGTACTCTTTCAATATGTTCTTTAAAGAATATATTGTACTCTACCTGATAAGTGATTGCCTCTCCAACATTTACTATTCCATCTATATTTCTTACTAGTAATGGGGTTTTTAGCTTTTTTAGTTTAAACCTCTTCTCCTTTGCAAACTTTGTATCTATAAACAGGCCTGTCACCCTACTGTCTAATAGTGCCTTTACTACTACTCCTTTGTGGCTCTCTAATTTCTCTAACTCCACTTTTATTTATACTTTTCTTAGTGGTTGTAGTATATGCCACATATTTCTTGCTCTCTTAGTATTGTTGTGACAATTCAATTTATTTTCCAGTTTTTCTGGATGCAATACACTATACAAATTATTGGAGACCAGTTAGGAGCTTACTGTCCTCTACTTTCTTTTGCCAACTCTTGTAGTATTTCTACTACCCTCCTCTCTCTTTTCTTTCTTTGCCAACAATTTTTGGCTATATAGCCCCATTTTCCACATACAAAGCATGTTCTATCTCCCTCTCTTCCTTGATCAACATCTATTACATTGGAGTCCCTTACTAGCCCTGGCTATCTTTCTCTATTCTAATATCCTCCTCTATATTGACCCTCTGTTCTCTACATAATCTAGCCCCCTGTTCCCCCATATGATCCTCCACCAAATCTCCCTTGTTGCTGTGTATTTCCTAATAGGTACACTGCATTCCTCTCCAATATTCTTTCTTCTATCCTACTTTGCTTCTGATTTCTATCCAGTCTTACTGCTCTCTTCTGCTACTTCTCAATTATATAGGAAGGGCTTTTTGCTTCTGCTAACTTCCTCCTGATCCCCTTATTTAACCCTCTTTTGAATTTCTCTATGAAAGTTGCCTCTTATACCTGCTCTCTCTTGCAATTTTAAATTCTTGGACATACTTGTCACACATTCTTCTTCTCTGTTCTATTGTCTTCAACTGTTCTACTTTTCTTTCTTCCTCCACTATTTCTCCAAACTCATTTTTCATTTTACTAAATAACTCTTCCATCATCTCTACTTCTGATTCTCTCTTCAATAACTTATCCAACAGATTGTCCTTCCATGCCTCTACCATCCCTCCCTGTATATAAGATAGCATCCAGGCCATCTTTGTTGATTCTGACTCCTTTGTTATCTTCATTCTTAGATACAAACAAGCTACATTGACAAATACTCCTACTTCTTCCATTTTTCCACTAAACAGAGGGGACTTTGTCATCTCTACTCTTGATCCTCCACTTTGTTGTAATAGGGTGGCCACCTACTGCTGCAGACTGGTGATTAAGATAAGAAGTTGCTTTTTTCTAGTAAGAGGTGGTAGTGTAAGAGCAACAGATTGCTCTGCAGGTTGTTGTTGTTGTTATTGAAACATATATGGTAGTGATGGTGGTGGTGGTAATAATGATGATAATGATGATTTCTTGTATAAGAAAGAGCAGTTTTCTTTGTCTAAACTTATGACTAGCTACTGACTAGAAAAGTGAAACAATATTATTCCTAAGAAGGGAATTTCTAAGCTAGACAGGCCTTTAAGAGATTACTGTTATTTCCCTGCATAGACTGATCACAATAGACTAGTAGCACGGAGCTAATAATGAAAGACTAAATACAAGCCTACTTGATATAGAGGTTAGGTCTTAGATAGGGACATAAGTTTTGTCCAGGCCTTTTACCTACTGTTCCTAACTGACAGTGAAGTTCCTTTTATAGCTAGAGTCCACTATCCAAGATACTTGTGAGTGCTATACTCACTAGCAAGTATTCCAGCTCACAATGTCATCATATACTGTAAAGGGACCACACCAAACCCCACTTCTAGTGCACTAGTAGTAGTGCACTGGAGTGATCCTACAACTAATTAAATTCCAATTACCTCATATTTAATTAGTTGTCTATTCTTGTACTCTTGTTCCTAATTGCTGAGATGGTCTGTAACTAGAGAAGTAATATATAGTGTAGATTACCCTCTAGGAGCCTCATCCTATTCTCTGAGGTTTCTTCTAGAGATAAGTGTAAATACATCCTAGAGTCTAATTATATAACTGAGATTTCTCCTGGAGTCCACTCTACTCCAGTTGCTTTCACATATACTATGTCCACTTCTTGGTTGAGTCCAGCAGTGATAAGATCACAAGTCATTAATAGACCTTTGATCTGTTACTTTGGTATCATATTTGTCTAAGTCTATTCTAGATTAAAAGTCTATAGTATTTCAAAGATGTTCTTGAGTTTTTGAGTTCTAGAGTATCAACATTGATAGTCTGTCTCTAAGAAACCTAATGCTAGCTCATCAGTCTTGTCTCTCGAGGTATATGCTATTAAGCAGATGACAGCTTGATAACTATCTAGTAAAAGTGACCTTTGGTGGTCTTTTATATATCTAAGGGCTTGTAGAAGGTTTTTTTTATACTTGAGAACATAGTATTAAGGTTAGAGCATGATTACTGACTCTGTTGTGTTAGGAGATATGTTTTGAAAATATATATAAAAATCTTGATGAGTACATAATTTCTATCCAAGACAATACAGTAACAGGACTTGAGATATATATAGCTCAAAAATCAATCTCTACTTGAATATTCCAGTAGTAGAATAATGATGTTTATTAAAATATCAGTAGAGCAAGAATCTGTGACTATTTGTGACAAATATAGTATAGTACTGCATTTGGTAGAGGAGTGGTAGGAAAGTAGTAGAGGAGTGGTAGACAAATTGCATTGCTTAAGGAACTAGTACTATGGATGTTAAAATACTCAACTTAAGGAACTTAGATAACTGCTTAAATAAGGGATCTTAATTCTACCTTTCAACAATGTTTACTGTTATAATCCTGGCAGTATCTTCTATCACAACTGCTAATGATGTTAAAGTCAATGAGCAAGTTAGTCTAACAATTCAGTCTTCTCTCCAAGTCTTAGCAGCAACAAGGATTAGTTTTGATCAGGTTTATTGCAAGTATGGTATAACAATATCAATAATTTGCTGTCTACTTATATAAAGCAATAGAAAATTGTAAAGATTTTTTGTAGCTACATAAAAAGAAAGTCTATGAACTATTATACCAAAGAATAAGCATAGGATCAACAATGATCTACAAGAAGTTTGTCAGTAAATAAGAGAAAATGTACAATAAATTAAAAACAAATATGACATATATATGGTGATAAGAGAGCTCAGAGTAGACATTTCAGAAAGGGTTGACAAGCTATTATACAAGGGAAGATGTATAGAGACCAAGACAAACATTTTATAAAAAGAAATAGGTCAGTAAATAACTAAAAAGAAAAAAAAAATATGTAAATGACCTACTGGAGATTCTACTTGAGATAGAGGTAGAGACATATCTAGGGGGGGTTAATAAGGTATTGTACAAGGTAGAACATATAGTAGGAGCGAGACAAATGTTCTAAGAAAAAAATAGGTCAGTAAATAAATAAAAATAAAATAAGAAATTGGGCATGACATAATAATTAGTCATATCATCCCACATATCAGAAAACAAAACCAGCATACTGTTGTGCCAGTTCTTTGAAATTTCCTTGCTAAAAACTTGTATCTGCTATCCTACCAACTATTGTCTAGTGCCTGGGGCTATTGTAATATGGGTGTGGTAAGGGCTCTTTCTTGGCCCTGGACAAGAGAATGTCTCCATCTCCCCTTTGTCTAGTAGTTCAGTTTTCAATAGCTATAGACTAGAGGGTTTGGGGTTTTAGATGCTATACTATTTACCCTAGTGGGATCTGGGAGCTTGTTTTCTACCTTTTCACTTGCTAGAGTGCACAGTGGATTGTCTTCTCTCACAGACAGAGTTTATAGTACTTACTAACCTATGTTTCTCCATAGGGTATTTATCTCTGCTTTACTATGTGTTTTCCCTTCATACAATGGCTCATTTACACCCCCTGGACATGCTCTCACACCCAACTCATATCTAGTCTTAGCTACATTGTTCATATATTTTATTTTTATTTTATCTGATTTACTGACCTTTTTTTCTTAGAATATCCATTTCGTCTCTATCATATGTTCTCTCTGTATAATGTCTTGTCAACCTTACCTAGACATGTCTCTGCCCCTGCCTCAAGTGTAATTCCTGGTATATTGTTTGTATATTTCATTTTCATTTTTATTTATTTACTAATCTTTTTTTTTTTCATAGAACATTTGTCTTGCTTTCACTATATGTCCTGCCTTGTACAATGCCTTGTCAACCTTACCTGGACATGTCTCTATGTCACAAACTTCATTCGGACCATAACTCCAGGAATACTTGACCAATTTCAACAATCTAAATGGCCACCAAAAGCCCTTAAGAAGACCTTTCAAATGGTACCAAAAACATCTCAAGGCAGTCAGTATTTACCAAGTTATCAGCAGATTAGTTGGCAATTACCAAGTCACTAGACACTAAATCACTGATATCTCAGAAACTACTTGACATAATCATTTGCTTCAATAACCATTGTGAAGCTCTCTTCAATGTACTTCTTTCAGCTATAAATAAGCCCCAAGGCAATAAGATCCCATGGAGATACAAGGTCCTCAATGTTTGTATATAATACTGATCTTTACTTATAGATTATCATCTATTCTTGAATAGAACAAAGGACTGTCCTAAGATGGTTAGGTTATCTCTATTTCAAGAATAATAGCACTCCTATATGTAGAACAATAGGTAGTGATTATGTGATAGGCTGTTCTAGTGCACAGACCACCATAATTATGTATTTAAGGACTGTATGTCTGAGGATAAACCTCAGACTTAACAACATCTTTTGTCACTTGTCTAACTTCACTTTTTTGAGTCCTTTGATTACCAAATCAGCAAATCACAAATCAGTAAGTGGCCATTTGTAATAGTTTGTTAAGTCTACTGTTTTTTGTTCCCATTGTCTCTGCAAAGGACATAGGGTTGAGTTCATTCCAGATGTAGGTCTAGGGGGCTATAAGGGGGTCTTTTTGTCTCTGTTACAGGACAAAATGACTTTTCTCAGGGTGTCTCTGTTTCTGTTATAGGACAGATGACTTACTGAGGGCTCAGAGTGAGTTTCTGTCAAGGACCTATCTCTATAGTAGGCTGGACCCCAGGCATAAAGAAGAAGGTCTGTCTCTCAAACTATTGGGAGCAGGCTAGCTTATATATCACAGCTGGTCCTAAAAGACTTTGGATTTGTGTAAACATTTTCAAAAAACCCTTGCAGGTGGCTGGAACTACTCTGAGATCCCTATTCCTCCTCCATAAGCCAGTGTAAGAAACTGGATATAACATCAAACTCTCTCAAGACAGAACCTATGTTGTTGGAAAGATACTTTTAGTATAGTTGTAGTATAGTTTCTGCCCACCACACTTCATCCACTGAACTAGGGATGTTATGTTCACTTTTGTCCCCAAGCCATGCCCGCCATCAGAAACACCAAGACTCTTGCTGAATAACTCTTGCTGAAAAGTGTGACAAAAAAGTCATTGCTAGAAAGGATAGGAATGGAACCTACTCCATTCACTAAACTCTATGATAGACTTGTTGAAGCAGACCCCTACTTGTACAAAGTAGACGACTTCTACTTTGTATCCTGTCCTCCATAACTATATTTTTGCAAAACAAAAAAGTTATTATGTATCAAGGAGTACAAAGAACTCCTAGAACCCACCTTGGATCACATATCACTATTCTTTACTAAGATGAGTGAAAACAAGATCTGGGCTAAGGATCCACAGTATAACTCACTGTGGAAATGGTTCAATTGACTATAGGATATAATTATAGAGCTAGACAAAATTGGTCACAAGCTCACAACCAAGGAGTGGAAAATGCTAAAAGATACTTATAAGTACCTGAAGAATATAGATTTTTTCAAACCAGTTACTAGAGTACCAGAAGTCAAAAGTAAAGGACAATGAGGTAGTCAAAGCAGTGGAAGAAATAAAATAAGCAGGGATAAAGATGCTAAGAGATAAAGAGTAGAGGGAAGTAAATGGCATAATGTATAAGAAAAGAAAAGTGTATATACCTAAAGATAATATATTGAGAGTAGAGATAATTAGGCTGTATCATGATATACTAGTGGAAGGATATGGAGGACAGTGGAAGATAGTGGAGTTGGTTACTCAAAACTTCTGGTGGCTAGAAGTAACTAAAGAGATAAAATGATATATAGAAGAATATAATTCTTGCTAGAGAAACAAAAACTGCATAGAATAGCCAGTAGATAAATTAATACCCAATTCAATACCTAAAAAACCTTGAACACATATATCAGCAGATTTCATCACTAAACTACCATTAGTACAGGGATATAACTTAATCTTAGTGGTAGTGGATAGATTAATAAAAATAGTCTATTTTATTCCTACTACAGAGAGAATATTAGTAGAAGGGCTAGCTAGGTTGTTTAGAGATAAAGTGTGAAAGTTGCATGGGTTATCTGAAAGTATCATCTTAGATAGAGGACCCCAGTTTACAGCAGAATTAATAGGGGAGTTAAATAGGATATTGGGGATCAAGAGCAAAATGTCAATAGCATTCCACCCTCAGACAGATGGACAAATAAAAAGGGTTAATCAGAAGTTGGAACAGTACTTAAGGATGTTTATCAACTATAGGCAGGAGTAGTAGCCAGACTAGTTAGGAACAGCAGAGTTTGCATATAACAATAAAGCATACTTGAGTACAAAGACATCACCCTTCAAAGCAAATTATGGACAAGATTCTAGGATAGAGTTTGAAGTAAGGAAGAAGTAGAAGTATGAAGAAGTGGAGAAATTTGTAATAAAAATGAAGGAAATTCAAGAAGAAGCAAAAGCAGTACTAGGAAAAACACAAGAGAAAATGAAGAAGTATATAGATAGGAAGAGAGTAGAAGTCAATGAGTATAAAGTAAGGGATCTAGTGATGCTAAGCACTAAGGATCTAAAATATTAGATGATTAAAAGGAGAACAGAGAAGTTGACAGAGAGATTTGTAGGACCTTACAAGATCAAGAAAATTGTATTAACAAATGTAGTAGAATTGAAACTACCAGCTACTATTAAGATACATTTAGTAGTCAATATTAGTAAGATACAAAGATATATAGAGCAAGTAGAGAGACAGAGAAAAGAGCAGCCTGCCCCAGTTATAATTAAAGGAGAAGAAGAATAGAAGGTAGAAAGGATATTGAATAAGCAATGAATTAAAAAGAAAAATAAATATCTGGTACAATAGAAAGGATTTATGGCAGAGTCAGATACTTGGGAAGGAAAAGAAAACCTGGGAAATGCAAAGGAGGCAATAGAAGAGTTTAAAAAGGAATACAGAAGAGATATAGAAGACATTAGGAAATAAGAAAGAAAAGAAGGAACATTTAGAAGAGGAGAATTGCCAGGAAGATTTATAGTAAGAAAGTTATATAGATAGACAGATAAGATATATGACAAGGAGTACTGGGTAAGGTTAGAAAGAAATTGGAGACGCTGGAAGAGAGAGCCAATTAGAGGATAAAGAATAATAGAAATGATCAAGAAGAAAAAAGAAGAAACTGGCCAAGAAGAATCTGGACTTAGAAAGTGGAATGAAGATGATAATGAAATAGACAATATATAAGACCTATATAAAGAACTATAAAGAAATCCCCAGGATAAGAAACCTTAAGAGAGAGATAGTATCATGACTTGGCAAAACAGCTAAGTTATTATTTATATTTCTTTTTTTTTTCTCTTTTTTTTCTTATTTAGACTTGCTATATAAAGAAGAAGTATAGAAAAGTGTCACATGACAAATATTACACATCATAGTCATATGTCAGGATGTCACAGTATCACATCACATGATAGAGTCACATGATAAGTATGGAAGAGTAGTGCATAGACTATATAGTAGTTGTATAAGTAATATATAGAATCCAATAGAAATTCCACTGAGTTCTTGTCAACTTGAACTTAGAGTATGATTTAGTTATCTCAGGCTAAGTCGCTACAGTAAAGATCTTGTGCTCCAGTAGACATAGTATAACTAGTAAGATCAAAACATTTACTTCATACCCTTAAGACATCAATACAATGTCCCAAACTCAATACAATTCTTTCATAAGCAACTTGCTCAACCAAAAGCATGCCTTTGCTAAACTAAAGGCAGAATTAGAAGAAAGAAAGGAGAAGATTTGTCAATGTTGTATAAGGTTTAGGCATCTAGCCCAAAATTGCAGGAACAAGAAGGAGGAGAGAAAAAGAAAATCAATTTCCTAGAATAAATTCAAAGTATTAGCAAGCAGAGTAATAAGGTGTGGAGTAGAAGAGGTAATAATAAGGAGACAGGAAACTAAAGAGAAGAAAGTCATGAAGTGTTTCAGGTGTTGGAAGAAAGAGCACTATAAGTGGAAGTGTCTAAATATTGAAGTAAAAAGAAGAAGACAAGAGAAGGCAACAGTATGTGTGGTGATGCTACAAAAGGTACAGTAGAAGGAAAAACTAGTATATTTCTTATGGAAAAAAGCACAGGAGTACAGCAGCACATGGAGTATGTCTCTAAAAAAATATAGCAATAGAAGAAAAGAGATAAAAGACCAGATAGAAAGTGGTTATATATGTAGAGTATAGTAGGTGTGACTATAAGAGTATCAAAACAGAAGTTAACCAGAGACAAGGATTTATCTTGGAGGAGTGATCAAGGAATATGTGATGTGAGAGCTGTTTAGAAGCACAGAAGTGGAGAGATAATAAAGAAGGAAGTAAAGTTAAGTACACAAAATATAGAAGAAAGGATACAGTTGTAGGAGAGAAAATATACCAGAAAGAGTGGAAAAATATTTTGTGTCCTGAGTATAGAACTGGAAAGAAGAAACCATAGTGAAACTGGAGAGTAGTAGTACAGCCCATAGAGGTAAAGGCACAACAAGGTAGCACATGGATAGAAGCTCCAAAAAGTACAGCAAGGAAGGGGGGTGAACAGAGGGAAGTGAAGAGGACCTTCAAAATGTTGAAGAAGATATGGTTGAACATTAGAATAGAAAAGATAGATATATATGAAGGCATAACAGTTAAAGCACTCTTGGATAGTAGTACCACAGGAATGCTTATAGATAGAAAAATAGCAGCAAGATATAGTTTTAAGCTATAAAAATTAGAGAGGCCAGTAGTAGTTAGAAATATAAATAGAACAATCAATAGTACAGAGGTAATTATATATCAAGTAGAAGTAAATGTATACTACAAGAATCATATGAAGAAAATGAGGATGGATATATACAATTTAGAAAAGACAAAAGTGATATTAGAGATACTGTAGTTACAGATATATGGCCCAAAAATAAACTGGGAGATAGAGGAGGTTTAAATGATAAGGTGCCCACTATTGTGTAAAAAGAATACAAAGAGAAAAGAAGATAGAAAAGCAGAAAAGAAAAAGAGAGTAACTACTATAGAAGAGAAGAAAATTGTAAGATAGATAGTAGATGAAAAAAGAAAAGAAAGTTGAAGTAGACTATAAAAAAATTAAGGAGATGTCCTAAAAGGTTTCTAAAGTAGAAGAAGGTATTTGAGAAGGTAGAATCAGAAAGAATGCCAACTAGAAAGATTTGGGATCACACTATAGATCTCAAGGAAATGTTTAAACTACAAAAAGAAAGAATTTACCCACTATCCAAAAATGTAAGAAAGAAGATCTAGAATTTTGTGGATGACCAATTAAGAAAAGAGTATATCAGACCATCTAAATCCTCTTAGATATCACTAGTATTCTTTGTGAACAAAAAGAATAGAAGCAAGAGGATGGTTATAGACTACTATAGTCTAAATGAACAAACTATAAAGAATAACTACCCATTACCATTGATAATAGACTTAATTGACAATATGGGAAGTAAGAAAGTATTTACAAAGATGGATCTGCAATAGAGGTTCAATAACATGAGGATCAAAAAAAATAATAAGTAGAAGGAAGCATTTACAATATATGTAAGCTTCTTCAAACCAACAGTAGAGTTCTTTGAAATAACAAACTCACTAGCTACATTTCAGACAATGATGAATAAAATTTTGAGGGACCTGATAAACAAAGAAAAAGTAGTAGCATTTGTAGATGATGTGTTGGTAGGAATAGAAATGTAAAAAGGATATAATAAAATTGTAAAAGAAATATTAAAGAGGCTAGAAAAAAATGTGTCATGAGTTGCCTTGACTATGACAAGAAGCTATAAATAGAACAGACATAAACTAGAGTCAAACCAGTAGCTAATGGACAGCTTGTAGTTTAAACAAGAACAAATAGCATACTTGTATATATAGTAGACTGCAATTGAGCAAGAACCCTATCAAGTTCTCTTCTAATCCTAAAGCGCTATCTTGAGTTAACCCCTAACTTAAGGTTTTTAAGTCAGTTGCTGATAGAAGAACTTGATTCTATACTCTAGACACTGTTTACTTCGAACCCTATCTAAACTTCACTCTTTTATTATTCTTGATTGGTAATCAGCTTAATTACTAGTCTTTTTGGATAGCAGGTCCTAGCTATAAAGGAAACTTAGTAGTCAGTTAGGAACTACCAGTGGAAACTTAGTACTAAACCCAGGTATTATGTTTAAGACCTAATCTAGCAATTGAATGATGTTATTGAGTAGATTACCTATATCTTTTTCTGATTAGTAGAAACCTTATTGTTATGATTTGGCAAAATAGCTAAGTCATTATTTATATTTTTTTCTTTTCTTTTTCTTTTCTCTTCTCATTTGGACTTACTATACAAGGAAGGAGTGTGGGAAAGTATCATATAACAAATATCATATATTATGATCACATGTCATGATATCACAGGGTCATGTCACATGATGAGTATGGAAAAGTAGTATACAAACCATGTAGTAGTTGTATAAGTAGTATACAGAATCTAATAGAGACTCTATTGAGTTCTCCTTGTTAACTTAGACTTGGAGTATGATTAAGTTATCTTAGGCTAAGTTGCTACACTTGTACTGGGGGTACATTGTCATCCATACACACAGAGGAATAGCATCAACCCCTTAGAAAGGTACTGTTAGAGTAGAGATCCTTTCCTTGAGGTAATTGTTTACTATTTGATTAGGGCAGTAGTTAGTATGACAGTAGATGTCTGATTGAGTAAAGATCTTGCACCCCAACAGATATAGCAGTAATTAGTGAGATCAAAATCTTATTTGACCTTGAGAGACATAATACCATATCTCTTAAACAATACAACTCTTTAATAAACAGTATGCTCAACCAACAGTGGACCCTTGCCAAATTAAGGGCAAAGCTAGAAGAAAGAGAGAGAAGAGAATGTTTCAAGTATAGGAAGTTCAGGCACCTGGTGTTATAGAATTGTATTAGGACTATGACTATTATCAGCCCTAGACTAATAACAAGTAGATGGTAAAAGAGATGATAGTGATAAAAGATGAGAAAGACAAAGATGATGCAATAAATGATGTGTTAGCATATCAAGATTAGGTTGGACCTTAGACTTGATTGAACTAATTATAGACATTGGACTAAAGAAGAAATGTTAAATAAATCTTAGGGTAGTTATGGACAAATCTTATTATAGTTATGAACTTTAGAATAAATGGGGAAACCTTGGACTAACCTATTTATAGACTCTGACTCAACTAGTCACTCACTATTACTTACTAGTACTTAGGATAGTAGTTTCTGTGACATTACTAGTTAGAATAAATACAATCCAGAAAGAGAAGAGAATAGCAAGTTCTTTCTTTCTATGGTTCATCTGAAAACCTACTTCTCTTGGAATCCCATATTCTCTTCAGTTTTTGGACTAACTTGTAGAGTGTGACTAAAAGCCTCAATATTTATCCTTTTGATATAACTCTTCTGAAAACCTTAACTGAACCCTTTGTAGAGGAACAAAAAGATATCAAGTATTGACATAGGCTCAAGGTTGAAGTATATATTCACCCTTATAGTCTAGAGTCTTAATACCTGGCTTGTAACTGCAGGAATAGGGTTGAAGGAGAAAAAGGGAAACTAATTCCCAAAAACAAGTTTAAAGTATTAGCAAGTTAAGTGATGAGATATAGAATAAGAAAAGAGGTCAAGATGCAAAGGCAGAAAAGAAAAAAGGAAGAAGTGAAGTGTTTTAGGTATTGGGGGGTAGGGTACTATAAATAGGAGTGTTCAGACATTGTAGCAGAGAAAGAGAGAAGAAAAAGAGAGGAGAAGATATATATGGTTAGGCCACAAAAGGCACAGCAAGAGAGGAGGCTGGTATGTCCCATATGGAAAAAGGTACAGGAATATTGTGAGGAGGGAAGTATGCCTCCAGAAGGTACACTTCTGCTTGAGAGAGGATGATTGACAGAAGAAATAGTAGCAATATATATAGACTATAGGAGGTATAAAGACAAGGGGGTCCAAACCCATAAAAACCAAGGACAAGGATTCCTTTTTAAGAGGCAAGTAAGAAACATATGATGCAACCTGTACCAGAAAGTATGGAACTAGAAAGAAAAAAACAAAGAGAGTGTTATAAACTTCATTTGGACTATAATTCCAGGAGTACTTGACTGATTTCAACAATCTAAATGGCTACCAAAAGCCCTTAAGAAGATCTTTCAAATGGTACTGAAAATGTCTCAAGGTAATCAGTATTCACTGAGTTATTAGCAGATCAGTCTGCAATCACTAAGTTACCAAGCACTGGGCTGCTAATATCCCAGGAACTACTTGACATAATTATTTGCTTCAATAACCATTGTAAAGCTCTCTTCAATATACTTCTTTAGATTATAAATAGAATCTGAGGCAATAAGATCCCATGGAGATACAAGATCCTCAATATTTGTACATAATACTAAACTATTATCTATAGATTATCACCTGTCCTTGAATAGAACAAAGGACTATCCTAAGATAGTTAGGTTATCTCTATTTCAGGAACAATAGCACTACTATATATAGAACAATAGACAGTGATCATGTAGTAGGCTGTTCTGGTATACAGACCACTATAATCATGTATTTAAGGACTGTATGTCTAAGAATAAATCTCAGACTTAACAACATCTTTTGCTGCTTGTCTAACTTCACTTTTTTGAGTACTTTGATTTGATAATCAACCAATCACAAATCAGAAAGTGGCTATTTGTAATAGAGGGGAGAAATGACAAGAGTATAGTATATAAAGTGTAGAAGAAAAGATATAATAGGAGAAAAAGTGTTGGAACAAGAAAAAAAAGAGATCTTATGCCTAGAATGTAGAACAGGAAAAAAAAAAACCATGGTGGAACTAGAGAGTGGTAGTGTGCTCCATAGAGGAAAAAGTGCAATAGAACAGTACACAGATAGAGATTCCAAGAAGTGCAGCAATAGAGAAGGTTAATCAAATAGATATTAGGAGAACATTCAAAATATTAAGAGAGGTGTAGTTGAATATTGGAGCAGAAAAAGTAAATATACATGAAGGCATAACAGTCAAAGCATTCTTGAATAGTAGTATGATAGGGATGTTTATGAATAAAAAGATGGCAGCAAAGCATAGATTTAAGCTGCAAAAGCTAGAGAGACTAATAACAGTAAGAAATGTAGATGTTACAAATAATAGTAGAGAAGCTATAATGTACTAGGTGGAAGTAAATATGTATTACAAAAATTACATAGAAAGAATAAGAATGAATATATGCAACCTGGAAAGAATGGATATCATATTGGGTATACTATGGTTATAGGTACATAACCTAGAGATAAATTAGAAAACAGAAGAGGTCAGAATGACAAGATGCCTACTAATCTGTAGGAGAAGTTTAGCAGTAAAAGAAGACATAGAGAAAAGGAAAAAGAGTTAGAGTAGGAGAAAAGACAGATAAGGATGAGTGGAAGATGTCAATAGAAGAGAAGTTCAATGATAAAGTCAAGTTAGACAAAGAAAAAGTAAGAAAGATGGTACTACAGAGATTTTACAAGTAGCTTAAAGTGTTTGAAAAGGCAGAGTTGGAAAGGATACTAGTAAGAAGGTCTTGGGACCATACAATAAATCTGAGAGAGGATTTTGTACTAAGAAAAGAAAGAATATATTTAATGTTAAGAGAAAAAAAGGAAAAAGTAAAAGAATTTGTGGAGAAACAGTTGAGAAAAGGGTATATTAGGCTATTGAAGTCATCTCAGACTTCACCAGTGTTCTTTGTAGGAAAGAAGGATGAGAAGAAAAAAATAGAACAAGATTATAGATACCTAAATAAAAGAACAGTTAAGGATAACTACTCTCTACCTTTGATTTCAGACTTGATCAATACCATAGGGACAAAAAAGGTATTTACAAAGATGGACTTGCATTGGATACAACAATATAAGAATAAAAGAGAAGGATGAATGAAAGGCTACATTCACAACACATTTTGGAGTATATAAGCCTAATATAATGTTTTTTGGTCTCACAAATTCACCAGCAACATTTCAAGCAATGATAAATAATATTCTGAGAGATCTAATAGATATGGGAGATGTAACAGCATTTATAGATGATGTATTGGTAGGAACAGAGAATAAAAGAAGACATAATAAAATAGTAGAGAAGATACTAAAAAGAATAGAAGCAAATGATCTATATATGAACCCTGAGAAGTATATATAAAAGGTTAAAGAAATTGACTTCCTAGGATTAGTAATGGGAGCAGAAGGTATTAAGATACAAGAAGAAAAGGTGGCTGGAGTTCTGGAATGGCCAAGATCTAAGATAGTTAAAGATATATAAAAGTTCTTGGGATTAGCAAATTACTATAGGCAATTTGTAAAAGATTTTTCCAGAATAGCTAAACCACTGCATAAGCTAGTCAAAAAGGACAAGAAGTGGAATTGGGAAGAAGAGCAAGAGAAGGTATTCAAGAAATTAAAAAAGATGTTCACAATATGACTAGTGTTAGTAGTATTTAACTTGAATAAAGAGATAAGAGTAGAGGCAGATACATCAGAATATACAACAGGAGATGTACTCTCAATGAGGTGTAAAGATGATAAGTAGAGGTTAGTAGCCTTTATTTCAAAATCATTAAATGAAACAGAAAGAAATTATGAAATTTACAATAGAGAGATGCTGGTAATAATTTGATGTCTAGAGGAATAGAGACATCTGCTAGAAGATATACAAACAAAATTTGAAATCTGGAGTGATTATAAAAATCTCAAGTATTTCATAAGCAGTTAGAAGTTGAATCAAAGACAAGCAAGATAAATATTATACCTGTCTAGATTTGATTTTATACTAAAGTATATACCAGGAAGCAGTATAGGAAGAGCTAACAGCCTCAGCAGGCATCTAGACTGGCAGGTGGGAATAGAGAGAGATAACAAAAATAGAGTATTTGTAAGGGAACTGTACCAAAGTCCACTTCTGATATACTAGTAGTAGTATACTGGAGCAACCCTGCAACTAATTAAATTCCAATTACCTTATATTTAATTAGTTGTCCACTCCTATATTCCTGTTTCTGACAGCTAAAACATTCCATAGTCAAGGGAACTTACATATATAGTGTAGATTATCCTCTAGGAGCCTCATTCTATTCTCTGAGATTTCTCCTGGAGGTGAGTTATAATATATTCTGGACTTGTGTATATATTGAGGTTTCTCCTGGAGTTACTCTACTCTAGTTGCCCTTACAGTATTAGTGAAAAAGGAATAGCTAGAGATTAGAGCAATACAGGTAATAGAAGTAGTAATTGAAGGGGTAGACCTATTGGAAAAGATTAGAAAATCAGAGGCAAAAGATAACAAGATAATAAAAGTTATATATCACAAACTTTATTCAGACCATAACTCTGGAAATACTTGACTGATTTTGACAATCTAAATGGCCACCAAAAGCCCTTAAGAAGATCTTTCAAATGATATCAAAAATATCTCAAAGCAATCAGCATTTACTGAGTTATCAGCAGATCAGCCAGTGATTACCAAGTTACCAGACACTAAATTACTGATATCTCAGAAACTGCTTAATGTAATTGTTTGCTTTAATGACCATTGTGAAGCTCTCTTCAATGTGCTTCTTTAGGCTATAAATATATCCAGAGGCAATAAGATCCCATAGAGATACAAGGTCCTCTATATTTGCACATAATATTAATCTTTACCCATAGATTATCATGTGTCCTTGAATAGAACAAAGAACTATCCTAAGATAGTTAGGTTATTTTTATTTCAAGAGCAATAGTACTCCTATATATAGAACAATAGGTAGTGATCATATGGTAGGCTATCCTTGTGCACAGATCACTACAATCATGTATTTAAGGACTATATGTCTGAGGAGAAATCTTAGACTTAACAATATCTTTTGCTACTTGTCTAACTTTGCTTTTTTAAGCACTTTGATTATCAAATCAACCAATCACAAATCAGTAAGTGGCCATTTGTGATACTATAGAAGAAATGAAACAAGCAGATATTAAAATATTAAGAAATGAGGAGTGGCAAGAAGAGAATAGATTAATGTTGAAGGATAGAAAGATATATATTCCAAAGGACAAGAAATTAAGGACAAAGGTGATCTGGCTATACTATGATACACTGGTAGAAGGACATAGAGGATAGTAGGAGACAACCAAGTTAGTGATAAGGAATTTTTGGTAGCCTAGGGTTACTAAAAAAGTCAAGAAGTATGTAGAAGAATATAATACATACCAAAGAAATAAAAATCATACAAAGGCACCTGCAGAAAAGCTCATATCTAATACAGTACCAAAAAGACCTTGAAGTTATATTATAGCAGATTTTATTACAAAATTACTGCTAGTATAGGGTTATAACAGTATTCTAGTAGTATGTGATAGAATAACAAAAATGGCATACTTTGTACCAACTACAGAAAAGACTTCAGTAGAAGAAGTAGCAAGATTGTTTTAGGATAACATCTAGAAGCTGTATGGCTTTCCAGAAAGTATTATTATAGATAAAGGAGTACAGTTCATAGTAGGGATAATAAAGAAGTTGAATTTAATGTTGGGAATTGATACAAAGTTATTGACAGTCTATCACCTACAAATAGATAAACAGATAGAAAGGATGAATCAGGAGTTAGAATAATACCTGAGGATGTTCATTGACTATAGGCAAAAGCAATGGTTTGACTGGTTAGCAATAGTAGAGTTTGCATATCATAATAAAGTATAGACTAATACAAAAGTATCACTGTTCAAGGCAAATATTGGATGAGACCCATACATGGGATTCAAAATGAGAAAGAAGGGAAAGTTTGAAAAGGTGGAAGAATTTGCAATAAGAATAAAAGAAGTTTATGAGGAAGTAGAAACAGTGTTAAGAAAGAGTTAGAAGAAGATGATAAAGTATACAGATAGAAAAAGAAGTGAGGTAAAAGAATATCAAGTAGAAGACTGGGTGCTTTTAAGCATAAAATATTTAAAGTACCAAATATAAGAAAGGAGATTGGAAAAACTGATAGAAAGATTTGTTAGACCTTATCAAGTAAAGAAAATAATTTTGACAAATGCAACAGAACTAGATTTGCTGAGTACAGTAAAGATACATCTAGTAGTCAATGTCAGTAGAGTATATAGGTACAAAGATCAAGTAGAGGGCCAGAGAAAAGAACAGCCATCACTAGTAATAATCAATGGAGAAGAAGAGTATAAGATAGAGAAGATATTAAACAAGAGAAAGTTTAGAGGAAAAATATATATCTAGTATATGTAAAGGAATGGTACAATTCCTAACTACTCTAATGTTAGTGAAGAGAACAGACTTAGAGTTGGAATAATAAATAGTCCAGGAGTTCTAATCAATGTTGGGGTAAGGTATTCTATTATATATCCACTAGTATATATACCTATATTAGGCAGTCTGTGTATATTGTCATATAATCAAGTATACTACATATTGATAACTAAATCACTATAAAAGGCAACCTAGCACTGATAGGAAGACAAAAATCAAAGAGAAGAGTTATAGGAAAGGTGGCTGGACAGATTATAGAGTGAATTAGATAATACTCACCCATACTGTGCATGCTAAGCTCTTCTAGATGTAACTATCAAGATGTTCTCTTACAGTACAATAGAAAAGGTATACAGTAGAAAAAGACACTTGGGAGCCAAGAGAAAACTTGAAGAATATACAAGATTTAGTGGATAAATTTGAAAAAGAATATAGAGAAGGTATTAGGCAAATAAAGAAAAGAAATAGCAGGGAAGACTACAAAGGAGAACTGCTAGGAAGATATATAGCAAAGATATTATATGGATAGAATGACAAGAGATTTGATAAAGAATACTGGGGAAGAATAAAAAGAAATTGAAAATGATAAATAGAAGGAAAGACAAAAGGACAAAGAACTTTGGAAATGATCCAAGAAAAAGATAAAGAAGAGAAAGAAGAAAACAAGTAAGAATTTGAAAGAGATAGAATAGAAAAATAAGATAAAGATAAAATGGGTAATTTACAGAACCCATATAACAAACTATAAAGTCCTCAGGATGAGGATCTTTAAGAGAAAGGTACTGTCATAAGTTGTCTTGACTATAACAAGAAGCTATAAATAGAACAGACATAAACTGGAGTCAAACTAGTAGTTGATAGACAACTTGTAGTTTAAATAAAGACAAATAGTGTACTTGTATATATAGTAGACTATAATTGAGCAAGAATCCCATTAAGTTCTCTTTTAATCCTAAAGTGCTGTAAGAGTAACCAAAGCAAAGTGGACTCCAGGAGAAACCTCAGTTATATAATTAGACTCTAGAATGCATTTACACTTACCTCTAGGAGAAACCTCAGAGAATAGAATAAGGCTTCTAGAGGGTAATCTACACTATATATACTACTCCTCTAGTTATGGACTATTTTAGCAATCAGGAATAAAAATACAGGAGTGGACAACTAATTAAATATAAGGTAATTGAAATTTAATTAGTTACAGGGTCACTCCAGTGCACTACTACTAGTGCATCAGGAGTGAGGTTTAGCATGGTCTCCTTATAGCTATTCTATGCAATTTTTATTTCTTTGGTAGAAATCACATCCTTCTATATATTGCTTTACCTTTTTGGTTATTCCTAGCTACCAAAAGTTTCTGGTAACTAGTTCCACCATCTTCTACTGTCCTTCATGTTGTTAAGGTATAGACTTAGGACTGAAGCTCTGACCCCAATCAATAACAATTGAAAAAGAAGAACTTAATAGAGTCCTTTATTGGATTTCTACTAGTACTTATACAAATATCCCATGGTCTATGCACTTACTTCCCATGGTTACAAGACTATAACTAATAACTATATAGTTCTTACATAATACTGTCTCATACTATTTATATCTTCTCTGCATTATATTTCTGGAGATTTTCTATCAAGTTGATGAATATATAGGAGATATTTTTTTTCTTTGGAGCCAATTTATAATACATGTCCTTCTACTAGTGTGTTATGATGTAACCTAATTATTTCTGCTCTTAACTTATTGTATTTAGATACATACACCTTTCTTTCTTTATATATAATACTATCTACTTCTCTTTACTCTTTATCTCACAATATCTTTACTCCAGCTCATTTCATTTCTTCTACTACTCTGACTACTTCATTATCTTTTACTTTCAACTGTCTTATTTTTTCCAGTAAGTCTACTTCTTCCACTATTACTTCTATTTTCTCTGTTTTTCTTACTTCTAACTACTCTAGCTTTACCAATATCTCATTCTCATTGTCCCTTTCTACTCCTATTTTCCAGTCTGGCTTCCTACTCAAGCTATCCATCTTTCCTATTTTACTCTCTGGAACATGCTTCAACATAAAATTAAATCTTGATAAATACAATGTTTATCTTGCTTGTTTTCTATTTAATTTTTGCACCTTTATAAAATATTCAAGATTTTTGTAGTCTGTCCAAATCTCAAACTTTATGGTTGTTCCTTCCAGGAAATGCCTCTACACTTCTAAACATCTGACTACTACTAATATTTCTTTATCATGAATTTTATAATTTCTCTCTGTATCACTTAGAGATTTAGAAATGAAAACAACTGGCCTCTACAACTCATCAGAGCACTTCATTGATAGTATTCCTCCAGTAGTATAGTTTGAAGCATTTGCTTCTACCCTAAATTCTTTGTCTAAATCTGGGGCTACCAATACTGGTCTAGTTATAAAGATTTCTTTAAGTTTATCAAATGCTTTCTGCTGCTCCTTTTCCTACTACTACTTCATATCTTTTCTTGTCAACATATTCATTGGCCTTGCTACTTGAGCAAAGTCTTTGATAAACCTTCTATAGTAGTTGGTGAGGCCTAAAAACTTTCTGACATCTTTCATATTCTTTGGCTCTGGCCAACTTAGTTCTTCATTTACTTTTTTCTTCTCTATTTCAATTTTATTGGATTCTATGATCACTTCCAGGTGTTATGAGAATCTCAAGCAGGAAAAAGGTTTCCACGCATCTAAACACTCAAACTAAAACCTCCAAGCACACAACGGAGTAAAGATATAAACAGGATAGGGACTTAGTAAGCCAAGTCATGTGACAAGGTCAGGTGACCATAGAACATTCTGGAAAGGACATGTGACCATAGGACTCTAGGGTACAGCCACTGTAGTAATAGTATAAGTAGGGCTGCAATCCAACAAGAACTCCATCGAGTTCTTCCTGAACATCCACCTAGGGTGACCACTAAGAACATTCACTGTTCCTTGG
>Ga0153928_1000176_pt1 | contig 33274 bp, 33 predicted proteins | sample TSNJ012MetaG_FD_106656 | JGI IMG/M metagenome (GOLD analysis project Ga0153928, IMG submission 106656) | Attine ant fungus gardens microbial communities from New Jersey, USA - TSNJ012 MetaG | ecosystem: Host-associated > Fungi > Mycelium > Unclassified | place: USA: New Jersey, Wharton State...
CCGCTAGAGCGTGATGGCTTTTCTTCGAATCGTCATCACGCTCTAACTTCTTCTTGGAGCATGATGTTTTCCGAAAACCGGTATCCACTTTTCGGCATCATGCTCTTATGCGCCCTACAAAGAAAAAAGCATCACCTCATCCCGAGGAGGCGCATGCGCCGCGCGGCGCCGGCCTGCTGCAGGGATGAGGTGATGCGGCCGTCCCCCCGGTCAAACTCTCTCGGCGCGCGCGGTGTCGACCGTGCTCTTCCACTGCGCCACGCTGTCGGAGATGATCTTGGTCGACTTCATTGCCGCGTCGCTCAGGTGCACGTAACCGGCAATCTCGCGCTGAACACGGTCGCCTTCGCTGCGCAGGAAATCGCGCAGCCCCTGCAGCTCCGAGATCAGCTTCTCGATTTCCAGCACCGACGCACCTGCTACACGCTGAATGAGCGAATTGACTTGTCCGGCTCCCTGATCGCCGCCCTCGAGGATCGGCAGCGGCCGGCGCGCCGCGGCAAATTCCTTGCGCACGAAGCCGCGGATTTCCCCCTCGACCTCGTTCGCCGACACGGCAGCGTCCTCCGCCGGCCGGCTGGCTCTGATCACGTTCATGCTTGTCCCCGTTCGTTCGCGCCTTCGCGCACGCGACTCTGCCATCCCCTGCAGCGGCGGATCATGCCCGGGAATTGGACGAGATAACGGCCGAATTGGGTCGCGTGCGGGGTATTCTACGGCTTTGGGTCGTGCGCGGGCTGCTTAAGTCGCCTAACGCACTTGCGCGATCACGGCCGCACCAGCGGCGACCACACGCATTCGAAGCCGATGTAATCGCCGTACCGGCGCACGATCGAAGTGGCGCGGGCGTATTTGTTGTAACGTGCGCAGTGCTCCTGGGCGAGGGCAGGCGCCCGCCACTCGTTCTCCGGCGACCACGGGATGATGCCGCCGGTGTCGTTCCCGTGCACGCCCGGGCGGACGCCGATGAACCAGGCCAGCGCGGCCACGGCGAGCGGAACGAAATAACGGGTGCGTTTCATCGCGGCTCCCCCGAGGTCACGAAGAACGGGCAGCTTAGTGGGGCCCGCTCCCGAAGGAAAGCGCTTCCTCTGCTCCGGGAAGATGAGCCGTCCGGGACCCGCCTTGCCGCAAGGTAAACGGCCTCGACTTCCGCCGCCGCTCGGCTAAGCTGCCCCGCCCATTGTGGTGGTCGAGGTCGCGCGGGGCTGCGCGGCCCTGAAAAGTGGTGGGGGCTGACATGTCCGACCTGATGAACCGGCTGAGCCTGAGCGCGGCTCACGCGAAATCGAGCGACCGGCAACCGACGGCGCAAATGCTGCTCGAAGCGATCGAGGCGATCGACGCGCGAGACGCCCGTATTGCGGAATTGGCGACGGCGCTGCGCGACGTGCTCGACCTCTCCGACACGCGCAAGCGCCGCGAGCTCGCCGAAATCAAGGAAGTCATCGCGAAGGCGCGCCTCGCGCTCGCCGCGCCCGATCCGGGCGTCACCAGGAACCAGTAAACAGTGACCAGTGACCAAGATCGGGACGATCTGATCACTGAGCACCGATCACGGATTACTGATTACTGATTACTGATTATTGAATCATATCGCGCCCGTATTCGGTGTGGTCGGCGCCGGGGCCGAGCCGCTCCGCCGCCTCGTTCCACAGCAGTGCGCAGACTTCCGCGAACGGCGTCGGCACCCCGATCGCAGCGCCAAGTTCGTCGGCGGTGCGGATGTCCTTTGCCATCAGCCCCACCGAAAACCCGGATGCGAAGCTTTTCGAGATGATGAACTGCTTGAGCTTGTTCTCCGTCGTGTTGTTGCGCCCGGACGAAGCGTTGAGCACGTCGGCCATCACGTTGGGATCGAGGCCGAATTTTTGTCCGACCACGAGCGCCTCGACCGCGGCCGTGAGCCCCGCCGCCGAGACGTAGTTGTTGAGCGCCTTCATGGCGTGGCCGGAGCCGAGCGGGCCGGTGCGGAAGATGTCCTTGCCCATGGCGGCGAGCACCGGCTCGACCCGCGTGATGATCTCCGCGTCGCCCCCGACCATGATGGCGAGGCTGGCATCGACCGCACGCTTCACCCCGCCCGAGACCGGCGCATCGATGAAGGGAAAGCCCGCGGCCTTGAGCTCGGCGCCGAGTGCGCGGGTGCCGAGCGGCGCCGACGAGCTCATGTCGACCACGATCGCGCCGGGCGAAAGATGAGGCCGCATTTCGGTGACCGCCGCACCGACCGCCTTGCCGTCGGGCAGCAAGGCAATGACCACCGCGGCGCGCGCCACCGCGCTTGCCATGTCGACCGCCGCGCGACCGCCGAGTTGAGCGAAACGCTCGCGCGCCGCCGACGAGAGGTCGTAGCCCGTGACCGCATAGCCGGCGCGCATGAGCGAGGCCGCCATCGGCCGGCCCATGTTGCCGAGCCCGACGACCGCGAGGGCGGCCGGCGGGCGCACGCTTGCCACCTCAGGCAATGCCCGCCTCCTTGAAGGCCTCGCGCGCGAGGCGGAAATGCTCGACCCCGGCCGGCACGCCGCAATAAATCGCGACCTGCAGCAGCACTTCGGTGATCTCCTGTTTGGTCACGCCGTTCTTGATCGCGCCCTTCACGTGCGCCTTGAACTCGTGATGGCGGTTGAGCGCCGAGAGCATGGCGAGATTGAGCATGCTGCGCGTGCGCCGGTCGAGGCCGGGCCGGTTCCAGATCGCGCCCCAGCAATATTCGGTCACGAGGTTCTGCAGCGGGCGGTTGAAGTCGTCGGCGGACGCGATCTGCTTGTCGACGTAGTCGGCGCCCAGCACCTCGCGGCGCACCTTCAGTCCGCGATCGTAAAGCTCGGTCATGGCGTTTCCTTTCTTCTGTGAGTGGGGAAGGGAACTATAGCAGGACGCCGTCATTGCGACCCCGCGAAGCGGGGGAAGCAATCCAGGACAACGCGCAAGCCCTGGATTGCTTCGTCGGCCTTCGGCCTCCTCGCAATGACGGTTCTACTAGCCGATCCGCACCAGCGCGCCGCCGTCGACCGGCAGCGCCACGCCGGTGATGAAATTCGCCTCGTCGGAGGCGAGGAACAACGCCGCGTTGGCGACGTCCCAGGCGGTGCCCATGCGCTTGCGCAGCGGCACCTTGGCGTCGCGCATGGCGGCGACCTCGGCGCGGCTCTTGCCCATGGCGCGAGCGCGCGTGTCGACCGCCATGGGCGTATCCATCAGACCGGGGAGGATCACGTTGGCGCGCACACCGTATTCCGCGTTCTGGATGGCGATTTGTTTGGTATAGGCGACCATCGCCGCCTTGGTGGCCTTGTAGGTGACGTAGGGATAATTCTCGACCGCGGCGGCGGAGGAAATATTCACGATCGCGCCGGCGCGCTGCTCGCGCATGACCGGCAGCACGTGCTTGCACGCCATTACGGTGCCGCGCAGGTTGATCGCGCAGATGCGGTCGAAAGCCTCCTCGGTGATCTCGGTCGGCGGCGCGTCGCCGCCGGCGATGCTCACGCCCACGTTGTTGTGGAGCACGTCGATACGGCCCCAGCGCTCGCGCGCGGCGGCGACCGCGGCCGCAAGCGTCGCCTCGTCAGTCACGTCGGCGGCAAACGCCACGCATTCGCCGCCCTTCTCGCGCGCCATGGCGGCGGTCTCCTCGGCCGAGGCGAGGTCGCGATCGACGGCGAACACCTTGGCGCCTTCCTGCACGAACCTGATGCTGGTGGCGCGTCCGTTGCCCATCCCGGTGCCCGGCCCCTGGCCGGCGCCGACCACGATCGCGATTTTTCCTGCAAGTCGCATGGGTTTTCTCCTCACTGTCGGCAAACGGTATTGCGCGGCGACGGGCGCCGCAATGGATGCGCGCGGGGCCGCTGGACTTCTGGATTGGTTCGTCGCTACGCTCCTCGCAACGACGCTGAAAATTCGGGGGAGGATCGTCATGCGCCGTGTTGCGCTCGCGCTCGTACTTGCGGCGTTCGCCGCATCGACGGCGCACGCCGAGACCGTGCTCGACTACGACTTCTTCAAGCGCAAGGTCGAGCCTATTTTCCTCAAAAAACGCGGCGAGCACGCACGCTGCGCCGTGTGCCACCAGGAAAGCAACAACGCGTTCCGCCTGGAGAAGCTGCCGTCCGGCGCGAGCTTCTGGACCGAAGAACAGTCGAAGAAGAATTTCGCGGTGGTCTCAAGCCTGGTGGTGCCGGGCGATCCCGCGCAAAGCCGGCTGCTGCTGCAGCCGCTCGCGCCGCAGGCGGGCGGCAACGCCTATCACTCGGGCGGCTGGCAATTCGCCTCGAAGAAGGATCCCGACTGGAAGACGATCGAAGCCTGGGTGAACGGGAAGAAGTAGATGTCGGATGTCAGATGTCAGATGTCGGACGATCGACCCTTTGACATCTGACATCCGTCATCTGACATCTGTCATCTGTTCGTGCAGCACCAAGGTGCCGTTGCGCTTCGGCGACTGGCCGACCGGAATAGTGGCGACGAGCTTTAGGCCCGCGACGTCGATCGCCGAAACCGAGTTGAGCGTCGAGTTCGACACGTAGAGCGTCCGGCTGTCGGGCGTGAACGTGATCCAGTTCGGCACCGCGCCGATCGGCGCGCGGCCCGGCAGCTTGAGCTCGGGCAACGCCACGTGGCCGATCAGATTGAGGTCGGGCAACGAATAGGCGAACACCGCGTTGGCGTCGGCGCTGTTCGCCCACAAGGTCTTGCCGTCGGGCGCAATGCCGATGCCGTGCGCCGGCGTCGAGCCGCGCCCCTGCGGATCGGTGTCGCTGGCGATGTCCGGGAAGGCGACGCGCGCGACTTCCTTGTGCTGGACGAAATCGATCACGGCGAAGCCGTTGAGCCCTGACACCTGCACGAACAGACGGCTAGTCGAGCCGTCGGGCGCGGCCTCGATCGCCGTCGGCCGCAGCCCCTTGTCGAACGGCAGATCCCAGGCGATTTCCTCGCTCGCCATGTCGACGACGGTGAGCCGGTTCTTGCGCACAGAGCCGGCGACCGCATATTTGCCGTCCGGGGTGACGTAGACGTTGTGCAGCCCGCCCTTGACCGGGATGCTCTTCTTGAGGGTGAGCGCGTTCACGTCGACCACGTCGAGGGTGCCGGGATCGTCGCGGATGCAGACGACCACGCGGCTGCCGTCCTTGCTGACCGCGATGTTGTTGGGATGGCCGCTGAGCGCCACCTTCTTGATGACCCTGCCGCTCTTGCGGTCGATCACGTCGAGGGTGTCGGTCGATTCGTTGCTCACGTAGACGCGCGCGCCGTCGGGTGAGAACGTCACGCCGTGCGGCGCCTCGATGCCCCGGATCACCTGCACGACCTTGTTGGTCGCCGCATCGATGACGTGCAGCGTATCGGCGGCGCTGTCGGTGACGTAGATGCGCACCGGCCCGGCCGCAGCGGGCACGGCGGTCAGCGCGATGAGCACGCCGGCGAGAACGAGGCAGCCGTGGTGAGTTTGCATGGGGCCTCTCAAGGGGTGGGATGTCGGAGGTCAGGTTGGATCGACTATAGCCTGACTTCCCGTCTTCCGACATCCGTCCTGCGACATCCCTCGTCTGGTTTTGCCGCATGCGCCTCCCTATGTTCCCGGCCTGGAGCCGAACCATGGGCCTTTCTCGCGTGCTTGCCGTTGCGTTGGCGTTGCTGCTGGCACCCGCCGGATTCGCGCAGGAACCACACGAGCATCAGAATCGGCCGGATCAGGCGGAGCACGCGAAGCGGGGGCCGGAGGGCGAGCAGCGGCCGCGCGGCCCCGGCGTTCTTGCGCTGTTGCCGCCCGATTCGGTGACGGAGCACACGCTCGACGCCGACGGCGTGAAGCTCGCCTATACGGCGACCGCCGGCACGCTCAATCTCTACGAACAAAGCGGCGAGCGCTCGGCGGCGTTGTTCTACACCGCCTATGTGCTCAAGGGCGGCGGGCCGAACCGGCCGGTCACCTTCGTGTTCAACGGCGGCCCCGGCGCGTCATCGGCCTATATGCACCTGGGCCTCGTCGGCCCGAAAATCCTCGACTTCGGTCCGGGCTCCCGCGATGCCGCGACCGCGCGCCTGCGCGACAACCCGCAAACCTGGCTCGCCTTCACCGATCTCGTGCTGATCGATCCGATCGGCACCGGCTGGAGCCGCACGGCCAAGCCCGACAACACGAGTTTCTACGGCGTCGGTTCGGACGCGCAGGTGATGGCCAAGGCGATCGCGCTTTATGTCGCCCATGCCGGCCGCACCGCCGCGCCCAAATACCTGCTCGGCGAAAGCTACGGCGGCTTCCGTGCGCTCAAGGTCGCCCGCGCGCTGCAGGAGAGCCAGGGCTATGTCGTCTCCGGCATCGTGATGCTCTCGCCCCTGATCGATGGATCGCTGATCTTCGGCGGCAATCACCTCGCCCTCAACGCCGCCCTGCAGTTGCCGTCCATGGCGGCAGCCGAACTCGAGCGGCGGCACGCGTTCACCCCGGAAGCGCTGGCGCAGGCCGAGCACTTCGCGCTCACCGAATATCTCACCACCCTCGCGAGTCCGCCGCCGCAGGGGGACGCCGCCCGCATGTTCTACGCCAAGATAGCGCAGCTCACCGGACTGCCGGCCGACGTGGTCGAGAACGCGCGCGGCTTCGTGCGCGATGCCTACAACAAACGGGCACGTGAAGCGCAACGCGAGATCGTCAGCAGCTACGACGCCGATTTCGCCGTGCCCGATCCCTACCCTGAGTCGCTCAGCGAGACCGGCCCCGATCCCATCCTCGACGGCATCACGCGTGCCTACGGCGGCGCCTTCGTCGGCTACGCGCGCGACGAACTCGGGTTCAAGACCGAGATGACCTACGAGCTGCTCGCCCACGATATCGCCGGCAAATGGAACTGGGGCGGCCGGCGCTCCGCACCCAACGCCACCGGCGATCTGCGCGAACTGCTCGCGCTGACGCCGTCGTTCAAGCTTCTGGTGGCCGGCGGCTACACGGACCTGGTGGTGCCCTACGCGACCAGCCGCTACGTGCTCGACCACATCCCGCCGATCGGCGCCCCTGGCCGCGTCGCGCTCAAGCTCTACCGCGGCGGCCACATGTTCTACACCCACCAGGATTCGCGCACGGCCTTCACGGGGGACGTGAAGGCCTTCTACGGCGCGCCCTCACAGTAACCGCTGCTCCCTCTCCCCGAAGAGGCCCCCAAGAGGAGAGGGTTGGGGTGAGGGGGTTACGATCTATCGATGGGGCCAGGAACCCCCTCAGCCGACAACTCGCGAGCAAGCTCGCGAGTTGTCGACCTCTCCCCTTCGGGGAGAGGTGAAGAAGCGGCAAGGCATTGCCCCGCGCGGACGCGCGGCCTTCACTGGCCTTGCCGACCTTACGATTTTTGCTCGTCGCTGATTTCGATCGAGTTTTCCTCGCACCATTCGCGGAGTGCTTTTTCCTTTGCCTCGTTCTCGAAGTCGTACCACTCCTCGAGCGCTTTCTTTCGTACCAGGAGATCTTTGAATCTGGCGTAGGCGCCGCGCCTGCTGAAATATCTTTCGACTTCATCAAGCTGATCCGGCAGCCGCTCGCTGATAAATCGAAACACGAGCCGCCTTCCAAGGTCGAGGTCGTTCTTGTGCGGGACGCGAGTGTATTTTCCCGGCTCCTCAAGGTCGTCCGGAAGTTCGTCGACGTCTTCGGTATATTCCGAATGCAGGTAGATGCGCCCGGACTGCCTGCACAAGTAAGCACCGTGTTCGTACGGCTGCCCGAAGCTCACGAACTCGAAAGCCTCCAGCAGTTCTTGGAAGCTCACGGCCATTCCGTTGCCTCCGTCAATTTTGCGGCAGTCGCCCCTCCGGCGGTGGCCGGCTTGCCAGCCCGGTAGCGCGCGCCTTATGAACTCCTGCCTCGCAATATCACCGCGTCTTCGCCGCGCCAAGGAAGTCGCTTCTCTCCATGTCCACCCAAACCATCGGCATCATCGTCAACGGCGCCACCGGGCGCATCTGCTCGACCCAGCACCTGAAGAATTCGCTCGTCGCCATCCGCGACGAGGGTGGGTTTGCGGCCGGGGAAAAGCGCGCGCTGCCGCGGCCGATGCTGGTCGGGCGCACCGCGGCGCGCCTCGCCGAGGTCGCGCGCACTTATGCCATCCCGGATTGGACCACCGATCTGGACGCCGCGCTCGCCGATCCGGCGTTCCCGGTGTTCTTCGATGCCGCCGCGACCGGCCAGCGTCTCGCGGTGCTCAACAAGGCGGTCGCCGCCGGCAAGCACATCTACTCGGAAAAGCCCGTGGTGCCGAGCGTCGCCGAAGGCCGTGCGCTGCTCGCCGCCGCGCAGGCGCGCGGGCTCAAGCACGGCGCGGTCGAGGACAAGCTTTACTTGCCGGGCTTTCGCAAGCTCGCGCGCGTGCTTTCGCAGGGCGCCCTCGGCCGCATCGTCTCCTTCCGGCTCGACTTCGGCTGGTGGGTGTTCGACGGCATCGAGGCGCCGACTCAGCGGCCGAGCTGGAATTACCGACGCGCGACCGGCGGCGGCCTCGTGCTCGACATGTTTCCTCACTGGCGCTACGTGATCGAAGGGCTGCTCGGGCCCATTCGCCGCGTCGCCGCGGCGACTTCGACCGCGGTTCCCGCGCGCGTCGACGAGCGCGGCGAGCGTTATCAGGTCGACGTCGACGACACCGCGTCGGCGCTGGTCGAACTCCAAAGCGGCGCGTTCGGCACGATCCTGAGTTCGTGGGCGACGCGCGTGCGGCGCGACGATCTTCTCCTGCTGCAGATCGACGGCAGCGACGGCACGGCGATCGCCGGGCTGCACCGTTGCCGCGTGCAGACCAAGGCGCAGACGCCGCCGGTTGCAAATTTTCTCCTCGATCGCGATCCCGACGTCGATTATCGCGCCGGCTGGAGCGAGATCGAGGCCGAAGGCCCGCGCGTCAATTCTTATCGCGCCGGGTGGGAGAAATTTCTGCGCCACCTCGTCGCCGGCGCGCCGCTCGACAGCGATCTTGCCGCCGGCATCCGCGACGTCGCCTTCGCCGAGGCCTGCTATCGCAGCATGGCCGAGCGGAGGTGGGTTGAGGTGGAAACGTGAAATGTACCCCGGATGAAGCGCGCAGCGCGAAAGGGCTACAGTTCTTTACTACACGCCGGATACATGCCCTTCAGCTCGCGGCCACGCAAATAGATGACGTGCCGGGTGAGCCCGCCGTGTCGGGTGATCCATTCGCGCACGGGCTCCGGATAATTCGCCCACAGCATGCGATCGCCGAGCGCGCTCGGCGCCTGTCGGCCGCTCGGGGTGGGGACCCAGGCGGCGTGGAAGCCGAAGCTCGCTCGCGCGGTGACGCAGATGCGGTCCTTCGGGATGGTGCCGAGCAGGACCGTGCACGCCGAGAGACACGGTCCGTCGACGATCACGCGCTGGCCCGATTTGCGCACCGTCTCGTAGCGGTTGAGATAGGCGTCGATACGCCCGCCGCGGTCCCGGCGTATGTGCATGTCGGCGAAGGCCGAGCCCACGGTGACCACGGCGAATAGCGCCGCGGCCGCGGCAGCACGAAATTTCATCGCAGGCATCCCCTCGTCACCCGTCCGGCCGTTATCCGGACGGAGTCGTGCGATTTTGTGGCAGCCAAGCGAGATCTGGACGGCAACGGCGGGTCCGGCGAAGATGGCGCCATGCCCACGCGCGCAATCGTTGCCGCCGTAATCAGCGCAGGAGCAGCCCTCATGGTTGTCACAGGAGCCAAGGCCGCCGAGATCAAGATCATGTGCTCGGGCGCCATGCGTCCGGCACTGGAAGAATTGGCGCCGCAGTTCGAGCGCGCGAGCGGCCACAAGCTCGCGATTACCTACGGCACCACGGGCGCTATCCGCGAGCGGGCGCTCGCCGGCGACGCGGGCGATCTCGTCATCTTCGCAAGCCCCGCGGTCGAAGACGTGATCCGCCAGGGCAAGCTCGCCGCCAAGGTCGATCTGGTGCGCTCGGGCGTGGGCGTCGGCGTGCGCGCGGGTCCGCCACGGCCGGATTTGAGCTCCGCCGAGGCGTTCAAGCGCACGCTGCTGGCGGCGAAATCCTTCGCCCGCAGCGAGGGGCCGAGCGGCACCTATATCGCGGGCCTGCTCGAGCGCATGGGCATTGCCGAGCAGATGAAAGACAAGACCGTGGTGGTGCGCGGTCGGCTGGTGGGCGATGCGCTCGTCAAGGGCGAGGCCGAGATCGGGGTGCAGCAAGTCAGCGAATTGAGGTCGGTGCCGGGCGTCGACGTGCTGCCGATGCCGGCGGAGATCCAGAACGTGACCGTCTTTTCGGCCGGCCTCACGCCGCAAGCCAAGGAGTCCGAGCCGGTGCAGGCGCTGATCAAATTCCTCACGTCGCCCGCCGCCGCCCCGGTGATCAAGTCAAAGGGCCTCGATCCGGCGTAGACTAAACTTCGCCTCGTCATGCCCCGCGAAAAGCGTGGCATCCAGTATCCCCGGCCTCGAAGCTTATCTGAAAGCTCACGGAGTACTGGATTGCCCGCTTTCGCGGGCAATGACGATCCGAATATTATTTAGCGCTGATCTCGGTGCCGCCCAATCCGTCGAGGGAAAACACGAACCGCTCGCCGGGCGCGATCGGCAGGGTCGGAATGACGCTGCCGGTGATCACCACCATCCCGGCCGCAAGCGAGCGACCTTGGCCGGCCGCGAGGTTGGCGATCCAGGCGAGCGTCGCGAGCGGCCCGTCGGTGCGCCCCTCGTGGGTGCGGGAATCGTTGATCGTCAGGCGGCCGGCGATGCCGTCGAGCGGGCGCGACGGATCGTAAGCGACCGGCGCGCCGAGCACGATCCCGGCGTTCCAGCAATTGTCGGCGATGATCGAGAGCGCGCTCGTTTGTTTGTAATCGGCGTTGCGGTCCTCGATCAGCTCGAATGCGGGCATGACGGCGCCGATCGCCGGCTGGACCGATTCCGCCGTATAGGGCGCGGCCGAGGCGGGCAGGTCGCGCGCGATCCGCACCGCCAGCTCGCACTCGATCACCACGTGCTGATAATCCGAAAGCCGCAGCTCGGCCGGCGACGCGTGGACGGTCTTTTCGAAAATGGTGCCGCCGCACGGGTGATCGATGCCCATGAGCTGCTGCATCACCTTCGTGGTGGTCGCGATCTTGAGGCCGGCGACCTTGCCCTTGCGCGGCGTGAGCAGGCGCACCAGCGCGAGCTGCGCCGCATAGGCTTCGCCTACGCTCGCGGGCGCGATCTCCGGCGGCAGGTTGCGGTAGTCGGCGCGGCGCTCGTGCTCGGCGAGCACGTAGCGCGCGACCTTTTCCGGATCGAATGCCGGATCCATGACGAGCTAAGTTCCGACCGCGAGCGGCGCGTGCAGCTTGCGCAACGCGGCGAGCACGGAGAGCGCGACAATCTTGCCGGTCTTCGGGTTCTCCTCGGACGGCACGTTCTCGATCGAGAGCGTGAAGCGCGCGGAGTCGGCGTCGACCTCGATCGTGTGGCAGTTGCGGCTGACTGCCGGGTCGGCCCAGATGTCGATCATGGTCCGATCGGGCCCGATGCCGGCGAGCGAAAGCGCGGCGGCCACGTTGACGTTGGCGGGAAAGCCGGCGGCGGCTTCGCGCGCGCTGCCGCTGAACACGCGCTTGGCCTCGTTGAGGCCGTCGACCGAGATGTTGTTTGCGAGCAGATAAGGCGCGCCGGAAAGCCCGTTGGGTGGCTTGCGCGTGGTCATGCGCACCGAATGAATCGTTCCTTGTGCCGCGGCCGCGACGGCGTCGAGGCCGAGGAGGGCGCCGGTCGGCACCATGATCCGCCCGCCGTGCGCCTTGGCGAGATCGATCAGCTCGGGGCGCGGCAGCAGCGCGCCGCAGCTGAGCACCATCACCTGCTTGCCGGCTTCGAGCATGGGCACGCAGATGTCGGCGAGCAGCGCGGCGGGCGCGCATTCGACCGCGAGGTCGGCGTGCTCCGGCATCTCATTGAGCGGCACGACCGGACAATCGATCTCGTGCTCGGCGAGCCAGGCTTGCGCCTTGCCGGTGTCGCGCGCGGCGACGGCGGAGAGCGCCACGCCAGGCACGCCGTCGTCGAAGGCGCGCGCGAGCGCGCGGCCGATGGCGCCAAGGCCGGCGATGGCGACGCGGGTATCGGTCATGGGTTCTTTCCTCGCAGAGCGCCTACCATAGCGCAGCAAGCTCGGTGGCGACGACCGCTTCGTACGGCACCGGTCCCGATAGCAGCCCGAGATCGTGGGCGAAGCGGTTCACCGCGGCGACCGTCTGCGGGGAAATCGTCGCGTCGTAATAAGGCAGGTCGCGGCGGATCAGTTCGGCGATGAGCGCCGCCTCGTCGGACGGGAACAGCTTCTCGCCCACCCGGGTGGCGAGGGTCACGTCCCGTTTGAGCGCCCGTTGGGTGTTGACGACCGCCCGCACCGCGGCGGCCGCGGCATCGGGGTTGCGCGCGATCAATGCATCGCTCGCGGCGATGCTGGAGAAGGTGTAATCGAACGCGCCCTTCGGCCCATCGCCGCGGCGCACGTCGAGCACGACGGTGCCGACGCCGCGCCGCACCGCCACTTCGGTGCCCATTCCGTTGGCCCAGAAGCCGTCGATCTTGCGCTCCTCGAGCGCACGCGCGGCGGTCACGCCGAAATTGATCGTGGTGCTCGTAGCGCCCGGCACCGGCGCGATCCGCACGTCGTCGCGCTTTGGATCGATGCCGGAAGCGGCCAACATACCGCGCAGTCCCATCTCGACCCAGGGCGCGGCGCCGATGCTGCGACCCTTGACTACGCTCAAGTCGCCGCGGGCGGCCTTCAAGTCCGCGTGCATCACCAGGAACCAGTACATGCCTTGCGCCTGCGCGCACAAAAGCTTGACGCCGCGCCAGTCGGGAAAGGCCGCCAGCGCCGAATGGGCCGAGCCGCCGACGAAATCGATCGTGCCGTCGCGCAGCGCTTCATAGCATTTGTCGACCGGGAAGATCACCTCGAGCGAGACGTCGAGCCCTTCTTGTTTGAAGAATCCCAACTCGACCACTGCGGCGGCGGGAAAATACGAGTTGGAGATGAGATCGGGAACGGCGAGCTTCATGAGAACACCCCACGCTACTTATTTGCTGCCGACGAGACCACGCACGCCGGCAGCCGTCGCGATCAGGTCGGCGTCGCGCCCGGCAAAGCCGAGCACCTGAAGCCCGAGCGGGAGGCCCTCATCTTCGAGCAGCGGCAGCGACACCGCCGGTACGCCGAGCAGCGAGCCCGAGACGACGAAGATCGGATCGCCGGTCCAACCGAGCCCAACCGGTGCCGCGCCCGGTGCCGACAGCGTCACGGCCGCGTCGACCACGCCGGCAAGCTCGGCGAATTGCGCGCGGATGCGCGCGCGCTCGGCGATCAATTCCTCATAATGGCCTTCCGGCATCGCCTCGGCGGCCGTGAGCCGCTCGCGCATGCTTTCGCTCAGCGCGCTCGCGTCGCGGCGGTGATAGTCGTTGAGCGGCCACACAAACTCCCATTCGTTGATGGCGCGCGTCAGCGGCATGGCGCGTGTGAGCGCGCTTTCCACCTTCTCGATGAGCGGCGTGTCGCGGCGGGTCAGAATAGCGACGCCGCCGGCGCGCAGCCGCTCGACCGCGCGGTCGAGTTCGCGCCGTGCGTCCGCGGTTGCGACCGGCCAGCCGGGCGTTTCGAGCACCGCGACCGCGCGTGGCGCCTTTGCGGGAGGCGTCGTCATGGGGCCGGCAAGCCGCGGGAACCCCGGGTCGCCGCCGACTCGGCGCGCGATCTCGCGCGCGACTGCCCAGGCGTCCTCGAGCGTCGCGGCAATCGGGCCGGTGCAGCTTTGGCTCAGGAAGTCGTGGCTGCCGCCGCGGTTGAGGGCGCCGACCGTCGGCTTGAACCCGACGACCCCGCAGAAGCTCGACGGCCGCAGGATCGAACCCACCACCTGGGTCCCGAGCGCCGCCGACACCATGCCGGTCGCGACCGCCGCGGCCGAGCCGCTGCTCGAGCCGCCCGGCGTGCGGCGCGGGTCGTGCGGGTTGCGGGTGCCGCGCGGATGGGTCGCCGCAAACTCCGTCGTGACGGTCTTGCCGACGATCACGGCGCCGGCCGCGCGTAGCGCATAGACTGCCGCGGCGTCCCGCTCGCCGCGCCAGCCCGTAAACAGCGGCGAGCCCATCTGGGTCGGCATGTCGTAGGTTTCGATGATGTCCTTGATGCCCACCGGCATGCCGTCGATCGCCGAGCGCGGGTTGCCGGCGCGCCAGCGTTCGGTTGCCGCATCGGCGGCCTTGCGCGCACCCGCGGCGTCGGTGGTCACGAAGGCGCCGACCGCGGGCTCGTGCTCGGCAAGCGCGGCGAGGCAGCGCTCGAGGTAGCTCCGTGGCGTATCGGCGCCGGCCGGAAATTGTTTGCTCGCCACGAGGAACGGCCGCGGCGCGAATTTTGTTACTTGCGACTCGACAACCGACATCTGTCTTCCTCTCCTTGGAATCAGCCGCGGTCCTCGTCCTGCGTCCCCGGGAGCCGGACGGAGGACGTGGCTAGGCCGGCAAGAATACCGCGAACGGCTCTTCGATGTTGCGCTGCAGATACTGCCGGTATGGCGGATAGCACGGGTGCCCGGCGCTGATCTGGCCAAACTCGACGTTCTTGAGCCTTTGCAGCGGCACGAGCGCAATCGGGGCGGCGACCGGGGTGAGCTGCGCGCCGCGTCCGGCCTGCAGGGTCGTCAGTATGCCGTACATCTCGCCGTTGATCGTCGGCCGCGCCACGATGATCAGCCGGTACTGTCCCTGAATGTTTGTGACGAGATAGATGTGGCCGGATTGATGCGGCACCGACACCAGGCCTTGTTGGGTGAACGCCGCGTCGATGCGTTCGGACTCGCGAAAGATGAGGCTCGATCGGCCCGCGTCCCATGTGATCTCGGTCTTGTAGGCGTAAATCGCGTCGCGGTTGCCGAACGAGGGCCGCAGCGTCAGATACGAGCCCTCGATCCATGAGACGGCCGGGCGCGAGTAGTAACCGAGTTCGCCCGGCGCCAGGCCCGCGGCGGAGGGCGCCGGACCGTTTGCGTCGGCGTTGGGCTTGCGCAACGGCACCCCGAGCGCCTCTTCCAGGCGGATCGTCGTCGCCAAGGTGAACGGCCGCCGGCCGGTCAATGCCTTTTCCAACGTGGAAATGCTGATGCGCGCCCGGTCGGCGAGATGCTGACGTGAGATCCGGCGGCGCGCCAGCTCCTCGCGAATCAACGCGGCGATCGCCCGGCTCTGATCGGCGGAAAGCTGGTCTTCCGTCGTGAGCGGCATCACAGGTCCCATCCCGCTTCAGCGCGCACAACTCCTCACATATCCGCACACCGGCGCCGTGGCAAGGCGCATCGCGGCGGGCCGGTGCCGAACAATCTGGAACATGACGCTCGATAAGCGGCGTGGGTTCAATCAATAGATTAGCGCGCACTTCGCTGAAGTTGATTGCAACGGGAGGACCCGATGAGTGCAGCGGCAGCGTCGACAATCACAGCCTTTCGGTTCGATCAGGCGACTGACTTGCGAGGCATCGCCCGCGTGTTCGGGTTTGCCGCGGCCGTCCTTGCGGCCTTTGCCGGCGCGCCCGCGGCGCGGGCGACCGCGGCCTCGGTGTTCGTGTCGCCCGGCGACATGCATTCCGGCGCGCTGCTGCTCAGGAGTACGCAGGAGGGCCGCTACGTCGAGGCGCCGCGGCTGGGGACCGACGTCGACCTGACGGTGAGCGGGCCGACCGCCCGCGCCCGCGTGACCCAGATCTTCCAAAACCCGACCAACGGCTGGATCGAGGCGGTCTACGTTTATCCGCTGCCGGATGACAGCGCCGTCGACACGCTCAAGATGATCGTCGGCGAGCGCATCATCGTTGGCGACGTGAAGGAACGCGAGCAGGCGCGCCGCGATTATGAGATTGCGCGCGCGGCGGGACAAAAAACCGGCCTGCTCGAACAGGAACGCCCGAACATTTTCACCAGCTCGGTCGCCAATATCGGACCGGGCGAGACGGTGCTGGTGCAGATCGAATATCAGGAGCCGGTACGCCAATCGGGCGGCGAATTTTCGCTGCGGGTGCCGCTGGTGGTGGCGCCGCGCTACAACCCCGCGCCGCTGGTGCAGACCGTCGACTTTTCCGGCCGCGACCATGGCTGGGCCACGGTGTCCGATCCGGTGCCCGACCGCGCGCGCATCGAACCGCCGGTGCTTGACCCGCGCAGCAACCCGCCGATCAATCCGGTGGCCATCACTGTCCACCTCCAGGCGGGCTTTCCGCTCGGCGAGGTCAAGAGCCACCATCACGCGGTGCGCACCGAGACGGTCGCGCCCGACAATCAAATCATCAAGCTCGCCGAGGGCCCGGTACCGGCCGACCGCGATTTCGAGCTCACGTGGCGGGCGGCGGAAAGCGCTGCCCCCTCGGTCGGCCTGTTTCACGAGCGCCTGGGTGAGGCCGATTATGCGCTGGTATTCGTGACGCCGCCGGCGGTGGAACGGAGCGACGACAAACGCCCGCGCGAGATCGTCTTCGTCATCGACAATTCGGGCTCGATGGGCGGCACCTCGATCGTGCAGGCCAAGGCGAGCCTGATGTACGCGCTCGGGCGCCTGCAGCCGTCCGACCGCTTCAACGTCATCCGCTTCGACAACACCATGGACGTCCTGTTCGGCGACACCGCGCCGGCGGACCCGGAGCACCTGGCGCGGGCGCGCGATTTCGTCGCCGCCATTGAGGCGCACGGCGGCACCGAGATGGTGCCGCCGATGCAGACGGCGCTCACCGACCGGCGCGGTGCCGGCGAGAACTATCTGCGCCAGGTCGTGTTCCTCACCGACGGCGAAATCGGCAATGAGCAGCAGCTGTTCGACACGATCAGTCGCATGCGCGGACGCTCGCGCCTGTTCATGGTGGGCATCGGTTCGGCCCCGAACACGTTCCTGATGACCCGCGCGGCCGAACTCGGCCGCGGCACCTTCACCCACATCGGCTCGGTCGCGCAGGTCGAGGAGCGCATGCGCACCCTGTTCGACAAGCTGGAAAGCCCCGTCGCGACCAACCTGACGGCGACGTTCTCGGCGGGTCCCGGGGACGTCACGCCGGCGGTGTTCCCCGATCTCTACCGCGGCGAGCCGCTGGTGATCGCCGCCAAGCTCGCGAAGCTCGACGGCACCCTCGAAATCAAAGGAACGGTCGGCGGGCGGCCGTGGATTGTCACGCTGCCGCTGAGCGGTGCCGCGGAGGGCGCGGGCCTCTCCAAGCTGTGGGCGCGGCGCAAGATCGCCGATCTCGAAGTCGCGCGCACGATGCAGGAGGTCGCGCCCGAGGAAGCCGACCGCCGCATCCTGCCACTCGCGCTCGATCACCATCTCGTCACCCGGCTCACCAGCCTCATCGCGATCGACAAGACGCCGAGCCGGCCGGAAGGCGCCCATCTCTCCCGCGCCGAGCTTCCGCTCAACCTGCCGGCCGGCTGGGATTTCGAGAAGGTGTTCGGCGAGAAGGACTCCGACGGCGAAGGTCGCCCCGCAGTCGCGCCGGAAACCCGGCGCGCCGACAACGGCGCCTATGCACAGGTCGTCGCCGCCCTGGCGCCTTCCGCCAAGCCGCTGCCGATCCAGGCGGCGGCGCCGACCGGCGTCGCGCTGCCGAGGACAGCGACCGACGCGGAGCTGCGCCTGTTCGCCGGGCTGGCGTTGTGCCTGACGAGCCTGCTGCTCCTCGCGCTGCGCCGTCGCGCTGCGCGCGCCAGCGCACGTTTCTGAGATACCGGATCTGCTTCGTTGCTCTGCCCCGTCCCCCGAGGAGCCGAAGCAGGATGGTGAGGGCGTCCCCGCCTCACCCAGGCGAGCCGCAGCCACGCTGCGGCTCGCCGCTCTTACGCGGCGTCATCAGCATGATGCCGTTCGTTTCGACGCGCCGAGGCTCGTTGGCGATCGCCGCCATGCTCGGCCTGTGCGGTGTCGTGCTGTGCGGCCAGGGACTGTGGATCCACGCCAAGGCCGTGCTCGCGCAAATCCTGCTAGAGCGTGCGTTTGCGCAAACGCTCGCGACCGGCAAGGCCGTAAAGCCGTGGTCATGGGCTGACACCTGGCCGGAGGCGCGCATCGAAGTCCCGCGCCTGGGCAAATCCGCCATCGTCCTGCACGGCAGCAGCGGACAGGCCTTGGCGTTCGGCCCGGGGCACGTCGAGCGCACGCCGAATGCCGGCGAGCCCGGCACGGCGGTCTATGCGGCGCATCGCGATACGCACTTCGCGTTCCTGGCCGACGTCGCGATCGGCGATGAAGTCCGGGTGACGCGGCAGGACGGCGCCGTTTTTCGTTTCCGCGTCACGCAAACCGCGGTCGTGCCATGGGACGCCTCGGACATCGACCCGCTCGCACCCGGCCGGCGACTGGTGCTTGCCACGTGCTGGCCGCTCGACGGCAAATTCGCCTCGCCGCTGCGCTACCTGGTGCAGGCGGAGATGATAGGGACGGCCGCGCTTGACTCTTCGCAAGCGCAACGGCGATTTTCCCGGTGACCGGGCTCTTGTCCGCATTGCTGTGCGAAGCTTCCACGAGGAGCGCTCATTCATGACCGATCATCGCGTCGACGCATCGCCCGAGACGGTGCATTGGGGTTTCTTCGATGCGGCGCTGCCGCCGGTTGCCGAGATCGACAGCGGCGAGACGGTGACGATCTCGACCGTTTCCGGCACGCCCGACGTGATGCCGCGTCCGCCGCTGATGGTGCCGCCGGCGCTCGCCGCCATCCACCGCCAAGTCAACCGCAAGGTGGTGCCGGGCCACATCTGCACCGGGCCGGTCAAGGTGCGCGGCGCCAAGGCCGGGCAGGTGCTGGAAGTCCGGATCAAAAAGATCGAGCTCAACTACGACTGGGGCTACAACGCCATTCGTCCGCTCGCCGGCGCGCTCCCCGACGACTTCCACGCTGTGCGCGTGATGCACATCACCCTCGACACCCAGCGCATGATCGGGCGCATGCCGTGGGGCCTCGAAATCCCGCTGCGGCCGTTCTTCGGCGTCATGGCGGTCGCGCCGCCGCCCAACTGGGGCACGGTCTCGACCCTGCCGCCGCGGCGCAACGGCGGCAACCTCGACAACAAGGAATTGACCGCCGGCAGCACGCTCTATCTGCCGATCCACGTCGACGGCGCGTTGTTCTCGGTCGGCGACGGCCACGGCGTGCAGGGCGACGGCGAAGTGTGCCTCACCGCGATCGAGACCGGGCTCGTCGGCACCTTCGAGCTGATCGTGCACGACGACATGAAGCTCGACCTCCCGTTCGCCGAGACGCCGACCCACGTCATCACCATGGCGTTCGATCCCGATCTTGACGATTGCGTGGTGGTGGCGCTGCGCCAGATGATCGACCTGATCGCGAGGAAGAGCGGGATCACGCGCGAAGACGCCTACTCGCTGTGCAGCCTCGCCGCCGACCTCCACATCACCCAGGTGGTCAACGGCTCGAAGGGCGTCCACGTGATGCTGGAGAAGAAATATTTGGCGCCGGCGAGGCGGTGATACAAACACCGCCGTCATCCTGAGGAGGGCGCGCGCGCTTGCGCGCGGCCGTCTCGAAGGATGGACACAAGCACCGTGCCTGCTTCCATCCTTCGAGACGGCCGTGCTTCGCACGGCCTCCTCAGGATGACGGTTTTGTTTGCTGGGCTGACTCGATCGGCGGATTACGGCGCTTCGCGCCTAATCCGCCCTACGATTTCCCCTCCCGCAGCAGGTCCTGCAGGTCGAGGCGCTTGGTGAACAGCGTCATGCGGCCGTCCGGCGTGTGCGGCCACTTCTCCTTCGGCCGGTCGCAATAAAGCTCGACGCCGTTGTCGTCCGGGTCGCGCAGATAGAGCGCCTCGCTCACGCCGTGGTCGCTCGCCCCGTCGAGCGCGATGCCGGCGGCGATCACCCGGCGCAGCGCGTCGGCGAGTTCGGCGCGGTTGGGATAGAGAATGGCGAGATGATAAAGCCCGGTGGTGCCGGGCGCGGGCGGCGAGCCGCCCTTGCTCTCCCAGGTGTTGAGAGCGATGTGGTGATGATAGCCGCCGGCCGAGATGAAGGCGGCGCCGTCCCGGCGCACGGTCAGCTCGAAGCCGAGCACGCCGCAATAAAAGGCGAGCGCGCGCTCGATGTCGGCGACTTTGAGATGCACGTGGCCGATGCGGACGCCCGCGCTGATCGGATGGGGCGAAAGCTTAACGTCGTCTTCGGTCGCAGGCGCATGGGTGACGGACATGGCGGACCTCGCTGGGATTGGCTCGGCCTTAATATAGAGGCAGAATCGACGTGCCGACAGGTCAACCGGAGAGCCGATCGACCTCCGCCATCTCCTCGACGCCGAGCTTCCAGCCGACCGCGCGCACGTTGGCCTCGACCTGCTCCGGCTTGGTGGCGCCCGCAATGACGCTCGTAACGGTCGGGCGTGCGGCGAGCCACGAGAAGGCGAGCTCGAGCAGGGAGTGCCCGCGCTGCTCGGTGAACCCCTGCAGCCGCTCGGCTTTCGCCCAGTTCTTCTCGGTCATGAAACGATCGGCCAGGCGCTGTTCTTTGGTCAGGCGCGTGTCTTGCGGACGCCGCTCGTTGCGGCGGTACTTGCCGGTGAGCAGTCCGCTCGCCAGGGGAAAGTACGGCAGCAGCCCGAGCCCGTGATGCTGCATCGCCGGGATCAGCTCCTTGTCGGGCGTGCGCACGACGAGGCTGTACTCGTCCTGACAGGAGATGAACGCGTTGAGGCCGAGGTGCTTTGCCGTCCACAGCGCGTCGACCACCTGCCACGCCGGCATATTCGAGCAGCCGACGTAACGCGCTTTGCCCTGGCGGACCAGGTCGTCGAGCGCGCGCACCGTTTCCTCGATCGGCGTGAGCGGATCGGGCCGGTGCAGCTGATAAAGGTCGAGGTAGTCCGTGTTGAGCCGCCGCAGGCTCGCCTCGACCGCCGACATGATGTAGCGGCGCGAACCGCCCGACAGCGTCTCGCTGTCGTTCATCGGGAAGCCGAACTTGCTGGCGAGCACGATGTCCTTGCGCCGCTCGCCGAGAATGCGCCCGAGCGCTTCCTCCGAGCCGCCGCGGTTGCCGTAGGTGTCCGCCGTGTCGAACAGCGTGATGCCGAGGTCGAGCGCCTTGTGAACGACCGCCTTCGACGCTGCGAAGTCGATGCGGCCGCCGAAGTTGTTGCAGCCCAGCCCGACCACCGACACCCGCAGGCCCGACCTGCCGAGATTGCGTATCTCCACCCCGTCCTCCTTGCTTAAACTGTCGTTATTGCCTCCCGCCGGAGCCCGTGCAAGAACTTCAACGGGCGGATTTCGCGCAAGCTGCGGAAGGATCATCGATGTCAGACGATTTCCTCGCGCCTGGCCGCTACATCGACAGCGGCGCGCCGAGCGTCGTCGCGTTCGCGCAGAGGGCGGCAGGCGAAGAGCGGGACGCGCTCGCGCGCGTGCTGCGCCTCTACCGGGCGGTGCGCGACGAACTCATCTACGATCCTTACGTCGACCTCTCCGATCCGGCGAACTTCCGGGCCAGCGGCGTGCTCGCGGCCGGGCGCGGCTTCTGCATCGGGAAGGCGGCGCTGCTCGCCGCTTCGTGCCGGGTGATCGGCGTGCCGGCGCGCGTCGGCTACGCCGACGTGCGCAACCATCTGTCTTCGCCGCGCCTGACCGAGCACATGGGGACCGACATCTACGTCTGGCACTCCTATGCGGACATTCTCGTCGACGGCACCTGGGTCAAGGCGACGCCGGCCTTCAACAGCGCGCTCTGCCGCCGGCTCGGGTTTGCGCCGCTCGACTTCGACGGCCGCTCGGATTCGCTGCTGCACCCTTATGACAGCGAGGGGCGGCTCTACATGCAATATCTGACCGACCGCGGCACCTTTGCGGACGTGCCTTACGACGCGATCATGGGCGCCTTCCGGACGCACTACGCGGCGCTGATGGCGCGGCACGGGCTCGCGGGCGATTTCCAGGCGGAAGCGGTCGCCGGCGAACCGGCGCGGCAGACCGCCTGAGGGGGATCATCGGGCTTATCCGTGCAGCACGAGCTTTTGCACACGCCAGTTCAACAGCTCGGCGACGAACAGCACGTTGTCCGCCGGGCATGCCATCTGATGAATCCAACCGAATTGTTTGAGTTGTTTTCCCGATTGCCCGAGCATCCCTAACAGCTTGCCATCGAGCGTGAGCCGGTAGATGCGTCCCGGCCAGGCATCGCAGCTGTAGAGCACCTGGTTGGGTCCGGGCGAAATGCAGATCGCCCACGGCGAGCCGGGCGCCAAGGTACCGGCCGCGATCTGTGCCTCGCCCGGGATGTTCCCGATCGCCGGCCGCGCATCGGGCGGCACCGGCACGTCGATCGTGAATTGACGCAGGAACTTGCCGTCGCCGTCGAACACCTGGATGCGGCGGTTGCCGCGGTCGGCCACGTAGATGTTGTTCTGCGCGTCGGTCGCGATTGAATGCGGCGTGTTGAACTGGCCGGGTTCCTTGCCGCGGTCGCCCCAGGACGTCAGCCAGTTGCCGTCCTTGTCCACCTTGGCGACGCGCGAATTGATATAACCGTCGCTGATGTAGGCGTTGTCGGCAGCGTCCCAGGTCACGTCGGTGACCTGGCGGAAGCGGCCCGGCTCGGCCGGCAGCGGTGGGCTCGGGTGTTTGAGCGGACCGGTGCTCTCGTCCGAAGCTTCCTGTTTGCGCCCGAACACCATGTCGACGCGCGCGTCGGGCGTGAACTTGATCACCATGTCCGAACCCTTGTCGGTGACCCAGACGTTGTCGTGGCGGTCGACTTTCACCGTATGGGCAAACGACCATGCGTAAAGATTGTGACCGATCTCGCGGATGAAGCGGCCGTTCGGGCCGAACTCCAGCAGCTGGGTCGCCGCCGCCGCATAGGCCGGTCCCGTAGTGTTGCCGCGCGAGAGCGCAAACACGTGGCCCTTGGAGTTGAGGGCGACGCCCGACACCTCGCCGAAATACATGTTGGCAGGCAGATGCAGCGGATTGGGCACGGAGTCGTAGGGGATGAGCGGCACCGTGTCGGCGGCGGCGCGGCGTGGCCGTAGCGCCATTGCCGCAAGGCCTCCACCCGCCGCGGTCAGCAACTGGCGCCGATTGAACGCGCCGCGCAGCATCAGCCCGCTGCAGCACGCACAGACCGATGGGAGGATCATGGGATTTCCTCTCGCTGCCGATTTCATGGAAGACGAAATTGGATCGAGAATGTTCCTGGCCTCGCTCGAGATCAACCCATGTTGATCGAAAGCCGGCCGACATCGCGGTGGCGTCGAGTCGGCTAAGCAACTAAGTATGATAAGGGCCTGCCACCGCCGGACCTGGAGCATGGGGATGCGCGCGGCGCGGTTCTGGTCGATCCTCACCATCGCGGTTGCGGCGGGCCTGCTCGCATGGGCGCGGCCGAGCGATGCGCGCGACACCAGCGTGTTCACGAACAATCCCTATCCTTGCACCGTGACGAGCCCGTACCCGTGCCACCCGAGCTTCTGCAGCGTGTTCAGCCATCACCCGTGCCAACCCGACATCAATTATCCGTTCGGGCAGAACCTGCAGCTCACGATCAAGAGCCGCCCCGCGGAAGCGCTCCGGCAAGTGGCGGAAGCATCCTCCCCTGACGGCAAGGCCACGGACGACAAGGAGAAGGACGCGCAACATCGCCTCAACACCATCGGCGATATGTTCGCGGCGCTGCGTGCCTGCTGGGTCCCGCCCGATAAGGACGACAGCCGCCCCGGCACGCAACTCTCCGTGCGCCTGAGCTTCAAGCGCAACGGCGAACCGGTCGGCCCGCCGCGCGTCACTTACGTAACCGCGGGTACGCCGGCGGACGTACGCAAGACCTACCTTGACGCGGTCACCGCCGCCCTCGACCGTTGCACGCCGCTGCCGTTCAGCCGCGGGCTCGGCGGCGCGCTTGCCGGCCGCCCGATCGCCATCCGCTTCGTCGACGATCGGCAGTAGGGCGCAATAGCGCCGCAGGCGCGTATTGCGCCGATTGCCAATACGCGGCGCAATACGGCCTTCGGCCTAATGCGCCCTACGTGCTAGAAAGGGGCGCGACGGAGGGCGGGCCATGCGGCGGTTGCTTCTTCTCTTAAGCATGCTGGGCGTGATCGCGTGCTCACCGGCGCTCGCCGGCGATAACGGAATCGTGTCGCCGCCGTGGCCGTCGTGGTTCCGCGGCTTCCCGCTCGATCCGACGGCGCGCGCGCATTCGAACTCGGTGCGCGTCTCCGACGCCTGCTGGCGAACGTGCGAAACCGCCTGCAGCCGGCGCTTCCAGGCCTGCGCCACCGCCTACCACGTCAACGATTGCCGCAGCGAAACCGACGCCTGCGATCTCACCTGTCTGAAGGGCTGCCGCACCTACGGCGGCCCGTTTCTCGACATCACCAATTCAGGACACCCATAACGATGCCGGCGCGCGCGGAGGTATCGCTCCCGAAGCAATGGGAAGACTGGGCCAACTGGGTCTTCGGCATTTGGCTGTGCCTCTCGCCGTGGGCGCTCCAGTTCGATCTCGAGCCGGTGCCGACCCGTAACGCGGTGATCGTCGGCTTTCTCATCATTCTCGCCGAGGTCGTCACTCTATCGGTATTCCGCGCGTGGGAGGAATGGATCAACGTGATCCTCGGCGCGTGGCTGGTGATCTCGCCCTGGGTGCTGGGCGTCGCCTCGACCGCGGCGACTGTGAATTTCGTCATCATCGGCGTGCTGGTCGTGGCGCTCGCGCTCTATGAGATGCGCAGCGTGGAGCGGGGGACGTAATAGTCCAAACGACACGCAGCGGCCGCCCGCGCGCGCGCATTACAGAACCACGCGGCACGCGCGCTGGCGGCAAATCAAAAAGGATCTATCAATATCCCCGGGTTGAGCAGCCCTTGCGGGTCGAGCTCGCGCTTGGCCGCGCGCAGCGCCGCGGCGAACAGCGGCGGACGCTGGCGGTCGTACCACGGGCGATGGTCGCGCCCGACCGAGTGATGGTGCGTGATCGTGCCGCCGCCGTCGATCACCGCGTCGAGCGCCGCCGATTTGATCGTCTTCCATTGCTCGATCAGCGCCCCGTGGCGACCGAGCGCGTGGAAGGTGAAATAGGGCGCGGGTCCGTCGGGATAGACGTGCGTGCAGCGGCAAGTGACCTGGCCGGGCCGCCCGGTCGCCTCACGGATCGCGCGCGCGGTCGCCTCCTTGATGCGGTCGTGGAAGGCTTCGAACCGGTCCCAGGTGATCGCGGTCTCGAACGTGTCGTTGATGACGCCGAAGCGGATCAGGCGCTCGACCAGATAAGGCATGCGGATGAAGGCGGTGCGCCAGCGGCCGGCGGCGCCTTCCCGGTGCGCGTCGGTGCCGTCCGTTTTCTCCGGCTTTCCGCCGTGGTCGGCGCAGCATTCGAGCGCGCGCTTCATCCACGGCTCGACCTCATGGTCGCCGGACTCGAACGCGAGCACCATGATGGCGGCGCTGCCGTCGGAGGCGCCGGTGTTGAGCGCCTCCTGCGGATCGAGGATGCGGCAGTTGGCGGGATAGAGTCCCGATTGTGAGACCTGGCGCAGCGCGCGCGCCGCGGTGAATAAATCTTGAAAGCGCACGGCGCCGCCGGCGCGAAAGCGCGGCCGGTCCTGCAGGCGCATCCACGCCTGCGTGATGATGCCGAGCGTGCCTTCCGAGCCGATGATGAGACGATCGGGACTGGGTCCCGCGCCGGAGCCCGGCAGCCGCCGCGTTTCGAGCACGCCCTTGGGCGTTACCACGCGCAGCGACTCCACGAGATCGTCGATATGGGTGTAGAGCGTCGCGAAGTGGCCGCCCGAGCGCGTCGCGATCCACCCGCCCAAGGTCGAAAATTCGTAGCTCTGGGGAAAATGCCGCAACGTGAGCCCGTGCGGCTTGAGCTGCGCTTCGAGCGCCGGGCCGTAAGCGCCGCCCTCGATGAGGGCCGCGCGCGAGGCGCGGTCGACCTCGATGACCCGGCCGAGATGTTTCAAGTCGATCGTGACCGCGCCCTTGTGCCGGCCGGCGACGAGCGTCGGCTCGACCCCGCCCGCGACCGTCGAGCCGCCGCCGAACGGCGTGACCGAAGCCGCCGCACCGCCCGCCCAGTCGAGCACCGCCGCGACTTCTGCCTCATCGCGCGGATAGGCGACCACGTCGGGCGCGCTGGCATAATCGCCGGCAAGCCCGCGCACGTACTCCGGATACGACTTGCCGTAGGTGTGCGCCGCGCGATCGTAAAGCGCGCTCGAGCAGATGGCGGCGAGCGCGGCGGGCGGGGTCAGGCGCGGAGCCGCGAGCTTGATGTCCTCGAGCCGCGGCGGCGCGACTTCGTCGCTCGGCAGGCCGCCGAAGCGTTGCGCCGCGCGCTCGCGCGCGAAGGATTCCTCTTCCGCCGTTGCGCCTTCGCCCTCGCGGCCCCACCCGAAATGCTTGAGACGCGGCTCGCTCACGATCGTGCTCCGGGTTTATTTGTTCGACAGTTCGTTCAAATCTGCGCCGGCGCCGCGCGGACACGGCACAGCAAGCCGCGCGTGTCGACCGAGCCCGACGCCGGATCCCAGCGGCCCTCGTAGGGCAGGGCGGCGTTGATGTTGATGTCGAGCGCGCCGTGGTCGGGCGCCGCGCTGTGCGGGCGCCACCATCCCATGCCGGTGCTCACCACGCCGGGCGGGGTGCGGTCGCTGATTCTCGCACGCAGCCGGCAGGCGCCGGGGCCGTTGGGGACGTCGACCGTGACCCACGCGCCGTCTGCGACGCTCAAGGCGCGGGCGGTCTCGGGATGAATGAGCAGGATCGGATCGGGCGATACCTTCGCCGCCCAGGCCTGCTCGCGAAAGCGCGAGTGGTGATAGGATTTTTCCCGGTCGCCGGTGAGCAGGATGAGCGGATAGTCGGCGCGAACAGCGGCGGGCTGCGTCTCGCGGGTCGGCGGCACATAGGCGGGCAGGGGATCGAGCCCGGCTTCGCGCATGGTCTCGGAGAAAAGCTCGACCTTGCCGGTGCGGGTGGCAAACGGTGCGTCGGTGAAATTGCCCGGCCGCCACGGTACAGGCACGCAACCGGTGCGCTGCAGCTCCTCGAACGAAATGCCGCTGTCGCCCAGGATGAACTCGTTGAAGGCGCGCTGATTGCGCCACGGCAGGAAGTTTTTGCTGATGGCGCCGCGTTGCGCCAGCCGGTCGACGAGGTCGATCGCGATGTCGAGGTCGCAACGCGCCTCGCCGCGCGGCGGGACCGCGGCGCGCGTATAGACCACCGCCGGGCCGCCGGCTGCGAACGATACTTCTTCCTCCTCCAGCGCCGTGGTCTTCGGCAGCACGAGGTCCGCCAGTTCCGCGGTCGGCGTCATCTCGTGGGTGGCGACGGCGAGGAAATCGAGTGCGCGCAGCGCCGCTTTGGTGCGCGCCGTGTCCGGATAGGTGACCAGGATATTGACGCCGCTCACGTAGAGCGCGCGCACCGGATAGGGCTTGGCGGTGAGGATCGCGGAGATGACCGACGGGTTGTGACACGCGGTCTGCCAGCCTTGCGGGCCCGCCCACAGCGGAAACTGCGCGGCGCCGATCGTCCGCTCCTCGATGGCGCGCGGCAACCGGAACTCGGGCCGGTGCAGCACGTCGAGATAGGTCGAGAATCCGCGCGGCGGCTTCACGCGCCGGTTGCCGCCGAGCCGATCGACGTTGCCGCCGATCGCCATCAGACAGTGAAACGCGCGGTAGGTCTGCACGCCGGCACTGAACGCGTCGATGCCGTGGCCGCTCACGAAGGCAGATGGGCCGTCGGCATACATGAGCGCCGCCGCCGTGATGGCATCGGCCGGAACGCCGGTGAACTGCGCGGCGAGCGCCGGCGTGCAGGAAGCGACGCGCTCTTTGAGTTCCGCGAAGCCGTGGCACCAGCGTGCGACGAATGTGCGGTCGTAAAGCCCCTGCGCGATCATCACCTGCATCATGGCGAGCGCGATGGCGGCGTCGGTGCCGGGACGCGCGCGTAGCCACAGGTCGGCGAGGTCGCACGCCGGTATGCGCTTGGGGTCGATCACGATGACGCGGGCGCCGCGCTCCTTCGCCTGTTTGATCGCCGCCCATTGCACCGGATCGGCCGCGTAGGAATTGCGCCCGACGATGAGGATGGTGCGCGCGTTCGCCACGTCGTCGCCGCCCACGGGAACCCCGGTGGCGCGTGCGCTGACCGCGCGGCAGCCGCCGCACAGGTCCTGATTGATCATCCAGTTGGGGCTGCCGAGCGAGCGCATCAGCAGCGCGACGATGAGCCCGCGGCTGAAGAAGGCGCCGCTCACCGCCCCGGCGATGGCGAGCGGCCCGTGTTCCCCGCGCACCGCGGCGAGGCGGTCCGCCATTTCGTCGAGCGCCTCGTCCCAGGAAATTTCCCGCCACGCTCCGCTGCCGCGCGGCCCGGCGCGGCGGCGCGGCCGCACCACGCGCGAGGGGCTCTCCGTGATGCCGGGCGCGCCGCGGATGCCTTTGATGCAGAACGCGCCCTTCGAATAGGGATGCTCCGGATTGGGCGCCACCTTGGTGACGCGGCCGTTCTCGACCGTCACCAGCGAGCCGCAGCACACCGAGCACTCCCAGCAGGTGCTGGGGAAGGTGCCGTCGCCGCTATTTGATGCGCGGGATTCCATTTGTTGGCACCTGTAGCCCGGATGACGCCGCGAAGCGGCGGATATCCGGGGCCGCTACCCCGCATTTCGCTTCGCTCATGCGGGCTACGAACTCAATACGACCGCGGCATGCCGAGCACGTGTTCGCCCAGGAACGCGAGGATCAGGTTGGTCGAGATCGGGGCGATCTGCATCAGCCGGGTCTCGCGCCACTTGCGTTCGACGTCGTACTCCTTGGCGTAGCCGAAGCCGCCGTGGGTCTGGAGCGCGGCTTCCGCCGCATGCCACGCCGCTTCCGAGGCGAGCAGCTTCGCCATGTTGGCCTCGGGTCCGCACGGCCGATGCGCGTCGAACAGCGCCGCCGCCTTGCGCACCATCAAATCGGCCGCTTCGGTCTCCGCATAGGCGCGCGCGATCGGGAACTGCACGCCCTGGTTCTGGCCGATCGGCCGGTCGAACACCACGCGCTCGTTCGCGTATTTCGCCGCAGTGCGAATGAACCAGCGCGCATCTCCGATACTCTCCGAGGCGATCAGCACCCGCTCGGCGTTCATGCCGTCGAGGATGTAGCGGAAGCCCTTGCCCTCTTCGCCCACCAGGTTCTCGGCCGGCACCTCCATGCCGTCCATGAACACTTCGCACGACTGATGATTGATCATCGCCTTGAGCGGGCGGATGTCGAGGCCGTTGCCGAGCGCCGCGCGGATGTCGACGAGGAAGACCGAGAGGCCGTCGGTGCGCCGCTTCACCTTGTCGACCGGCGTCGTGCGCGCGAGCAGCAGCATCAGGTCGGAATGGAGCGCGCGCGAGGTCCACACCTTCTGGCCATGCACGACGTATTTGTCGTTGCCCAGGCGCTCGGCGCGCGTTTTCAGTTTGGTCGTGTCCGTGCCGGAGGTCGGCTCGGTGACGCCGAACGCCTGCAGGCGCAGTTCGCCCGAGGCGATTTTCGGCAGGTACCGTCGTTTCTGCTCGGGGCTGCCGTGCCGCAGCACGGTGCCCATGATGTACATCTGCGCGTGACACGCCGCGGCGTTGCAGCCCGACGCGTGCACCTCTTCGAGGATCACCGAGGCGGCGCGCAGCGGCAGGCCCGAGCCGCCGTATTCCTCCGGGATCAGCGCGCCGAGGAAACCCGCCTGCGTGAGCGCGGTGACGAACTCGGTCGGATAGGCTTCGTGCGCTTCGAGGTCGCGCCAATAGGCGCCGGGGAATTTCTCGCAGATGCGGCGCACCGCCTCGCGGATGTCGGCATGGTCTTCGCCGATCGGCAGCGCGACATCCTGGCTCTCGGGGCGGGTCGCAACGTCGTTCATGATGAATACTCCTTGCTATCCGATCTTCACCTCTCCCCGCTTGCGACGCTTCGCGGGGAGGGATTAAACTCACTCTCCCTTAAACACCGGCTTGCGCTTCTCGTTGAAGGCGCGGATGCCTTCCTCGCGGTCCTTGGTCGGGATCAGCCGATTATACGCCTCGATTTCGAACAGCAGGCCGTTTTTCAGGTCCATCTGCACGCCGTGATGGATCGCCTTCTTGGCCTGCCGTACCGACAACGGCGCATTGGCCGCAATTGTTTCCGCCGTCGCCAGCGCGTCCTGCATCAAGGTCTCGGGCGGGCACAGCCGGTTGACGATGCCCCAGCGCAAGGCGTCCTCGGCGGTGAACGGCTTGCCGGTGAGGATGATCTCCTTCGCGCGCCGCTCGCCCACCGCGCGCGGCAGAAGCTGCGTGCCGCCGGCGCCCGGCATGATGCCGAGCGTCACCTCGGTAAGTGCGAAGCGCGCGGTCGGCACCGCATAGGCGAAGTCGCACGCGAGCGTCATCTCGCAGCCCCCCGCGTAGGCCGGGCCATTGACGGCCGCGATCACCGGCACCGGGCAATCGAGCAGCGCCCAGTACTGGCGCTCGAAAATCTCGTGCTGCGCCTCCCACTGCGCCTTGGTCATGCCGTTGCGTTCTTTAAGATCGCCGCCGGCGCAGAACACGCGGCCGCCCGCGCCGGTGAGGATCGCGGCGCGCACCGCGCCCGGTTCGGCAATCAGGCCGGTCCACAGATCGAGCAGGTCGCGCCCCATCTGGGTGTTGAGCGCGTTTGCGACCTCCGGCCGGTTCAAGGTGACGATCAGCACGTGCTCGCCGTGCTTCTCGACGCGCAGCGTCTGGTAGTCCGTTTTCATCGGCGCGACATCGTCCTCGGTTGCGCAGGCGGAGCAAGCACCTCGTCGGTGTGCTCGCCGAGCTGCGGAGCGGCGCGGCGGAACGGCGGACGCTCGCCGTCGAACGACAGCGGCAGGCCCATGATGGTGAGCCGTCCGTCCGGGCTTTCCTGCAGCATCCCGAGCGCTTTCGTCTGCGGGTGCGCCAGCACCTCGTCGACGCTTTGCATCGGCGCCGAGGGCACGCCGGCGGCCTCCAGCACCGTCTGCCACGCAGCGCTCGTCCCCGTGCGCGTGACCTCTTCGATCAGGCCGTCGAGCGCGACGCGGTTCTGCACCCGGCGCGGATTGTCGCGAAAGCGCGCGTCGTCCGCCCACTCGGGATGGCCGAGCGCACCCGCAAGCTTGCCGAACAGTTTGTCGTTGCCGGCGCCGATGAGCAGATAGCCGTCGCTGGTGGCGTAGCCGCGATAGGGCACGATGCCGAAGGTGCCGGAGCCGTGCCGCTTCGGCACCTCGCCCGATGCCTGATAGTTGGCGGCGTGGTAGCTCATCCAGGCGAGCGAGGTCTCGTAAAGCGAGGTGTCGACCGTCGTGCCCTCGCCGGTGAGCGTACGGTGATGCAGCGCGGCGAGGATTCCGATCGCCGACCACATCCCGGCGCCCATATCGATGATCGAGGTGCCGACGCGCACCGGCGGCTCGCCCGCCTCGCCGGTGACGCTCATGAGACCGCCGAATGCCTGCATGAGCGGATCGTAGCCGGGCCGGCGGGCGAGCGGCCCGGCGCGGCCGAACGCGCCGATGCCGCAGTAGATCAGGCGCTTGTTGCGCGCGCGCAACGTCGCGGCGTCGAGGCCGAGTTCTTCCACCATGCCCGGCCGCAGGTTCTGGATGAGAACGTCGGCGCGTTCCTCGATCAGCCGCCGCAGAGCCGCGCGTTCGTTCTCATCGCGCAGATCGACGGTGACCGAGAGCTTGTGGCGGTTGAGACTCTGGAAGATCGCCGAGGACCCGTGCCAGTAGGGCGGCGCCCAATGGCGCGCATCGTCGCCGCCCTCGCACTTCTCGACCTTGATCACCGTGGCGCCGAGGTCGGCGAGGATCTCAGCGGCGTAAGGGGCGGCGACGCTGTGGCCGAGCTCGATCACGGTGATGTCGGCGAGAGGCGTCGCGGCAGTCATGGGTTTTCCGGCGTTGGCACGGGTGAAAGTACACCTCGGGTAGCCCAGCGGCTAGGTGCAGGCAAAGACTGGTTCGTCGCAACGCGAGCCCCGGCAATACATGATAGGATGCACAACCTTTGCGTAGAGCGACTTCAATGGTGCACGACCCGACGGTATATCGTCCGAGCCAACCGATGGCGGGGGGCGCGCTTACCCGCGCCCAACGCATTTTTTGTTGGGCTCTTCTAGTCGGCGGGCTGTTGACGATTCTAGCAGCTGCGCTTGACGGCTCTTCATCTCCGCCAACCCTTACGCAACCTGGCGGCGGCTCATTTGCGGAAGCCGTGAAGGCAATGCTGCGCGAGGAGCAGATCTTGCATGCGTCGATCCCGCGCTGGCTTCTTTTGGCATTCGGGGCAGCAACTTCGCTGCTGGCCTTCTTCGGCTTGCGCGGAAAGCAATGGGCGTTTTGGGCGCTGCTGATCATGTTTCTTCCGCAATGCTTCGAGTATGTTTCAGATCAATTTTCTTACTCGCTTATAGGTCCGTGGTCCTTCGCCGTCGGGTGGGGCTGGATATCTCCACCGAGGCGTGTCAACATCAATATTCTTGCGATCGTAATTTGTTTTTTCGCCGCGGGAACCGCGTTGTCGCTGCGCGAACGTAAGGTGGAGGAACGGGAATCCGCGTCACGGATCGAGCCGTCGTTTTAATCGGCGCTCCCGCCCGGGTTCCGCCGCTTGACCGGCCGGGAGCCCGGCGACTACGCTTTCGCAAATTCCCCACCGAGGACACGCCCATGCCGGCCCCCCTGACCCGTTCGCTCGGAAGTTTCGCCGCCAGCCTCAAATACGACATGCTTCCCGCCAAGGCGGTCGAGGCGGTGCGGCTCGGGTTCACCGACTGCGTCGCCGTGATGATGGCGGGCGTGCGCGAGCCGGTGCTGCACATCGTCTCATCGACCATGGTGCGCACCGACCCGAAGGGCGAGGCGCGCATCTGCCTCGGGCGCGAACGTGCCAGCGCCATCGACGCGGCGCTCGCCAACGGCGTTGCCGGCCACGCGCTCGATTATGACGACGTGGCGCTCGCCGGTCATCCCAGCACGGTGCTGGTGCCGGCGATCCTCGCCGAGGCCGAGGCGATCGGCGCCGACGGCCGCGCGGCGGTCACCGCTTATGTGGCAGGCTACGAGACCTGGGCGCGGCTCATCGAGCGCGACCCCGATCCCTATCACCGCAAGGGCTGGCACCCGACCGCGGTGGCCGGGCCCGTCGCGGCCGCGGCCGCGATCGCCAACCTGCGCCGGCTCGA
>Ga0153928_1000177_pt1 | contig 33163 bp, 33 predicted proteins | sample TSNJ012MetaG_FD_106656 | JGI IMG/M metagenome (GOLD analysis project Ga0153928, IMG submission 106656) | Attine ant fungus gardens microbial communities from New Jersey, USA - TSNJ012 MetaG | ecosystem: Host-associated > Fungi > Mycelium > Unclassified | place: USA: New Jersey, Wharton State...
AACTGAAACCGTACGCTGATCTTGCGGAAAGGAGTTTTCTATGACGGATTCCACCTTTGGTTTTGTCGGGTTCGGACTGATTGGCGGTTCCATTGCCAAAGGGATCAAGCGCAGTCTTCCGGATGCGGTCATTATGGCCTATATGCGAAGCCGGGAAAAACTGGAACAGGCCCAGAATGATGGTATTGTTGATATCACCCTGGACGGTGTCGATGAACACTTAAACGAATGTGATATTATTTTCCTCTGCACACCGGTTGAATACAACGCCCGCTACCTGTCGGAAATCCGGCCGTTCCTGAAACCGGGGGCCCTGCTCACCGATGTGGGCAGCACGAAAACAAATATCCATGAAGCAGTTACCGAACTGGGCCTGGAGGATTGTTTTATCGGCGGACATCCGATGGCCGGTTCCGAGAAAACCGGTTACGAGAATGCCACCGACCATTTGTTAGAGAATGCTTACTATGTGATTACTCCGACTTCCCGTTCCAATCAGGCCGATATCGACCGCATGGTGGCGGTAGCAAATACCATTGGCGCGCTTCCGATTGTTCTGGATTATCGGGAGCATGACCGGGTGGCCGCAGCAATCAGTCATCTGCCGCATATCATTGCTTCCAGTCTGGTCAATCTGGTCCGGGACAGCGACAATCCCCTGACGATAATGAAACGGCTGGCGGCCGGCGGTTTTAAAGATATTACCCGGATCGCTTCCTCGTCACCGGAAATGTGGGAGCAAATTTGTATGACCAATACGGATAATATTGCTGCCATGCTGGAAACCTATATTGCCTCACTGACCGATACGCTGAATGAACTCCGGCAACATAATGCATCAGCGATCCATCAGCTCTTTGATACTTCCCGGACTTACCGGAACAGTATCACCGATACTGTCTATGGCTCGGTTGCACCGGAATATTCCTTTACGGTCGATGTGGTCGACGAGCCCGGGGCAATTTCTACCCTGGCCGTAATCTTAAGTGCCCGGGGCATCAGCATCCGTAACATCGGCATCAATCACAACCGGGAGCACGGCGAGCATGCCTTAAAGATTATCTTCTATGATGAGCCGTCAATGAATGCCGCCTGGAAGCAGCTGCGGAAATATAATTATGAACTGCATCGGATTCAGTAAGGTACGAGGAGGAAGATCATGAAATTCAAGAAAGTAAATGGATTAAAAGGGGAAGTAACGATCCCGGGTGACAAATCAGTTTCTCACCGCAGTGTGATGTTTGGCTCAATTGCAAAAGGTACTACGGAAATTCAACATTTCCTGCAAGGCGCCGACTGTCTGTCCAGTATTGCATGCTTTCAGAAAATGGGCGTTGCCATTGAAAATCATGGCAATCAGGTACTGGTTCATGGAAATGGTTTAAGAGGTCTGAAAAAGCCGGATTCTATTCTGGATTGCGGTAATAGCGGTACTACGATCCGTCTGATTTCCGGTATTTTGGCAGCCCAGGATTTTACCGTCACCCTGACCGGCGATGAATCGATACAAAAGCGTCCCATGAAACGAATCATGACTCCCCTGTCGCAGATGGGGGCGCAGATTCGCAGCATTCATGATAATGGCTGTGCACCTTTAGAAATCACCGGCACTTTGCTGCACGGAATTCACTACCAGTCTCCCGTTGCCTCTGCCCAGGTCAAATCCGCGGTCCTATTGGCCGGCCTTTACGCTGATGGGGAAACAAAAGTTACCGAACCGGAGCTTTCACGCAACCATACAGAGCTTATGCTGTCCAGTTTTGGGGCAAATGTGAAAACCGAAGGAACTACCGCCACCATCCAACCGGCAGCAGAATTATATGGGCAAAAGATACTGGTACCGGGTGACATCTCTTCCGCTGCTTTCTTCATTGCGGCCGGATTGATGGTGCCAAATTCAGAGATCCTGATCAAAAATACCGGTATTAATCCGACCCGTGATGGAATCATCCATGTATGCAAGGCAATGGGGGCTGATATTTCTTTATTGAATGTTTGTGATGATATCGGCGAACCGACTGCTGACATTCTGGTCAGAAGCAGTTCGTTACATGGTACCACGGTCGGCGGCGCCATCATTCCGACTTTAATTGATGAACTGCCGATGATCGCCGCCATGGCCTGCTTTGCCGAGGGAACTACGGTCATCAAGGATGCCGCCGAACTGAAAGTAAAAGAATCCAACCGGATCGAGGTCATGGTTCGTAATCTGTCGGCCATGGGAGCTGATGTGGAAGAAACCGAAGACGGGATGATCATCCGCGGCGGCAAACCGCTGCACGGGGCTGTTATTGACAGTAAAGACGATCATCGCATCGCCATGACCTTTGCCATCGCCGGTTGTCTTGCCGATGGGGAAACGCAGATCCTGGGAGCAGAATGTGTTAACATTTCTTACCCGGAATTTTATGAGGATTTAAAGCGGCTTAGCTGCGATATCTGAAAATCGTATACGGATACCCTTGCAATTTTTCGTCAGGTATCCGCATATGCACCGCCTTTGTCGACGGGTTGGATTACTGCTTCTTTCAGTAATTTTGTACAATGAAAAATAGAGCAGCCGAAGCAGCCCTTGATATGTTATAATTGCTGCCGACAGGGAGCGGCAGCAAGTCTGCTCCCCTGTCAACTCTCAAATATTATGCTATGTCACGCTTTTGCTCCATCTGCAAGGCCTCATTCAATCTCTTTTTCAAGAAATCATGCCCTTCACCAATGACATCAATTTTTTTATTTGTATCATTTTCGAGCGTGATTCGTACAGAAGTCACTTTCCGATCCAACTCGTCCAGTTTCTCAAGTATTAATTGTTCTATTTCTGTCATTTTGATTCCTTCTTTCTCCGCCTGCCCGGTCATTTATCTAAAATATTTCTCTTTCATGCCTTTACTGGAGGTCGAATTATACACTCGATATTTCTGATCGATCAATATCTCAATCACGTATTTTCACATCCTCCCACACAATACTTTCCCCTTTAAACCTCATCCACTCAAAATCATCATAGATAACCCCATGTGTCCGTTTTACAATCTCAAACACATTGTACTCCTCCAGGCCAATACTGGCCAGCAGTTCCTTAATATTCGGACGCTCCGGCGGCACACAGCGGTCTTCCAGCCAACTAAAAATTGTCGCATAAGAAACGATATCCTCGGAAGCAAAAAACGGATGTTTCTTTGAAGCGGGCAACAGCTTGAAGGTAAGCAATTTTCCGTCCCTGATGGCAACCTCCGCCATCTCATCATTCTTTTCCATGATTGTAAACTCCATTCCTGCCACATCCTCACCTCACCTTCCCACGCTGCATGCTGCACTCACCACAGCTTCTTTTACTCATCCCAATTATGATAAACCGCCTGCACATCATCATCTGCATCCAGCAGATCCAGCAGCTTATTCATCTTCTTAATATCCTCTTCCTCCGTCAGCTCCGCCCATGTCTGCGGAATCATCGTAACCGCAGCTTCCATCATCACAATCCCGGCGGCCTCCAGCGCCTCGCGAACCTGGCTGAAATCATCCGGATCGGTAATTACTTCAAAGCTGTCTTCTTCTTCCCCAAAATCCTCAGCACCGGCATCCAGCGCCATCAGCATCAATTCATCAGCATCCATATCACACTCTTCTTTATCAATGATGATCTGCCCCTTCTTATCAAACAGAAAGGACACGCTGCCCTGGGCACCGACATTTCCGTTTCCTTTGGTAAAGGCGCTTCTTACATTAGCCGCCGTACGGTTCTTATTATCTGTCAAGGTATCGACAATAATGGCTACACCGCTTGGTCCGTAGCCTTCATAGGTTAATACCTCATAATTTACCGAGCTGGCATCGCCGGCAGCTTTTTTGATTCCCCGGTCAATCGTATCGTTGGGCATATTATTCGCTTTCGCCTTTGCAATCACATCACGCAGCCTGCTGTTATTTGCCGGATCCGCTCCGCCTTCCTTTACCGCAACCGCAATCTCACGCCCGATTACGGTAAAAATCTTCCCTTTCGCCGAATCATTTCTTTCTTTTTTGTGTTTAATATTGGCAAATTTTGAATGTCCTGACATTGGAACAACACTCCTTCTCTTTTTTCTCTTTTCGTCCTTGATGAATATCCCATCAAAATCTCTATTATTTTAGCATCAAACGGCAATAATATCAAGTCTTAACCCCAAGCTCACCAAGCTCCGCCGCAAGATTCCGCAGCCACTTCTTCTGCCGGTAGCGGATGATTCCCAGTACCGCCTTATAGATCTCCTCCGTCATCACCATGGCATACACAATATAGATCGGCTGTTTCAGCCACAGTCCACCGATAAATGCCATCGGAATACCAATCAGCCACACCCCGCTGGTATCAATCATCAGACACACCTTTGTATCGCCACCGCTGCGCAAAATGCCGACGATATTAATGAAATTGAACATCTTAAACGGCATATACAGAATAAACATGCTCAGGCACCGGCTGACATCCATAGCCACCGCCGGCGAGATCTGATACATTCCAATTACAGAAGGACGGATCATATAACAAATTGCCATGGCCGCCAGGGTAACAAAAAACTGCAGCATAATAAAATACTTTGCATATATTTCCGCCCGCTTCATCTTGCCGGCACCCATTTCATTCCCCAGGATTACGGCGGTTGCGGCGCTGAGTCCCTGAAACAGCACCACCACAATATCCTGAATCGTTGTCGCAATCGTAATCGCAGCCACTGCACCGTCACCCATCCGGCCATAGGCCAGGGAATAGATCGTCGTCCCCAGTCCCCAGATAAACTCGTTAGCAATCACCGGGCTGGTCGTTGCGAAAAACTGCCGGACAAAAGACCGGCTATAGCCAAACAAATCCCGAACCCGGCACGCCAGCGGCGATTTGGTTGCATAATTCAGGCACAGGATCAAGGTCATCTCAACGATTCGGGCAATGACGGTCGCCAGTGCCGCACCTGGTGCACCTAAAGCCGGGGCGCCGCATTTTCCAAAAATCAGAATATAATTTAAGATGATATTCACCACAATCGCAACACAGCTGAAAACCACCGGTGCCTTCACCCGGCCCACTGCCCGCATCATCGCCACATATGTATTCGTAATTGCAATAAACGGATAGGCCCACGCCACAACTGCCAGGTACCTGGCTCCAATCTCAACCGCCCCTTCACTGGTTGTAAAAATCCTCATTACCATCTGCGGTGCCAGTTCACTGGGAATCACAAACAGCAAAGAACCAAGAACAGCGATGGAAAGCGCCATTCCTAATACTTTGCGAATATTCTTCACATCCTTAATCCCCCAGTATTGGGCGGCCAAAACACCAGAACCGCTGACCACGCCAAATACCAGCAAAGAAAACACAAAAAATACTTTATTTGCCAGTCCCACTGCCGCAATGGTAGTCTCGCCCAGGGTACCAATCATCAAGGTGTCTACCAGATTAACAATTGTATTTAACATCCCCTGCAGCGCCACCGGCAACGCAATGCGCGTTGCTTTTTGTAAAAACACATGATCCCGGAACATATCCCTGGTATCGTTAACTATACTTCCCATACGCCTCCTGTACTCAAAAAGAAACGCCTTAATCAAGGCGTTCACTCTTGCTATCTGTCATACCTCTGCCACTGCTGCTTCACTTGCCGGTTCTTCTTTCGCCGAAAATGCTTCTTCCGGGAGCTTCACCACCCGAACCGATTGAATCATCTTATTTTCTATCTTAATAACCGAAAACAAATACCCCATATAGACAATATCCGGTTCCTCTTCGGCACCGGGAATCCGGTCCAGGCGGGAAATCAAAAGTCCATTCAAAGTATCATAGTTATTCAGGTCTTCCGCCGGGAATTCAATTCCCATAACTTCTGCCGCTTCTTTAAGTGGGGTCAAACCATCCATCAGCAGCGAATCATCATCCAACCGGACAATATATTCTTCATCAACATCATATTCATCCAGAATATTGCCAACAATTTCCTCCAGGATATCCTCCATGGTTACCAGTCCTGTTGTTTGTCCATACTCATCTACAACAATCGCCATGTGCATCTTTCGGGACTGCATTTCCTTAAACAGCGAATTGATATTCCGGGTCTCCGGGATAAAACGGGCCTCCCGCATCATCTCCGGAACCGTCCTAAGCTCCATCCCGGACTCTTTTGCATCCCCCACACGAATCAATACATCCCGCATATGTACAGTACCGATGATATCATCCATGTCTTTTCCATATACCGGGTAACGGGAATTCTTCCCTTCTTTCAGTACGAACCGGGCGGCATCCTTTAACAGCATCGCGCCATCCAGCGCAACGATGTTCTTGCGGTGGGTCATAATGTCCCCTGCTTCCAACGCTGTAAACTCAAAGATATTTGTAATCATCTCTGCTTCACTGCCTTTCAGAACGCCCTGTTCATGACCTTCATGGACCATCGTCATGATACCTTCTTCTGTCACGTTCTCGCGGCAGGATTTTTTGTATCTGTAAATCAGGTATACCACTATGGCAATCGCTGCCAGGGCACACAAAATCAACAAATACGAATAGTCATCATCCATGTAATAACTCGAACTCCTTTTATTCTCTTATTATACTATTATCAGGTTCTCTTTTGGATTATACCATACCATATCAACTAAGTTCAAGTGTTCACAGTATACCAAATTTCCGTTCTTTCGTCAATGGTGAACTATGTAGTCAACTCCAAGCTTACCATCAACGCATGGTCCACCTTCTGCTGCAATTCGTTATCAATGTGGCATATTTTTTCTTTTAATCGCTGTTTATCAATGGTTCGCAGCTGTTCCAGCAAAATCACCGAATCCTTTACCATATCGCATCTTCTGGTATCCAGTTCCACATGGGTGGGCAATTTTGCTTTATTCATCTTGGATGTAATGGCCGCACAGATTACGGTGGGACTATGTTTATTGCCGACATCGTTCTGAATGATCAGGACCGGACGAACACCGCCCTGTTCCGACCCTACCACCGGCCGCAGATCGGCATAATAGATATCTCCTCGTTTGATTATCACAGTTTCACACTCCGTTCATATATTTACAAGCGAAGTATTGCCATTTTCCGGCTTTGGTATACCTCTATAGGTATTTTATGATTCAAACGAGCTTTCTGTTATCCTTTCCATGCTCTCAAATCCATGATAAATATCGTCAAAATAATCTTTACAGCCAATTACCTTGTTTTCCATGACATAAACCCGGGGAATTCGTTTGCTGATATCACAGATAATTTCATAATGAAAACCGCCGCCGATGGCCGCCAGATCCTCTACCCGGATTTCCGCTTCCCCATCCCGGCCAATCAAAGTCACCTCGGTATCCACCGTCACATCTGCAATCCCGGTCACATCGACCATCATCTGATCCATGCAAACCCGGCCCAGAACAGGCGCTTTCCGGCCATGAATCAGGACATGCCCTTTACCGGAAAGATTCCGGGGATAGCCGTCGCCATAGCCCACCGGAACAGTGGCGACGACCGTCTCCCGCCCGGCTCGGAAAGTACCGCCATAGCTTACTTCCCGGCCCGCGGAAATGGTCTTGACATAGGTGACAACGCTTTTCAGTTCCATCACCGGCTTTAAGGGCACTGCCGGCCGGTTAACCATCTCATCTGACGGATACAGGCCATAGATGGAAATCCCCGGCCGCACCAGGTCATAATCCGCCGGTGGCAGATCAATCACACCGGCACTGTTGGAACAATGTTTCACCGGAATCTCAAGCCCCTGTTGTTTCAGCAGGTTAAGAAAATTCTCATATAACACAATTTGCTGCCTGGCCCCGGACTTATCAGTCTCATCTGCTTTGGCAAAGTGGGTAAATATCCCTTCCACCGCCAGACCCGGCAGTCCACAAATCGCAGCTGCCAGATTGGCCCCGGCGATATCAGCGGACAGACCGATCCGGCTCATGCCGGTATCCAGCGCCAAATGCACCCTGGCCTTTTGCCCCCGGCACACAGCCAGTCCGGAAAGCGGCAGTGCCTGTTCCATCGTAAAGACGGTTGCGGTGATATCTTCCTGCAGCAAATCTTCATACCGGCTTTCGTGGGTCACGCCCAAAATCAACACCGGTTTGATGATTCCATGGTGCCGCAATATCAATGCCTCCTCAATCGTAGCCACCGCATAGCCGGCCACATATGGTGCCAAAGCCAAAGCTACCGGTACCGCCCCATGGCCGTATCCGTCTGCTTTTACCACTGCGAGTATGTCCGTTCCCGGTGTAAGATGCCGTTTTATGGATTGGATATTAAATATTACATGATCCAAATTAACCCTGGCATATACTCTGGTATAATTTTTCATAATATTACCGTTTTTGTTACCTTCCTGATTACCTGACCAACACAATCAGCAATCTCATGGGCCAGGACACCATACATCCCCCGCTCTTCCACGGCCGCCTCACCAGCTAAACCATGCAGATACACCCCATAAGAAGCCGCCTCATTCAGTTCCATTCCCTGCGCCAGTAAGCCGCCGATCATACCAGTCAGCACATCACCGGCACCCGCTTTGGCCATACCACTGCTGCCACTGGTGTTTACACAGACCTCCCCTTCTTTATCCGCAATGATGGTAGCGGCATCCTTCAAGACACAGGTTATTCCATGACGCACACTATAATTCCTGGCTTCTTCCACCGGATTCTCTTTCAGTTCGGCGATGCCCAGTCCGGTTAGCCGCATCATTTCACCCATATGCGGAGTGACAATAATATTTTCCGTAAAATAACCGGTTAATTCCGAATACATCGCCAGCGTGTTCAACGCATCTGCATCCAGCACCATTGGGACATATGCATAAGTCAGCACCGCTTCCACCAAATCCCGGGAATAGGGATCCTGGCCCAGTCCCGGACCCAGAATAATGGCCGTGGCCCAGTCACACTGACTGGCTACCATATCATAAAACGCATTCCGGTCTGCCGTTAACAGCTCTGTCTCATAGGTTTCCACTATCGCTTCCGGCAGCTGTGACTGCAGAATCTGGCGGTTTTCCTCGACGGTCAGAATCTTTACCAGCCCGGCTCCGATCCGATAGGCGCCCCAGGCACTCAAAAACGCCGCCCCGCTCATACCGGCCGAACCGGCGATGATCAGCAGTTTACCATAAGTCCCTTTATTGGCATCCGCTGCCCGCACCGGCAGATTCTTTAAATCCGCCGGTTCCAGAATACGGGCATCCCAGCCAACCTTTTTCAGGCTCTGGGCCGAAAATCCGATATCAACCACCTGCAGCTTACCGGTATATGCCCGGCCCGGAAAAAGCAGCAGGCCAGTCTTACGGTAACCAAAAGTAACCGTCACCGAAGCCTTAAGGGCAGTGCCCAGAACCTGGCCGGTATCCGCATGGATTCCCGAGGGAATATCCACCGCCACCACCCGGCTTCCTGACTGGCCGGCAAGAAGTTTTAACAGACTTTCCGCTTCACCCGCCACCGGCCGGCTAAGACCTACACCAAAGACAGCATCAATAATCACATCGCATTTGCCGGGAATGAAATCGCCAAATTCTACCAATTCCAGCCCCAGCTGTCCGGCAATCCGCTGCTGCTGCCGGTTCTCAGCCGTAGCGTAATCGGGATTGCCGGTCAGAATCACGGTAACATCATAACCTTTTTCATGCAGAATCCGGCCGGCGGCAATTCCGTCCGCACCGTTATTGCCCATTCCGCATGCCGCCCAGACCCGGACCGGACGCCCGTCACTTAAGCACTCTGCCGCTTCCGCTACCGCCAGAGCCGCCCGCTCCATCAGAACCATCGCCGGTATCCCTATGCGGTCAATGGTATCGGCATCAATCTGCTTCATTTGTTTTCCGGTCACACTATACTTCATCAGCCTTCCTCCATACCTTCCCCAATGGCAATCGCCGCAGAGCATTCGTCCGTGTTGGTAATTGATACATGAATCCGTTGAATTCCCCGCTGTTTTGCCAGTTCTTTTGCACCTTCATACAACTTCACATAGGGCTTGCCCAGTTCATCCCGCAGCACTTCAATGTGAATCGGCATGAATGTTTGAAAACCGGTGCCAAGGGCCTTGGCAACCGCCTCTTTTACCGCAAAATTGCCGGCAAGGTGAGAGGGATTCCCCCTCGCTTGCCGGCACTCTTCTTCGGTAAAGATACGCGTTAAAAAGGCATCCTTTTTGCATGCCTTTTCCATGCGTTCTATTTCCACCATATCAATCCCGATTCCAAGTATCATTTTTTACTATCCTTCGTCCTTTTTCCCGTATCCCGTGCTTCTTTGTCCTGCAGACTGCAAACACGATAAGACAACCGCATCAGACTTTCTGATAAATGCACATTCTCCACGACTACATCATCCGGCACATTCAAATCCACATGAGCAAAATTCCAGATTGCCTTAATTCCTGCCGATACCAGCCGGTCGGCAATCTCCGGCGCTTTCGTTTTGGGAATCGTCAGGGCCGCCATCCGGACATTATTTTCTTTGACGAACTGCTCCAGATCATCCAGATTACGAATCTCAATACCACGCACTACCAATCCGATCAACCGTGGGTTAATGTCAAACATGCCCTTAATCAGGAAACCACGCTTTTCAAAATTAGCATAATTTGCAATGGCCTGTCCCAGGTTACCGGCACCGATGACAATCAGATTATGCTGACGGTCAATCCCCAGAATCTTGCCGATCTCCGTATATAGATACTTTACATTATATCCATACCCTTGCTGACCAAACCCGCCAAAATTATTCAGATCCTGGCGAATCTGGGAGGCGGTTACTTTCATCCTGATACTTAGTTCATTGGACGAGATACGCTCAACTCCTGACTCCAGAAGCTCCCCCAAATAGCGGTAATATCTCGGAAGCCTTGTGATGACTGCCTTAGATATTTCTCTTTCTTCCATGATATGCCCCTCTCCTACTTTTACTTTACTGATACTATTATACCGTTGGGTTAATTTATTGTCAAACATGTTTTGGCAAAGAATGCCTGAAATGATTGAAAAAAAACAAAACCTATATTATACTTTCTTGTGATGGGCTAAAATCTGCCCGTGTTATATTTAGAAATGGAGAACAATTATGATTTTGTCTTGTAACCGTATCAGTAAGGCTTTCGGCACCGATCAGATTCTGTCCGAAGTGTCCTTTCATATAGAAGAGCAGGAAAAAGCTGCCATTGTCGGCATCAACGGTGCCGGTAAATCAACTTTGCTGAAGATAATTGTTGGCGAACTAACTGCCGATGAGGGAGAAGTCGTCATCGCCAAAGGAAAGTCCCTGGGCTATCTGGCACAGCATCAGGACCTGGAAAGCAGCCGCACGATCTATGATGAGCTTAAAGAAGTGAAACGTCCGCTGATTGAGATGGAAGCGCAGATCCGCCGGCTGGAGCTGACGATGAAAGATGCCGCCGGTGAGGAGCTGGAACAGATGTTGGCCGCTTACAGCCGTCTGAACCACTCATTTGAGCTGCAGGATGGCTATGCCTGGCAAAGTGAACTTACCGGCGTTTTAAAAGGTCTGGGTTTTGATGAGAATGAATTTGCCAAAACGGTCTCCACCCTCTCCGGCGGGCAAAAAACCCGGATATCTCTGGGTAAGCTGCTGCTGTCACGGCCGGATATCATTCTGTTAGATGAGCCCACCAACCACCTGGATATGGAATCCATTACCTGGTTGGAGAATTATCTGTTGAATTACCGCGGAGCAGTTATGATCGTCGCCCATGACCGGTATTTCCTGAACCGGGTGGTCCGTAAGATTGTTGAACTGGAGCATGGAGAGGCAGCTGTATACACGGGCAATTACATGGATTACAGCGAGAAAAAAGCGATGATCCGGGCGGCGCAGATGAAAGCCTGGCTGAATCAGCAGCAGGAAATCAAACATCAGGAAGAGGTCATTACCCGGCTTAAATCCTTCAACCGGGAAAAATCCATTAAGCGGGCAGAAAGCCGGGAAAAGATGCTGGCCAAGATTGAGGTTCTGGACAAACCAGCCCAGGTTCATGATGAAATGCACATTATGCTGGAACCAAATATTACCAGTGGGAACGATGTGCTTACGGTTCGGGAATTAAGCAAATCCTTCGGTAAGCAGACGTTGTTTGAACACGTGGATATTGATATTAAGCGTGGGGAACGGGTTGCCGTTATCGGGAATAACGGGACCGGAAAAACTACCCTGCTAAAGATCATTAACGATATGCTGCCAGCCGATTCCGGAATGATTAACCTGGGTTCCAAGGTGCATATCGGATATTATGACCAGGAGCACAATGTGCTGCATATGGAAAAAACGGCCTTTGAAGAAGTTCAGGATGCTTATCCTGATATGACCAATACACAGATCCGCAATATTCTGGCCGCCTTTTTATTTACCGGTGATGATGTATTTAAGCGGATCTCTGATTTAAGCGGCGGGGAACGCGGCCGGATATCACTGGCGAAGCTGATGCTGTCAGAAGCCAATTTTTTGATTTTGGATGAACCGACCAACCATTTGGACATTACCTCTAAGGAGATTCTGGAACAGGCATTAAATAATTATACCGGCACATTGCTTTATGTATCTCATGACCGGTATTTCATCAACCAGACCGCCACGCGGATTCTGGAGCTGACCGGGCAGGTCTTTATCAATTATATCGGTAACTATGATTATTATCTGGAAAAAAGAGAATTGATGAATTCCCTTTATGCCGCCCCGGCAGATCACACCCCTTCCGGCGCAGCAGTATCTGATACCGGCGCAGAAAATAAGCTGGATTGGAAAGCCCAGAAAGAAGAGCAGGCCCGGATTCGCAAACGCCAGAATGATCTGAAAAAGACCGAGGAAGAAATCCATCGTCGGGAAATCCGTGACAGCGAAATCGACCGGTTGCTGCTGGATGAAACCATTTATACGGACGTTGCTAAACTCGTAGAATTAAATAACGAAAAAGAGTCCCTCCAGATACAACTGGAAGAACTCTATGAAATGTGGGAAACACTGGCGGAATAAGCTGGTGTTTCTATGACTGCTCTTCCTTTTTTTCAACTCCCGGTCCGCCAAGTTCTTCGGTTAACGCTGCCGCTTCCTGACGTTTCGCGGACTCCTGCTGCTTTTTCTTTTGATAATACTCCGGGTTGGCATCCTTCAGATGCAAAATATCATCAAGTATCTCACAGGCTTTCGGCGAGATTTGCTCCATGTCCTGCCTTCCCTCATAATCCAGGTACGTTGATATTAACATCCCAAAATAAAACTGGACATCGTTACTGTAATACTCCGGAATATTTAAAACATGGTTAAGTGCTTTCTGCTCCTGCCAAAGCTGCTGCATCCATTCGCTGTCTTCTTCATAGCAGCCGGCAGCATAACCCACATACTCGCCAAAAGCCTGCAGCAGAGCATCCGTATTACAAAACTTTACCTTTTTATAATTGGTATCCAGGCTATGATAGACATAATAGATTCCCATATCGGTATCCGGTGCCGCAAAATATTCCTTTTTTTTATAAAACATCATCTGCCAGCCATCTTTTTCAAACTGGGCAAACCATCCCCGCGGCACTTCATACAGAGCATCGGTAATCATGTCACGGTCCTCCGTATTCGGCGATTCCGTGCCAACTACCCGAATATCCTGCTCCTCCCAGGCTATTCCATCAGCATTTCGGTAATTAAGACCAATATATTGATTCTGTGCCATGTGACCATTGCCATAAAAATAATACTGGACACCGTCAATATTGGCATAACCGCCATCTTCCATTCGTCCCTCGCTGTTAAACCAATACCAGTCCCCTTCATAAAACAGCCAGCCTGTATGCGGGCTCTGATCGTCATCACAATAATACCAGTAATGACCTTTCTGGCTGTAGTACCAGTTTGCACCGCCACCACCAGGAGCATCCATTGCATAAACCGGTACTGCCGAATAAATCATCCATATACTTACAAATATCAGGATCCATTGTCGATTTCTTATCACTGGCCTCATCCTTCCTGTATCACAAGCTCAGAATACCATACCTCATTTGGATAATCAAGATTACTGGGAGGTCCTTCCATTACAATATTCTTACAATTCAATGACATATGCTGCCGGCACAGAAAAAAGGTCCCGGGAATTATTCCCAAAACCTTTCATGTCCAAGTAAGCCGATAAGCCGGGTTATGTCGTTGAATGGTCATCTGTCTAGGCCTGCTGTCACCAACAGGCTCAAGCAACCTACCCGAGAGCAGACGGGCCGCCTTATGCTCTCTGTTTGGTCTTGCTTCGGATGGGGTTTACATATGCCCTGCCTGTTACCAGCCAGGCGGTAGTCTCTTACACCACCCTTCCACCCTTACCGGTTAAAAACCGGCGGTACATTTCTGTTGCACTATCCTGGGAGTCGCCTCCACCAGACGTTATCTGGCATCCTGCCCTATGAAGCCCGGACTTTCCTCACCTGCTGCCTTTCGGCCTTGCAGCCGCGACCATTTGTCTTACTTGGAACGTCCGTTAGTGTATCATGAAATCGCTGATTTGTCCAGTCCCTCTTTTCGTATATTATCTGGCTTTTATAACCAATTCCTGATATCCCGCACTGAATTGAATCAACAATTCTTCTTCGCCACCCGCCACACTGTCTGGAATCTCAAAGGCAATACTTCCGGATTTTGTTGATAGCGGATTCACTGTTGTACTATGCAAATCATCTGAATAACCCAAAAGGTTCGTGGCGCTGAATTCATATCCGTCACCATAGACGATCTTAGCCCTGACGTCATCCCCCACCGAAAAACTGGGCAGAAAACTGTTGGCATTCTTTCCTGTATTTTCAATTGTTACATCTACTAAAAAATATTTATTGCCATCGGAAGGTTTGAATGAACCATATGTATTCTTCACGGCGTCCAGCATTTGAGCCGCCGTAACCGTTATCTTCCATTCCCCTAAGACCCCGGGTTCATTCAATGCCATTACTGTTCCAGCTTTATTATCAGATTTTGCTGTTTCTGCCATGGTGGTTTCAGCTTCCGTTTGCTGCATGGACTCCAACTGGTTTTTCAGTTCCTTGTTTTCATTCTGAAGTACTTCCAGCTGTGCTTTCAATGACTCCATATCTTTAGTGGAATCCGCAGATGCCGGGGAAGAACACCCTGCTAAACCGATTGAAATGAATACTGCAACTAACCAGACTTTTGTTTTTTTCATAATCCTGCTCCTTGTATATAATTAATTATTGTTTAAAGTTATTTTACTATAAATACATTGAAATGTGGTATGCTGTCTGCATTATTTAGAATCAAGATACCGGTTTTATATAAACCAAATCTAAATATGAATCAAACTCCATTAAATCTGATACAAACTGTTTTTGTGTGGAATCAACAGTATACTCCACCACGTTCTCTCCCTTGCTAAATTGGACCGTCACCTCCTGTGCTTCCCCGATATCATTTTTCAACAGTTCCATCATTTCATCCGTACATACAAAATCAATAAATTGAGCATTTCTGACATTTATAATTTCAAAATCACTCAATGTAATATTTTTTTGCAAATCACGATTACAAATGACAATTTCATCAAAATCAAAGGGTACATTTGCGCCTTCTGCTTCATATAGACCAACCCGCAAATAGATTGCTTTCTTCAGCTTTGAAACACGGATACCAATGTATGGATACAGCATCAGACCCGGTTCAAAAGAATCTATTGCGGTTATTATAATGGCATCCTCCGATAAATGATCCGTAATCAGCATATTTTTTTCTAATTCTGCCATTCGTTGCAGCTTCATTTCGTCAGTTGGTGCACCAGGCAGTTTTTGACTGGCGGAATCGGGGCCAGTTTCTGTCACCACAACCTCCTGTGTTGATTCCGCTTCTGTCGTAGTCGCTATGTTGCCGGTTGCACGTTCCGTTGGGGCCATGTTTTTAACGACAGCAACCGCTACAATAATGGTAACTGCCAAAAACACCAGCCCAATTCCTGTCTTGCTGCCAAACTTTGTATTCCCCTCCAGTGCATGTTTCACTTCGATAATATTGGGATATCTTTGCCCGGGATCCAACTGAATACACCGTTCTATTACAACGCGTAATACACTGTTAGTCAGCTGTTCTCCCGGATGCTTACCGGTTAACAGGCAATTCATCAAAACCCCGACGGAATAGATATCACTCCGGGCATCGGTCTGGCGGAAACCGAACTGTTCCGGTGCTGCATAACCTGCTGTTCCCAATATTTCCGTATCTTTCGATACATGTTCCTTATAGACCCGCGAAATATCAAAATCAATCAGTTTCACAATGCCCTGCCGGGTTAGCATGACATTTGACAACTTAATATCCCGATGAATCAAAGGCGGCGACATATGATGTAAATGATTCAGACCATCACAAAGCTGCTGCGTAATATCTTTCACCATTTGCTCCGGTAATGGCCCACGTTCCTCCAGCAATTCGCACAATGTCAATCCTTGAATGTATTCTTCAATAACAACCAGCGTCTCATCCAATTCAAAATAATCGCAGATATGAACAAGATTTACATGACAATCACGTTTTAACTGTTCATATATTTTGATATCATATTGTTCATATATCTTCTTAACATAGTGTTGTCCATTACCCTTGTGGCGCATCAGAAAAACATTCTGCTTTTCATTTAGCGCTTTTAAAATTTCAAAATCTGATAATTGATATTTTGTCACGGATATCTCTCCTTATTTCTCCTTGTTGAATTTGTTCGAATTAAATGTTAACATAAGAGAAAATAATATACAATAGGAGCTTTTACATGACTGATAAAACCACAGGCGAGTTATTGGCAATTTTAAACCGCATTAAGAAAAAAACTGATTTGACCGACTTTGTCGAAAAGCAATTGAATGATGAGGAATTAATAACATTGCCAGCTTATTTAGAGCTGCTGCTTAAGAAACATAGCTTAGAAAAAAATGAAGTTATCAACCAATCCAATATCCCTCGTACCTACGCATATCAGATTTTTAATGGCACCAGACAGCCGGGCCGGGATAAACTGATGTCTCTATGTTTGTCAATGAGCCTGGATATAGATGAAACCAGACGTGCTTTCAACGTAGCCGGCCTGGGCGGACTTTACCCAAAACGTCGTCGCGATGCCATTCTTATCTATGCCATTAATAAACAATTAAACGTGATTGATACGAATGAATTGCTGCATGAAATGAACGAATCTCCTTTGACCTGAATTCATTCAAAAAAGGGAGAAATCACTGCAGCTCTACTCTTGGCAATATGCCTTTGGCTTCAAGCACCGCAATAAGCGTCTCTTGGCCATCCTGAAGCAAGCGAATGTCTTTTTTGATATTACGCTCACTTCCCTTCATCGAAATCGCCAGATTATCAACCTTGAAATCCAGATTATCAAGTTTGCGCTGCGTTGTATCCTGTTTGATTTCCAGTACTCCCAGGCGGTTTTCTATAGAATCAAAGCGCTGATCCATTGCATCAAAGCGCTGATCCATTGCATCCAACCGTACAATAATTGGTGATAGCTCTCTTTTCATTACTGTGCCTACTAATTCAATTAACTCTTGATTGTCCATGTGATAATCTCCCTTTGTTATAATTAAAGTTTTTTTCCGTCATAAAAAAAATCTACAAAAAGAACTCCTACAAAATATATCTATAAAAATTATAGCAAGATACAGTATGAAATTCAATTATTAAATCAACTTTTCCAATCATATATTTTGGATTTCTGGTATGAATAACCATAATCATTTCCGGATATGTAGATATCTTTCTATAAGAAACTGAGACAACGAGTCGTTGTCTCATAATTATAGTTGTTCCTATTCCACTTGTCAACCAAAAGTTGTATTTTGCCTACACATTAAAGCAGCTTCCACCAATAAACTCCCGCAAAATCGAATTCTTCGGAATATCTTCACTGCTGACTCCCAGAAAATAATCCAAAAATTTAAGCAGCCGTTTTGCTTCCAGATATTCTTCACTATCCCTGGGAATTCCAAACAGCAGCGGTTCGGCATATTGTTTTAAAATCGACAGTTCATATACCAGTGCCGAGTTAAACATCGCGTCAGCATTTTCCTGATAAGGAAAGATATTTTCATCTTCTCCCCGCCGTACCGATGGCCACATCCGAATCGTATCCTGCGCGGAAGCCCCTCTGGTTCTGGCATCCCGAATCATCCGCCGGATCAGACGGCCATCCGTAGTCGGAATTCGATTGTGCTCATCAATATTTAACTGCGTCAGCGCACTGATATAAATCTTAAATTTACTCTCCATTGGCAGCGAATAGGTCAATTTATCATTCAGACAATGTATTCCTTCGATTACCAGAATATCCTCTGCTCCCAGCGTCAGGTAGTCGCCTTTATATTCCCGCTCTCCTGTGACAAAATTATATCGTGGCAGTTCTACCGTCTTGCCAGCCAGCAAATCACTCATGTCCTGGTTAAACTGTTTAACGTCGATACATTCCAGGATCTCGTAATTATAATTTCCATTCTCATCCAAAGGACTATTGGCCCGATTTACAAAATAATTATCGACGGCAATCGGATGTGGCCGCAGACCCTTTCCTTGCAGCTGAATCGACAGTCGATGAGAAAATGTCGTTTTTCCAGAAGAGGATGGCCCGGCAATCAGCACCAGCTTTTTATCTGGCTCCGCCGCAATCAACTCTGCCATCTCCCCCATCTTCTTTTCCTGAAGCGCTTCCTGAATCAGAATCAACTCATTCATCTTGCCATGGGAGATCATGTCGTTCAAAGCTCCTACATTGGGCACCTGCATCTTTTCGCCCCAGTCACCGGCTTCTTTTAAAACCTGGAACAGCTTGGGTCTTGACTCCACCTCCGGAACTAATTCCGGCTGCCTTGAATTGGGCATCATCAACAAAAATCCGGTCTCATACAGAACCAAATCGAAATAACGGAGATAGCCGGTATTTTGCACCATATATCCGTAGTAATAATCCTCAAACCCACCAATACTGTAAATATTCACCCGAGATACCCGGCGATAATGAAACAACCGGGCCTTGTCATACATCCGGTGCCTCTGAAACAGCTCCACCGCTTCATCCGTGTTGATACTTCGCTTCATGATCGGCAGTTTGGCTACCACGTATTCCTGCATTTTCTCCTTCACCTGATCAAGCAGCTGCTGATTCAGGATAAAATCGCCCTTAGGCTGAATAAACAGACCATCACCAATGGAAAAATCCACACAAACCTTCTCCACCTGGCCGTTCCCTGCCACTTCATAAAATGCTTTGAGCATTAATAAGATGGTACTCCGGCGATACGAATTAATTCCCGGCTTATCACTTGCCGTCACAAAGCGAATCTCCGTTCCCGCTTTTACCTTCTTATGGAGTTCTGTCAGTTTTCCGTTAACATACGACAATAGAATATCATGCTGAAACTGCGGTTGATATTCTCTTGCAATGTCAACCAGTAACGTATCTTCCTGGTATGCCCGCTTCTGTCCCTCTACTGTCACATCAATCATCTGATTCCTCCTGTCATGCTCTTATTCTGTTTTATTCACCTAAATTACCTGCGCCGGAAATGCCGGTGCAGCGGTCAAAACCGCCAACGCATCACCGTACTGCTCCTGTAAAAAACCCCTCATAAAATCAATAAAAATGCGTTCCAGACCATAATGTCCGGCGTCCAGTACCGCCAGTCCGTTAGCTACGGCATCGATCCCCTCGTGGTGACTGATATCACCGGTAATGAGCGCCTGGACCCCCGCTGCTTCGGCCGCCCCGATCATGCTTCCTCCCGAACCGGGAGAAAGGGCAATCCGGCGAATGGACCCACGAATCTGCTCCAGACCATACACAGTAACAAACGGCAAACCAAACCGTTCCTTCACCAGTTCGCCCAACTGCGGCAGAGAAACCGGCTGCGGCAGGGTCCCAATCTTACCGATGCCAAATGCACTGCCTTGTAATTCCCCCGTCACTTCCAGCGGGGCTTCCGCTGTCAGACCCAGCTGCCGTGCCGCCAGGTCCGCCATACAGCCGGGGGCGGCATCAAAATTCGTATGCATGGCATAATAAGAAATATCCGCCTGAATCAGCTTCACGATCCGGCGGCTGATAAAATCCTGATCATTTACTTTTTTTAACGGTTTAAAAATCAGCGGATGATGGGTCAGCAACAGATCCACCCGTTCGGCAATGGCCTGCTCCACCACTTCATCCGTTGCATCCAGAGCCACCAGCACCTTATGTACCGCTTTATCGCTCCGTCCCGCCAGCAATCCGGGATTATCCCATTCGCAGGCATATTCTTCCGGTGCCAGCCTGTTAAGCTGCCGGATCATCTCATTGCATTGCATCCAATGCCTCCTTCACATATCCTAACTTCTGCCGGACTTCCGCCAGTCTTACCCGCGCTCCCGGTGTGTCCTGCTGCGACAAACCTTCCTGAATCGTCAGCAGCTGCTGCTTCTCACGATTCAGATAGTGAAGCAGTACCGGCGACTTCTGCTGCAGCAAATCATACCCATAGCGATAGTCAATCTCGCGCTGATAATGCATGACTCCGCGTCCTGCCAGCAGCACGATATAGTATTTACCATCCTCACACAGCATGGTTTCCCGGCCGATCACAAAGCCCATCCTTTCCAGACCGTAACGAAAGGTATCCCATTCTGATTGTGGGGATAAGATCCAGTCTGTAACACTGTCCCATACATGTGCCCCTTCGGCCAGAATCCGCAGCATCAACTCACCGCCCATACCGGCGATGATAACGGTATCTGCTTCCCCGGCCTGCAGTTCTTTCAGGCCGTCAGAAAGGCGAAGCTCCATTTTGTCCTCCAGTTTATGCTGGTGCCGGTGCTCTGCTGCCCGCTCAAGCGGTCCCGAACGGACATCCATGGCAATCGCAGATTCAGCCACACCATGATCCAGCAGCCAGATTGGTACATAACCATGATCCGTTCCCACATCTGCTACCCGGCTGCCCGGCCGGACAAAAGAAACCACCGTCATTAATCGGTTTGACAATTTCATTCCAGTATATGCATCAATCATCCAGATAATCCTTCAGCTTCTTGCTCCGGCTGGGATGGCGCAGTTTGCGCAAAGCCTTAGCTTCAATCTGACGGATTCGTTCTCTGGTTACATTGAATTCCTTTCCTACTTCTTCCAGTGTCCGAGGTCTGCCGTCATCCAGGCCAAATCGCAGCCGCAGCACTTTTTGCTCCCGCTCGGTCAGCGTCTCCAGCGTCTCCATCAGTTGTTCATGCAGCAGTGTATAGGTTGCCGCATCAGCCGGAACCGCCACATGCTCATCCTGAATAAAATCTCCCAGATGACTGTCTTCCTCTTCACCAATCGGTGTCTCCAGCGACACCGGTTCCTGGGATATCTTGCGGATCTCCCGAACCCGTTCCACCGGAACCTCCATCTTTTCCGCCACCTCGTCCAGAGTAGGTTCCCGCCCCAGTTCCTGCAGCAGCTGTCTGGATACCCTGATCTGACGGTTAATGGTCTCCACCATATGCACCGGAATCCGAATCGTCCGGGCCTGATCGGCAATCGAACGGGTTATCGCCTGACGAATCCACCAGGTCGCATAGGTACTGAATTTATAGCCTTTGGTATAATCGAACTTCTCGACAGCCTTAATCAGGCCCAGATTGCCTTCCTGAATCAGATCCAGGAACTGCATTCCCCGGCCGACATACCGCTTGGCAATGCTGACCACCAGCCGCAGGTTCGCCACCACCAGCTGCTTTCTGGCTTCTTCATCACCCAGCTTCATCCGTTTGGCCAGCTCAATCTCCTCTTCCGACGTCAGCAACGGGATCTTGCCAATATCTTTTAAATACATGCGGACCGGATCATCCGTTCCGACACCATCTGGCACTGACAGATCAATCTCATCGACATTGATCTCCTCTTCCTCTTCCAGTTCAGCCTCAATGAACAGATCGGGATCAATCTCAAGCGCCTCACCCTCGCCGATTCGCAGCACATCAATATGATTGCTGTCAAGAAAATCATAAATCTTGTCCAGTTTTTCCGGATCCTGTACCTCACCCGGAAAGAAATCCAGGATTTCCTGATTTTCCAGTTCATTCTTCTTTGCCTTTGCTATTTCTACTAGTGACGCCAGTTTTTCCTCAAATGTCAGAGTTCGTTCTTCCATCTCTATCCGCCCTTTCCTCTGCTGCCGATTTGTTAATCGATTGAAATCTGAAGTGTTTTCAGTGCCGCCTGTTCTTTAATAATCTTTTGTAATTCTTCGATATCCTTCGCATTCCTGCTCGCCCAGTCCAGACTGTCCTTCCGGACCCGAAAGACTGTTTCCGCAAATGCCTTTTTCTGCTCTTCACTGCTAAGAGATTCATGCAGACTGGTATTGAACAGAGCCGCCACCTCTTTGTATTGTTCTTCATCATTGATAAAATGATTCAGAATCTCCGCCGGGTTTAGCTTGCCCTGCCGGTGTCCTTCAAATACCATCCTGGCAACCTGAAAATATAACGGTTCCCGAAAATCATGTTCATCCACAATTCCCTCAATTTTGTCAAATAATTCCGGCCGTTCGATCAGCCATGTCAGAAGCAGCCGCTGAGACTTTTTAATTCCGTCCTCCTTCTCTTTTTTACGGTGTTCCCGGCGTTCTGAATAGTTCTCCGGCGAACTTCTGCCTGTGCTGCCGCCAATCTGATTCCCCAGAAGGTTCACCAGCCGCCGCAAGTCCGCATAGGGAATAAAATGCTCCTGTGCCACTGTCTGGGTATAGTTGTCCCGCTCCAAAGGCTCCGGAAATTCCAGCAGTTTCCTTGCCACTGCATGGTAAAACTGGGTTTTTTGTTCCGGATCTTCCAGCTGAAATCCCCTTTTCATTACATCTATCTCAAACAGAAAACTGTTTTTTGCCTGTTCGATCCGCTCCCGGAAAGCAACTGCCCCCAGGTTTTTGATAAAATCATCCGGATCCTTATACGGCTGCATGTTCAGTACTTTGGCCGATACTCCGGCCTCTTTCAAAATCGGAATCGCCCGCAGCGCCGCTTTCACACCTGCATCATCGCTGTCATACGTCAGCACTACCTTTTCCGTATAACGTTTCAGCAAGGTCGCATGCCGGGTGGTAAACGCAGTTCCCAGCGACGCTACCGCATTGGTAAAACCGGCCTGGTGCATGGCGATTACATCCATATAGCCTTCGCATATTAACAGGTATTTTTCCCGGGAAGTCCTGGCATAATTAAGGCCATACAGATTCCTGCTCTTATCAAACACCTTGGTCTCCGGTGAGTTCAGGTACTTCGGGGAACCGTCACCCATAACCCGGCCGCCAAAGCCAATCACCCGGTTATTTACATCCAGAATGGGAAACATCACCCGGTTCCAGAATTTATCATAGGTTCCCCGTTCCTCCATGGTAACCAGACCGGATTCCCGCAAAATATCATCGCCATATCCTTTGGATTTTAAATACTGATACAGATCATTACTGGTCTTATTAGCGAAACCAAGGCCAAAACGCTTCAGCGTTTCCTCCGACAAAGCCCGCTTTGTAAAATAATCATGCCCCAGCTTGCCCTGTGGCTGATGCAGCTGATAATAAAAATAATTGGCCGCCAGTCGGTTGATCTCCAGCAATGTCGCCCGCAGATCTGCCTGCTGCCGTTCGGCCTTGGAATACTCCGCCTCCGGCAGCTTCACCCCGGCCCGGTCGGCCAGCATCCTAAGGGCCTCCAAAAAGGAATAATTCTCATATTCCATAATAAAAGTAATGACATTCCCCCCCGCCCCACAGCCAAAGCAATAATACATCTGCTTGGTGGCAGAAACAGAAAATGAAGGAGATTTCTCATTGTGAAACGGACATAACCCAAAATGATTGCCGCCCTTCTTCTGTAACTTCACATATCCCGAAATTACATCCACAATATCATTTCTCATCCTTACTTCTTCTACAGTTTCTTCCGGATAATACATGAAGTTCTCCTCTCCTTAATTTAATCCCGCCAACCTCTGGGGACAAATAATTCTTTAAACTTCTCAATTGCATACCGGTCGCTCATTCCGGCAATATAATCGCAAACAACCCGTTCTTTCTTTTCTCTCTGATTTATCATCAACAGCAGATACTCTTCCGGCAGTTCAATCACATGATCCATATAGTACTCATAAAGAGATACGATCAGCTGCTGGGCTTTTCCCTCTTCCGCCTTTGGGATATCACTCTTGTACACGTGCTCAAACATCCATTTTCGCAGTCCCAGCATGGCTCCTTCCATCCCCGGCGACATGATGACCTCCGGTTTTTCCATACTGTTCCGGATAATATCATGAATCATCGTATTCAGCCGTTCACGTACACTATGCCCCAGTATGTCCGTATACTGTGCGGGTAAGTCCGCTTCAACAAACAGCCTGGCCCGGATCGCATCGTCAATATCGTGGTTTATGTAGGCAATCTTATCCGCCAGCCGCACGATACATCCTTCCCGGGTTGACGGCTGCCCGACGGTACGGTGATTGAGAATTCCATCTTTCACTTCCCAGGTCAGATTAAGTCCCCGCCCATCCTTTTCCAGAAGTTCCACTATCCGGACACTTTGCTCATAATGAGTAAAGCCATCCTGACAAATCTGGTCCAGAATATATTCTCCCGCATGTCCGAACGGAGTATGTCCCAAATCATGACCCAGTGCAATAGCTTCCGTCAGATCTTCATTCAACAGCAGCGAACGGGCGATGGTTCTGGCAATCTGCGACACCTCCAGCGTATGGGTCAGCCGGGTCCGGTAATGATCCCCTTCCGGCGATAAAAACACCTGAGTCTTATGCTTGAGACGGCGAAATGCCTTACAATGTATAATACGATCCCGGTCACGCTGATATTCCGGTCGAATATCGCAAAGTTCTTCATGAATCTCCCGTCCCTTCGTGTCTGCACTCAAGGATGCAAAAGGACTCAGATACTGCTTTTCCCACAATTCCCGTGTTTCTCTGATAGTCAAGCCGATCTGCCTCCTTTCAAAACCATAGTAAAGTAAAGTATATCATATTTTCGCAATTTCTAATACTACTTTTAAAGGTATTTTCTGCGTATTTTCTGTAAAAAAAACCCGAACCATAAATTAATATGGTCCAGGTTCTGTTCTATACTATTTCAAATCCTCGGCGGCTTCCGCGATTCCTTCGCCAAATGTGGGATGAGCCATGACAATGGAAGACAAATCTTTTGCCGTCAGTTGTTTGACAATTGCCAGACTAAGTTCGCCAATCATATCGGTAGCCCGTGCACACATCAGCTGGGCACCGATAATCCGGCCGCTTGCCGCTTCCGCTACCAGCTTAATAAATCCCCGTTCCTGTCCGGTCAATACCGATTTTCCATTCACTGACATAATGTACTTCCCGGTTTTGACTTCGATTCCGGCCGCTTTCGCTTCATCTGCCGTCATTCCCACACTGGCAATCTCCGGACTCGTATAAACACAGGCGGGAATTACCGAAAGATTCTGACTTTCTGGCAATCCATACATCGTTTCAACCGCCCGGATCCCTTCCGCAGTGGCCATATGAGCCAGCGAAATTCCACCAATAACATCGCCGACCGCATAGATTCCCGCTGCTTCTGTCTGATAGGATTCATCCACTTTTATATAGCCTCTCTCCGTCAGCAAACGGTCACGTAAAGCCAGGCCAAACAGTTCCTCCGTATCAGGCTTTCTGCCAACACTGACCAGAACACCGTCGGTCCGGGTTTCCAGCAGTTCCCCTTTCTCTTCAAATCGGCACACCAGGCCGTCTCCATTCTGGCAGATCTCCTTTAAGAACACTGACGTATGAATCCGGACACCGCGTTTTTTCATGATCATCTTCAGATTCTGGGATATTTCCTTGTCCATTCCCGGCAGAATACGGTCGGCTGCCTCCAGCACTGTCACCTGGCTGCCCAGGTCACTGTATACCGCCGCCATTTCCATACCGATCACACCGCCGCCGATAATCACGATCTCCTGATAGCGGGTATGGGAATCCGGTCCCAGACAATCTTCCGCTAAAATCCGGTCACTGTTGAATACTCCCGGCAAATCAATCCCCGGGATCGGCAGGCGTGCCGGAGAAGAACCGGCCGCAATCAGGATATTTTCCCCATGCCACTGACTCACCTGTCCATCAGCTTCTGTTACTTCCACAATTCCGGGAGCAGCAATCCGCCCGGTCCCCTGGCACCAGGTCACCTTCCGTTTCTTAAACTCCTGCAATATCCCGGCCCGAAGTACATGTAACACAGAATTTTTATGCTGCCACAATTCCGCCAGGTTAAATGTAACCTCTTTATGGTGAAGGCCAAATACTTCCGACTGTATCTGCTCCCGATACAACTGGGATACATGCAGTAAAGTCTTGGTCGGAATACACCCGCGGTTCAGGCAGGTCCCCCCTGGTTCTCGGTTATCCAGAATGGCAACCTGCTTGCCTAAACCGGCTGCTTTCAGGGCGGCCGGATATCCGCCCGGTCCGGCACCGATTACAATCAAATCATATTGTTTCTCCATCCGCTTCCTCTCCTATGCTTCCAGATTATCTGCCGTCAGGTCATTCCGGCCATTCATAGCGCAGACGGGGATTTCTGGCCGCAGCCACCTCATCCAGCCGGCTGACCTGGGTTTTATGAGGTGCCGACCGGATCTGCTCCGGATTAGTTTTCGCCGTCTCATAGATTTTCACAAATGCCTGAATCAATTCATCCAGGCTTTCTCTGGACTCCGTCTCCGTCGGCTCAACCATCAACGCCTCATGCACGATCAGGGGGAAATACATGGTCGGCGGATGAATACCGTAATCCAAAAGGGCTTTGGCAATGTCCATGGCCGACACCTGAAGATCATGCTTCTCCTGTTCCAGGGTCATGACAAATTCATGCATACAGGTCTCGTCATAAGCCATCTGATAGATATCCTTCAATTTTACCCGGATATAGTTGGCATTTAATACTGCGTTTTGGCTGGCCATTGGAACTCCCTCCGCCCCCAGCATCCGAACGTAGGTAAACGCTTTTACCACGACCAGGAAATTGCCGTAAAAAGCTTTTACCTGACCGATGGATGCGGGGGTTTTCCGGCCCGGCAGATATGGCGTTAACATATCTTTACAGCCAACCGGTCCACTTCCCGGGCCGCCGCCGCCGTGAGGGGTGGAGAAGGTCTTATGCAGATTCAGATGAATGACATCAAAGCCCATATCTCCCGGCCTGGCAATCCCCATAACGGCATTCAGATTGGCGCCGTCATAATAGTTAAGTCCCCCTGCCTCGTGCACAATACGGGTAATCTCCAGAATGTTCGTATCGAATAAGCCCACCGTGTTAGGGTTGGTCAGCATCAGTCCGGCCGTGTCCGGACCGACGGCATTTCGCAGTGCTTCCAGGTCTACCAGTCCGTCTTCACCAGAAGGAATGTTGATGACCTGGTAGCCAACCATAACCGCACTGGCCGGATTGGTTCCGTGGGCTGAATCCGGTACAATGATTTTATTCCGGGCCGTATCGCCGCGCTGATCATGATAAGCTTTGATCAGCAGCAGGCCGGTAAACTCGCCATGGGCTCCGGCCGCCGGCTGAAAGGTCATGGCATCCATGCCGGTGATTTCACAGAACATCTGCTCGGCCTGAGACAACAGTTCCTGGCAGCCCTGAACACTGTCTTCCGGCTGCAGCGGATGAATTTCGGTAAATCCGGGCAGGGACGCTGTCAGTTCATTGATCTTCGGATTATACTTCATCGTACAGGAACCCAAGGGATAGAAACCGTCATTGACACCGTGGGTCTGTTTTGCCAGTTCTGTGTAGTGACGGCTGATATCATTTTCGGAAACCGCCGGCAGATGAAGCGCTTTTTGTCTTGCATGCGCGCCCATCGTTACCACCGGAACATCACATTCCGGGAGAATCGTACATCTTCTGCCCGGCTTACCGCGTTCAAAGATTAATTGCATCCTTCTGCCACCTCCTTCAAAAGCCTTACCAGCTCATCCATTTCGGCTTTGGTATTCATCTCTGTTACACACCAGAGGATGCGGGAAGCCGCCCCCGTTCCATTCCCGGATAAAAGAAGTCCGCCTAAATATCCGTGCTGTTCCAGCATTTTTAATACCTTCGCCCCATCTCCCGGACATTCCGTCACGAACTCATGGAAGAAGGGCTTCTGATAGACCGGAGGATAACCTGCGGCCGCCAGTTCCTGCTGCAGATAATGGGCCTTGGAGGTGCAAAGGCCGGCCACCTGGGCTAACCCCTCCGCTCCCATCGCGGAAAGATATACGGATGCCGTCAAGGCACACAACGCCTGATTGGAGCAGATATTACTGCCGGCTTTTTCCCGGCGGATATGCTGTTCTCTGGCCTGCAGGGTCAGAACATACCCCCGCCGGCCTTCCTGGTCCACCGTTTCGCCGACAATCCGGCCCGGTAATTTGCGCAGCATCTTTTTGGTTGCTGTCATAAAGCCCAGATATGGACCGCCAAATCCCAGCGGCATGCCCAGGGGCTGTCCCTCACCCACGGCTATATCGGCACCGCATTCAGCCGGGGTCTCCAGCGCCGCCAGCGCAATCGGGTTGCACCCCATAATATAGCTTGCTCCATGGGTATGCACCAGTTCACCCAGAGTCCTGGCTTCTTCGATCAACCCATAATAATTGGGCTGCTGTACATAGAAGCAGGCAACACTGTCATCCAGCATCTGAGCCAGCGCCTCCTGATCCGTTGTCCCATCTTTCGCCGGAACAATCAGAAGCTCTGTATCCCGGCCGTAACAGTAAGTTTTCATCGTCCCCAGTACTTCCGGCGGAGTCGTTGCCGAAACCAGCACTTTCTTCCGCTTCCGCTCAATGCACATGAACAAACTTTCTGCTGCCGCTGTCGCCCCGTCGTATACGGAAGCATTTGCCGCATCCAGGCCGGTCAGTTCGCAGATCATTGATTGAAATTCAAAGATGGACTGTAAGTTGCCCTGGCTGATTTCCGCCTGGTATGGGGTATAGGCAGTCAGGAATTCCTCTTTGGCTGTAACATTCTTTACAATTGCCGGGATATAGTGGTGGTAGGCTCCGGCCCCGCGGAAAATGTGCGGAAAGACCACATTTTTCGCCGCCAGTCCTGCCAGAATCCGGCTTACCTCCAATTCGGAACAGCCTTCCGGAAGGGATAACCGTTCCTTTAAAAGGACATCCTTTGGAATACCGGCAAATAAGGCCTGGAAGCTGTCATAGCCAATTTCCTGAAGCATCTCCAGCTGTTCTTCTCTGGTTGTGGAAATAAAATTTCCCATCTGATCCTCCTCCTAAGCTTCTTCTTTCGTAAATGCCTCATAACTTTCTGCATCCATCAGTTCTTCGGTTTCGGTTATTTCGCCTACCTTCAGAAACCAGGCGCCATATGGGTCTTCGTTAATGCTTTCCGGAGCATCCAGAAGGGCTTCGTTCACTGCCGTTACCACACCGGTAACCGGCGAATATATATCGGAAACCGCCTTAACTGACTCCACATCGCCAAATACTTCGCCTGCTGTCACCTCATCGCCTTCGTCCGGCAGATTGACAAACACCAGATCTCCCAGTTCCTGCTGCGCATAATCCGTAAGGCCTACCAATACGCTTCCATCAGCCTCCTGCTTTACCCACTCATGGGATTTGGTGTACTTTAACTCTTTCGGAAAATTCATAGTTTTAGTCTCCTTTTCTTTTATAAAATGGTAATGCTATTACTTCTGCTTCCACCCGTCGGCCGCGAACCTCGGCTTCTACTTTCGTTCCCGGTCTGGTATAGGGAATTTCCAAAAGTGCCATCGCAATGGGATATCCCAGATAAGGAGCATGGGTCCCGGAGGTGCTGATGCCAATCAATGTCTCACCGGCATAAATCGGTGCCTGTTCCCGAATAATGCCCCGGCCGGTTACCTTAAGCCCGACCCGTTTGCGGGTCAGTTCTTCTGCTTTTGGCAGCGCTGCCTTGCCGATAAAAGCTTCCTTTGCTCTTTTTACGGCAAAACCAAGCCCGGTTTCAACAGGATTGATCGTCTCATCCATCTCATGCCCATAGAGTGGCATTCCAGCTTCCAGGCGCAGGGTATCTCTGGCTCCCAGGCCGCAGGGAATCAGGCCCATATCCTTACCGGCTTCCATCAGTGCCGCCCACATCGCCGGCGCCTTCTCGGCGGCCATATACAGCTCATAGCCATCCTCACCGGTGTATCCTGTCCTGGAGATGATACAAGAAATCCCGGCCACCTTTGCTTTCGGTGTACAGCTGTAGTATTTCTCCGGCATCGACACCTCATCCGTCAGTTTCTTTAAAATGGCCTCTGCCCTCGGCCCTTGCAAAGCAATCTGGCTAATCGTCCCGGAAATATCAGTAAACACTGCATTGCCTTGCTCATGCTCTTTCATCCAGGCAAAATCCTTATCTTTGTTTGAAGCATTCACGACGATCAGATAATCATCATCCTTCATCTTGTAGACGATCAGATCATCAACCACCCCGCCGTCTTCATAACACATCGGACTATACCGGGCCTGCCCGTCATACATGCCGCTGAAATCATTGGTCAGAATCCGGTTCAGATTGGCCAGGGCATCCGGGCCGGTACAAGTGATTTCACCCATATGCGATACATCAAATAATCCGCAGGCTTCCCGTACTGCCATATGTTCCTTGATGACGCCCGCCGAATACTGGACCGGTAAAAGGTAACCGGCAAATGGTACCATTTTCCCCCCATACCTGACATGGGTGTCGTAGAGCGTTGTTTTCATTTCCACTGATAGTTTTCCTCCTTCTCGTTTGGAAAAAGCCATATAAAAAGGGCATATGGCTAATTTTCTTAGTCACATGCCCTGTCTTTTTACCTGAAAGATTACCTCTTCCTGTTGGTAATACCATCATGCTGCCATATTACAACATGTAACAGAAAAAGCTGCTTCGTCGGTGGTGCCCATTGCACCTTTCCAGGGGTTCGTCCGAATCTGGTCCTTTTGCCTGAGAGTTTCTTGCCCCTTCGGCGCCGCATCTTGCGCGGTCTCTCCCGAATCCATCAACCGATTGTATTTTATAGATTCATCGTACCATAAATCAGGGTATCTGGCAAGCAGTTATTTCAAAAATCCATTGACAATCTGGGCCTCTGCTTCTTCCTCTGTCAGTCCCAATGTCATCAGTTTGACAATCTGCTCACCGGCAATCTTGCCGATGGCCGCTTCATGAATCAATGCGGCGTCAATGTTGTTCGCTTCCAGTCCGGGAACTGCCAAAATCCTGGCATCGTCCATAATGATTGCATCACATTCCGTATGTCCGCTGCACCTGGCATTCCCCACAATCTGGGAATCAAAGCGCTGGAAGGAGGTGTCTTTGGCGACCGAACGTGATACGACATCGGCACTGGAATCATCCCCGTTCAGGTTAACGGTATATCCGCTGATGGCCTGCTGGTCACCGTGCGTCAAAAGCCGCTCTCTGACTATCATCCTGGCTCCCGCTGCCAGATCTGCCAGCGTGGTCCGGTTGGTCGAATCCACACCTTTGATCTGGATCATCTCCATCTCCATGGTACTGCCTTCTTCCATATATACCTCGGTAACCGGATTTAAAATCCGCTTTCCGTTTCCATCGCCTTCACCGTAATGTTTCTCGACATACTTTACCCTGGCATTCTTGCCCACATAAAAACGATGAATTCCGTCATGCTGTGAATCCTGGTCGCCGCCGTTATGAATCCCACAGCCGGCCACAATCACTACATCACTGTCGTTACCAATATAAAAATCATTGTAAACCAGATCTTTTACGCCGCTCTTGCTTAATACCACCGGAATATGCACACTTTCCTGTCTGGTTCCCGGCTGAATCCGGATATCAATACCGCTGACCCCTTCTTTGGAAACAATATCAATATTGGCTGTTGTATTTCTTCCCGCCATAGCACCGTTGGCCCGGATATTGTATGCTCCGGCCGGAACTTCGTGGAGATCGGCCACTTCTTCTAAAATCCGCTGCTGAATCTGGTCTATCATGCCCGGTCACCTCCCAGATTGAATTTTTCGCAGGTGTCGATCGCCGAGGCTGTTCCCAGCAAGCCAGGCAGAATCTCGTCTTTTGGTCCCTGCTTGCTGATTTTACCGTCGGCAATTACGACAATTTCGTCCGCAATATTCAGGATTCTCTCCTGATGGGAAATGATCAGAATCGAACCATTGGTGGTCCTGCGCATCCGCTCAAACACCTGAATCAGATTCTGGAAGCTCCACAGATCGATTCCGGCCTCCGGCTCATCAAACACGGACATCTTAGTGCCCCTTGCCAAAACCGTGGCAATCTCAATTCTCTTTAATTCACCGCCGGACAAGCTGCTGTTTACCTCACGGTTAATATAATCCTTGGCACAAAGTCCTACCTCTGACAAATACTGGCAGGCCTCAACCGGTGACAGATTCTTCTTGGCGGCCAGACGAATCAGGTCCAGAACCTGCACCCCTTTAAACCGCACCGGCTGCTGAAAAGCAAAGCTGATTCCCATATTGGCCCGGTCGGTGATATTCATATCGGTAATATCGATGCCGTCAAAGTAAATCCGGCCGGAGGATGGACGTTCAATTCCGGCAATTAACTTTGCCAATGTGGATTTGCCACCGCCATTCGGTCCGGTGATTACTACAAATTTATGTCCATTAATCGTCAGATTAATGTTTTGGATGATTTCCTTTTGTCCCTTTTCCGCTTGTACTTCAAAAGACACATTCTCTAGTGTTAACATGATTCCCTCCAAATCAATATTGTGGCAGTTGCCACAGTTGTTATTATATACCATTTTGCTATGCTTTACCAGTTCTTTTATTGGTATGTTTGCAGATGTTAAAGAAAAAGAGTGTGCCGTTTGCCAGTGCACACTCTTTTCTTTAAAATATGATGGTATCCTTTTGTTTCAGCAATCTCCTTCCATGAACGATTGCACGATATCCCAGTATAAATCCCAATATCATGGTACCCACCCCAAGAACCAACGTAAATCTTCCTGATGCCCGCATAATTCTATATGTTTTCTCCATTCATACCTCCTGGACTTTTTATAATGAATAAACGCACACGGTTCCATATCCCCATTGGCATTG
>Ga0153928_1000178_pt1 | contig 32870 bp, 42 predicted proteins | sample TSNJ012MetaG_FD_106656 | JGI IMG/M metagenome (GOLD analysis project Ga0153928, IMG submission 106656) | Attine ant fungus gardens microbial communities from New Jersey, USA - TSNJ012 MetaG | ecosystem: Host-associated > Fungi > Mycelium > Unclassified | place: USA: New Jersey, Wharton State...
CAGTTCGCCCAACAAGATCGGCGAAATGAAACTACCGCCGATTGCCCCCTCGTTCGCCTCCTCTTGCGTAGCCTCCAGAATCCCCCCAGTGGCCGCGCCCTGCGCCATCTGCGCCCAGTGATAGGCCGAAAACTTGCCAGCCTCCACCTCGACGTTAAGCGGATTTGTGGCCCACTGCTTGGCCAATTCCGCCGACGCTTGAACCGTGGTGACAGTTTGTAAAGCCGACGCCGCAGAATCGGCCGCGGAGATTGCTGATATCGTTGCATCCGAGGCCGCAGTTTGCGCCAAGCTTGCCGAGGCCGCCGCCGCATCAACACTTCCTACCATTTCATCACGGTAGCCCTCTGCTGCGTCGCGCGCCGCCACGGCTTCATCCTTGGCCGCTGTCGCGTCGGTGGCCGCCATGGTGGCAGTGTTAGCCGATGAAGCCGCCGCCGTCGCAGATGCCGCCGCATCAGTTGCCGAGGCCGCCGCTGCGTCCACGCTGGTAACGGCAGTCTCTACCGCCGCGACCAGTTCGGCATAGGGGATGATTTCGCTTTCAGACGGATCACGAACCACGCTCCGGCCCTGCACTTCTTTCAGTTCTTGACACATCATGGTCAAGGTATCAAGAGCCTCCTCGTGGGTTTCAGCCGGAAAGATGTCATGCGGCTGATAGTCGGTTTCCTGCGTAAATTCCATATTCCGCAGAATCACCAATTGATTCCCATTGCCCGCCTTGGTTCGCCCCGCCGCTGTCAACACCACCGCCCCGCCGGCCTCTGTGCCGACACCACTCACCGAATAATCGGTGGTCAAGGTCAAGTCGGTTGTGGCTCGCGTGGTGGCGTCAACAATTGTTACCCGCAATTGCCGCGCCGCAAACACCTTGAAGTTATAGGCGTAATTCGAAACTGCCGTGCTGGTGGTGAATATTGCCTTGCTATTGGTAGATGATATGGTCATTGTTTCTCCCTTCCTTCCTAATTATTTAGGACTTTCGCGGACTAACAATCTGTAAAGGGCGTCCACCCCTTCCCGCTCGTCCCATTCCTCAATGCCCTTCATGGTGGTGGTGATCTGCCCGGTGGGCAGACCGGTCCAGCCGCCCAGCCCCCGGACTATCTTGGTCGCTCCACCTTCCTCCCCGGTCAGCACGTCCCAGACGCCCCGCCCTAACCCGGTAGTCATCTGCGGTAACGCCTCCAGGATCGGGGCCGGAGTGAAGCGGTAACTGGTCCCCAGAGCCGTGCTGATTAAGTCCTTGACCACGGGGATACCTCCGACATAATAGCTAACCATGCCCTTCCCGATATCGGCGAGATCATCTTCGTCATCAGGTATACCGTCCCTGATCAAGGCGTCATAGATAGCCGGTAAGAGGGCCATAAACAGCGTGGCCGAACCGACGCCCTTGGCCGCCTTACCATATTGCCCCGTCTGAATGTCTCTTTTTGTAAGCTGATACTGCTCCCAAAACAGATTTTGCGACGCGCTGAAAAAAGTTCCGAACATGGTAAATATCTTCCCCAGGTCCCCATAGCCCATACCGCGCTGAACATAGCTCAAATCTTTTGAGGCCCCGGTGCCCTGCGTGGTCCTAACCACAGAGTTAGCATATTCAACGGCGGTCGCTTCGGACTGTCCTTTTTTCAGAGACTGCAAATAAGCCCCAGTCCAAACGCTATTGGCCGTCAACTGGTCAAAAATGCTGATGACCTTAAAGGCCACATCATCGAGCCGGTCTCGCATTACCTTGTGAAGCGGATTGCGCATTTTGAATGCTTCCCCAATGTCGCGGTCAAAACTTCCGCTAGTATTCCGCTTCCCCAGTTCTGGCGACTTCTTATAAAGCTCGTTCAAAAATGGCCGGCCGCCTGTCAAAAAACCACCAAAAAAGCTAGCAATGCCGATGCTGGTTTGAATCATTCCTATCTTATGCATGGCCTGAAAGATGCCTGACGGCTGGCACAAGGCCACACTGGCCTTGCCACCCATGGCCGCCGTGGAGAGGTTTCGCCTGATCATTTTCAGCCCGGCGTCAACCCCGGACAGGGTGCTCTTGCGTTCACTGCCCGGCGCGATCTGCTCCTGCAACCACAAATCAAACTGTTTCAGATGTTGATCGCTGAAAGCTCCGGTGATGGTCTGCCGTATTCTCCGGTCGGCCAATACCCGCTTGATGTCACTGGTGGCCTCCCTGTAACCAAGGTCATAGACGTTTTCGCTCCAACTGTTGGTTAGTGCGTCGAAACTCAGCAGCGCTCTCAGGTCATTGTAAGTAACCCCGACGCGCTCAATGGTGGCCCCGGCATTGGTCTTGCCCGGTCGGAAGGCATTGGCCGCGGCCAGGTTGCTATCCTTGGCCGCCTCCAGCTTTTCAGCCGTCCTGCTCATGCGGCGATCAAAGACGATTGGCGAATAACCGCCGCGATATTCACCATAAGGGGAAATGACCGCCTCGGCCTCCACCTTCTTAAGCGGAAGGCCCGTAGTCCTCCGAGTCAAGGCATCCAATTCGGGAAACATCTGCTTATCCTGATAGTCCCATAACGTCTGAGCCATATCCCACATTTCTTTGGGGGCCGCGTCCATAAGAGCTTGGTGCTGAATGTCGCTGACGCCACTTCCATCATTATTAAAATCGAATCGACGCGCCAAGGTGGTGTTCTGTTTATTGCCTAAGTGCATGATATACATGAAAAGTTGCTCTTTGGTGAAGGTCCACGGGACACCTTCAATAACCAGCTTTTCGCCTCGCCACTTGAGCAGTTCCTTTTTCCCGATGATATTCTCAACCAGATCACCAATGTCAGCGGTCAGCTTTTCGGTCCGGGCCAAAGTATCATGATAGGCTTTATTAATCGGCTCATAGACAATCTGTTGCCACGTCCCACCATATTCCCCGCCATCCAGAACACGGCAGATAGTTTCGACTTTCAGCAAGGCAGGCATAAACCCTTGAAAGAAGTTCAACAGCGTGCTTCCAATTTTGTTCTTGTCGCCGGTGTCTTCGAATATCTCTTTTTCGGTGGCCGGAGGTTTTACCTTAACCCTGGCCTCGGCCCCGACCACCAGCCGTTCAACGGTCGAGTTGAGGTCCTGGAGTTGCCCGGCAACCATGATGCCCTGCGAACGTCTCCCTAAAAAGGTCAAATTGGTTATGGCCTGCTGAAGCTCTTGAAACTGATTGAGGGGCAGAGACTTCAAAGGTATTCGCCGCCCCACACGCTTCCCTCCGGTTTCAAAGGTAGGCCAATCACCATTGACTAGCCAGTCGGCAACCACCAGCCCAGAATTGTTAGCCTGTTCCTGCGCCACAAAATTAGCCAGACTCGTTTCCGTGGTAACAGCCGGGCCAATCCCGAACTCATGCAATATGCCCTTAATCTGCGAATGGAAAGACGGCAAAATGCCGCCATGCCTATATTGCTGAGCCGTCTTCTGCCCGGCTATCCGCTTGAATGTAGCAATGGCCTTTGCAACATCACGTTGACGCTCGGCCAACGATTTCAGCCTGGCCCCCAATTCCAGGCGTTCCGCCGCCGCCTTGGCTTGGGCTTCTCTTTTACCCTCCCGCTTCCCGGCCAACGCCGCCCGTGCCTGGGCTTTCAGACTGGCCCTCAGATCGGCCATGTTCTGCGCAACTATTTCGTCAATGGGTTTTACGCCAGTTTTGCGGTCAATGATCTTCTTGATATCTCTCCAGCTTCGGTTGGCGTATTTGCTGTCCTTCCCGGCCATAGACCGCCCCAAGAAATCCCTCTCCATCTCCCACTTATCAAGCTCGGCATTGGTTAAGATCGAATCAGAATTGAAATAGTTTTCGAACTCGGCTTCTTGAGCGGCGACATAATCATCGACAAACTTTTTAATGGTCGGAATAGTCAACAAGTCTTGTATAAAGTCATCAGCAGAATCAAATCCGTATTCTGCGGCGATCTCGTCGGCACCTCGTTTACCCTTGTCTTTGGAAATTAGGCCTCTTTTCCGCAGAAATTCAAGAGTGGCCGGGCCGAAACCGATCGCCTCTAAACTGTCCCGGCTCATTCCGCCAACTCGTTTTATTTCCTTAATGCGGATCATCCGCAGATCATCTTCGGCCAGTTTTCGACCTTCGCGTCGCCATTGTCTCACGAGCCGCTCATGTTCGGCATTACGAAAGTCAATTATTTCTTCGTCACGCGCCCGGTCGGCTTTAGCCGCGGCCTCAACATATTCGGCGTAAAGCTTTGGGTCAACCTCGCGCATTTCTTCGAGATCAAGGATCGGCTTTCCCCGCCAGCTTTCAACCGAAAGTTCTTCATCAGTAGCCAACTGCCGATCAAAAACTCTGCGCACATCATCGGAGAGCGGTTCGCCCAACGACTTCAGAGCGTTGTAAATGCCCAACAACAATTGCCGCATCCGGCTGAAGATGCCTTTGAGTTCCTTAACCGGTGCCTTGCCCTCCATCATGTACTGTTCGAAGGCCCTAGCCACCTTCTCGTGTGTTTCGGTGTCCCAATTCTTGTAGTCAGGCAAACCGGCCCAATCGGCCAGTTCAACGATGTCTCTCTCAAGTTGTGCGCGAGCCGTTTCGTCGGCAATCTTGTCAGCATCTAATGCCAGAACCCGCAAGGCTTCATTGATAAAGACATGCTCAAACTCATGCATGGCTGTTGATGCGTCGGCTTTCGGCGAGAAGGCCACGCGATAACGCCCCCCGGCTATTACCTCGGTCAAGCCCTTAGGGCGGCGGCGCGTTTCCATCGGCAAGGCCGCCGCTGATAGTTCTTCTTGAGCTTGGAAGCTTTCTGGCGCTGTCGGCACCTTCTCCTTACCCAGAAATAAATTTTCATTTAGCCAAGCATTAGGGTCCTCACCAGTGGCACGCGTCAGAATTCCGGCCATACGAGAAAGTATCTGTTCCTCGCGCCTTGCTTCGGCCTTGGTCCTCCCAGCCGCCCTGAGCCTCGTTTCCAAGTCTTTTCTGGTCTTCCCGGACACCTCGGCCACTGCCGACGTCATAATAGCCGGAGGAGGCCCCATGGCCCCTAAGTCGGTGATCATGTCCTCGGTCACGCCGGCAGGCTCCACGGTCAGAGCGTCCGTTATCTGATCCCATAACGGATGATTAACCACCTCAGGCATGCCGCGGAGATTTATCAGCACGTCGGTGTCGCTGTCCAATGCCTCGGCAAATTGTTCCGCAGTCACTCCCAGCGGCTCCAGAACTTCTGCCGCTAAAGCATCGGCATCGGTCTCCGGGTTTTTTTCCCTTTCGGCCTGAAAGAGTCTATTGAGAACTTCGGCGTTGACATAGACCGGCTTTTCTTCCTGCGTCTCCAGCACGGCGCTCACGGCCTCAGGCGTGGCTTTCTCGTCCATTAGCCCCCTGATGGTGGCCGTAAGTTCCTTTGCCCCTGTTCTAAGTCGCGCGTTTTCGTCCGCGACGATAGAAACATGAGCTTGCTTGATTGCCGCGTCCGTTATGCGTTTAGCTGCCTCAGGATCTAAGGTCGGCTGTTTGCCACGATCCCTCCAGAAATGATAAAGCGGATGAACCGCACCGGGAGCGGCCCCACCCCAGAAAGTTTTCCAGGCCGCATGCCCCATGCTTGAAAGCACATCCGAAAGCTCCGGCTTGGTGGCCAGCAAGCCGGTTCCTCGGTAAAGATCGTTATAAGCCTCAGCCAGAGGAATCTGGATAGCGGTCTGGAACCCCTCCTCTAGGGTTTCGGTCACAATCTCAGGAGCCGTGTGTACGGCAAGTTCAGCGGCCAGCTTCGTTCCTCGGGATTGCAAAACTCTGGTCGCGCTGGCGGCAAAGGACGGCGATATCTTCCCCGCGTTTCTGATAAAGCTCCGGCTTATGGCCTCCCCAACTTTGGGGTTTAACATACCATGTGCGCCGATGTTCTCCGCCGCGGCAGTGAAAAGGAAAGTGAACAGCGCCCCGGTCTCGGCCAAGGTCTGGTCCTTGAGTTCATCCGGTTGGCTTTCCCATATCTCCCACATAGTTTCACCGGCTTCGGCCTCAGCCATAGCCACGCCTGAACCAGTCAAGAGGCCGCTAGCCGCCGCGCCCAGAGGTAACCCCGTGCCACCGCTAACTGCGCCGATAGCGGCTCCGGCCAACAGCCCGATTGCGCCCTCCGGCGTGGCCGCGCCCCTAACCATGCCGCCCAATACTTCCCCGGCGTTGATCCCGAATTCAGGAATGAGGGAAAGCACCCCCATATCATAATCAATCTTCTCAAACAGGTCAGCCAGTTCTTCCCGCTTCCGGTTGAGTTCCTGTCGTTCGGCGATCACTTCGGGGTCACTCAGAGACTTGTTTCCGAGGAAGACATCCTGAAACGATTTCCGGCTCTCCATGTTCAGCCAGCCGCTTTTAAGCCCCAGATAACCCGTGGCTCCGGGCAGCGCATACCAGATTTTAGTCATGGTATCCAGCGGCTCGAACTTGTCGCCGAAGATAAAATGAAACTCGGGCAGGTTCAAGAAGTCGTTGAGTTCCGGATGTTTCTGCCTGAACATCCAAACCTTGTCTCCATCCGAACGTTGAACGATAGCAGGCATTCGCCTGAACTGGTCCTCAGGCAATCTTTCAGCCACTGCGCCAACGGTCGAGATAGCCCGCCCGACGTCCATGTCTTCCTTGCGAGCGCGCCTCAAGGCTTGCTCTACGTCGGCCATAGTGGTAGGGCCGCGCCGTGAGGCAAGTTCATCCTGAAAGCTTTGCTCAAGGTCTTCAACTGTCGGCCGCCGCCGCAAGTGCCTGGGTCGGTTTAAAAGAGGGGAATACGGGGTTGTGTCCGTTTCAACCTCGATATTGAAAAGATCACTGCGGCTAACGGAGGGTCGAACCAACGTAGACATTGTATCCGCCACCGGGGTGGGCGCGGCCCCTTCTCCCGCCTCGAACCGGCCTCTATAAAGGAGATCCTGTTCTTCGTGCAGAGCGCGTCCGAAAGCTTCGGCATTTTCTATGGTGTCAAACTTCCCGAAATGCCGCCCGGTCGTCCTATATTGCTGTATGGCTTCATCATCTTCCATCATCCGCCCATCTTCGGAAACGGTTGGAAGTACGACCTCTTGCCCCCCGAAATTAAAGCTCCTGGTCGCTACAGTGCTATAACTACCATCGGCGTGTCTGACGATAGGCCGGTTAGTCAGGTCAATATTGCCCACTTCAAGCAGGCCCATCGGCAGTTCATTTTTAGCTATATTATCATCCATATGTTTACCTTAATAATAATATCCAGTAGAGACAGAGTTTTTCTTTTCCTTTTCAGGAGGCTGGGGCGCGGGGCGATAAACTGGAGTTTCCTGGTAGGTTGCGGCGTTGCCCAGCGTCCCACCTCCATAGCCCCCATATCCGGGCCGCCTTGCTTCAAATCGGCCCTTGTCATTCATGGCTTCGTCCACTCGGCTGACGAATTTTTTCGGATCATCTGCCCCGGCCGCCACAGCATATTTGGTCAAAGCGTCAATTACGTCATCACCGTTCTCTCGCATCAATGCGTCTAATATGGCGGCCGCCGACTGGATACTCTGATAGGGGTCCGTAATATCTTGAATAATCACAGGCCTCCCATCTCCCATAAACGGTCTGGTTATATCCGGAACAAGCGCGATCATTTCCTGGGTGAGTTGCATCATGCCGCGGCCATTCTTCCCGAACTGTCCGGTGGCCAGCCGGTCACCACCACTAACCACGTGAGCTATTGCGGCCAAAAGATCGGGGTCTGTGTTCCAGGCATTGCCAACCTTCTCAAAAAAATCCTTATGAGCCGACACCTTGCCGTCGATTCTGTTCAAGGTCAAACGCCCCTGCCCCTTCCACGTCTTCGAGCTTGGGGCCATGATCTCTCTCATGGGCACGCCATCCTGAACGGCCATCCTGCTCCGCTGTTGATTGTACGGAGTCATGTCCTCGGCCCCATCTCTGATCCGTTTGTCGGCTAGTGCGGCAATCTGTTCACCGGCCATATCCAGCCCAGCTATTTGCATATATTCCAACGGATTTTCTTTTTCGTAGGTCTCAAGGGTCGCCTCAAGTGCCCGTTCAATCTGTTCTTGGGTGCTTTGGGCCGTGATATTGAACGTGTGGAAAGCCTCCATTGCGGTCAGCTTAAATGATTCAAGCTGGGCCATCCTAGCCGGATCCTTTTTCTTTTTGGGATCGACTAGATAAAATTGAGGCTTGCCCGAAGGGTTCAGTTTGTCGGAATGTTTCAAAACAAACTGTTCTATAGCGTTGTTAAGCACTTCGGTTCTGTTTTTAATCTGCGATTCATATGAGGACATTTTTTCGGGGGTAACAAGTTCCCACAAATTGTTATTAGCCAGATAGCGGCTTAATCCATCCCGGTCATAGATAGCACCACTTAAGATGTTGGCCCCAATAGCCTTGTCCAAGTCCTTGACCTCCTGTTTCTTGACTTCACTCCAGATGCCGGCCTCGCCGTTCATAGCTTTGAAGTAATAGATTTGATTGTCACGGCTCAAGTTCGGCAGTTGAGCAACCAGCATCTCCGGGGTAAGGGTTCGATTTAAAACCGCGTCATCTAATTGTTGTTTGGCGGTTTCCTTCTCTGCTTTCGTTTGCTCCGCCACAATTTTATTCAGGTCCTGTTGCATTTTAAGACGATATTCCGGGCCGCCCAACTCAGCCACGATAGCGGCGTCATCCCCCAATAACCAATCGGCGGTTGACTCGCCGAAATTGATTTCTGCCTCGGGCAAAGACATGGCTTCAGGATCAACCGCGCCCTCAGCTACACCGAAAGCATCACTCACAACATCGCCGGGTTCAACCAAAGTATTACCGGCCAGCATTACCGGTTGTCCCCGTTCAGACAGCGCGGAGGTCGGATCGATGAACTTCCCGGACTCTTTGATGCGGTAATCCAAATGAGGTCCGATCTTCAAGGTGCCAGAATTGCCAACGCCGCCGATCTCTTGCCCCTGCTCTATTCTCTGCCCCGACATCAATCCGGCCGCGAAGTTGTTAAGGTGCAGGAAATAATGTTCCCGACCATCATCTCCATCAATGACAATGTAGTTTCCGTTCTTGCCCTTATTCGCGGCTGTTTTGACCGTACCGCCGATAGTGGCTTGCACCGGGGTTCCTATAGGGGCCGGGATATCAATGGCCTCATGGAAGGTGCTAGCCCCGGCTATGCCCGTATTGCGCGGCCCGTAGCCCGACGAGATTTTAGTATAGCCAGGCACAGGCTGGAGCAGGCTCATTCCACCAGTTTGCTTTCCTCCTCTCTTTTGCATCTGGTAATCGGCCATCACGCCGCGCACATATTTTTGCGTTTCCCTGGGCACCGCCCCCGTACCGCCATTTTGCAACCAGCGGTCAACTTCTCCAGGCCCCCAGTTATAGGCCATGAGCGCATGCTTGAGGTTGCCGTTGTAACGTTTCAACATCCGTGAAATGTATTCTGTTCCACCCCGAACGTTCTGTTCCGGATCGTCAGGATTAACCCCCAGGTCTTTAGCCGTGCCCGGCATCAACTGCATCAAGCCACGCGCTCCGACCGACGAAATGGCCCGCGGGTTCCCTCCGCTTTCGGCCATAATAATGGCCCGGACCAAGGCCGAATCCACGCCCTTAGCTTGTCCGGCCTTGTCGGCCATCTCCGCGATGTTCTGCGGCAGACGGGTTGACTTCGGTATTCCGTCAATAATCCGCTGCGCCTCCTCCGGATCGCTGGCCGCTATCTGATTAGTCAATCGGTTATAGGCATTGGTCAGCAGGGCTTTTTGATAGTCCTTGTTGGCTTTCAGCGCTGCGGACCGGGGATCAAGCCCTTTGCTCTGGTAATAGGCCAAACTCCTTTGGACATAAGGAATAGCGGCGCGGGTAAGATCGTCGGAACTGCTTCGCCAGTCAGCGGCCACGGCTTCAAATTGAGCTTGATCACCCATCATGACCGACTTTTGGTAATTATCCATTTCCCGCGTCCGGTGAGACATGGCCGCGTCTAGACCTTGATTCTCGGCAGAGTCCATAGCGCGAGCATATATCATTTTCTGAAAGTCGCCTCTGGCCAGCTTGTCGAAGTTCTCACGTTCCTTTTTGTAAAAGTCTTCCATCAGATAAGGCGCAGGGATACCATCTCGGCCCTTCATCCCTTCCATTTGATCGAACATAGAGCGTTGACGTTCACGGAAAGCATTGAGAGCTTCCATGGCTTCAAAGGTCTGGTTCGTTTGTTCCTGCGCCTCAAGAGCCTGATACCACTTTCCTAGTCCGCCACCCAAGGCTTGAAGTCCTGCTCCGACCGCCCCGCTTACAGCCGGTCCACCGGAGAACTGCGCAGAGACGCGCCCGATGTTGACGTCACGGCCTTCATAGACGTTACTTCTCGGCGTTGAAATGCCTCTTGATTGAGAGGCGGTCAACGCGGCCAGTCCCGCCGGAGATTGAATATTAGCCATCTGATTACCTTCCGGAACTGTAGAGCCGATAGTTGCGGTAGCTCTCTGCCGTTCCTCCCAAAATGCTACCAATACCCGTTAACACCCCCCCGGTTTTTGATGCTTGAACATTGGACGAAAGAATGTTTGAACTGGTGAGAGCATTGGAACGCTGTATTTTATAGTTCAATGCCTCCATCTCGGTTTGCCGCCCGATGCGCAACTGTTCCTCTTCGGCCTCCCGTTGCGACTGTTCCTGTAACAGCCCGCCGGTGGCACTGTTCAATATACCAGTTTCGGCCAAGGCCGCCCTCTGTCTTCCCATGGCCTTAGTAGCGGCCTCGGCAGCCTGGGCTTGACTTCGCTTGCCTTCGCTGGTGGCGATGTCAGCATTGATAGCCGCCAGCTGCGCGTTCATCTTCTCGGCCTGCGCCTGGGCCGCATAGCTGGCCGCCTGCGCCTGGCCCTGCTGAATCCCGCCATAAGCACTAACCAATCCAGTAAGAAGTGGAACAACAGTCAGAAATCCACCCATCAAAGCACCCCCATCATATGCCCCAACATCCAACTATCATCTTGGATCGCTTGCGGCGGCAAACAGATAGCGTTAACCCGCTTGGCCTTCTTTATTGTAAGGTCATATTCTTGCCAAGCCATTTGCCGTTTGTTAGTTGAGCCGGTGAGGCTTTCGGCCATCTCCACGGCCAGCTTGCAGGCCAGAGACTCAATGAATACCGGTGGATACAAGCTTGTGTCGGTCTCTCGCCGTAAATAGATGATATTCAAAGCTGGCCCCAGGTTTGTCAGAATATTCCGGCCCTCGATGGTAAACGTGCTGGTATCGCGGTTAATGTAGTTATCTATAACCGGTTGCGGCCAGCCCCCGGCCTGAATCAGCCGCAGGCAATCGGCGGGTAATTCATATTGCCAGGACCAGCCAAAAGCCGGCTTATCAGCCAAAGCCGGGAGTTGCGCCCGTGCCGTGGCAAATAACCAGGCATGGGCCGCAATCTCCGCATCTCTAACCACCTCATAAATGGAGTTGGCCAGTTGGGCGGCGGCGGTTTCATCGCTCAAAGCAGTGATCCGCATGTCGCCCAGTTTAGACAATCCACGGTTAACTATGTCTATTGTGCTGGCCATTTTGTCTCTCCATTTTAAAATCAGGCTTCCACGCAGTTGACCTGAACAACCTTCTTTTCCTGGGTTCTGGTGGCCCCGATGGTGGCGTGTTGCCAGAGTTGCCACACATAGTTTTTATCAGGTCGCGGGTCAGCTTTGAAGTCCAACTTGTTCCAAGTGGCAAAGTGCAGACCACTTTTGACCCAGGCGAAGCACTGGCGTTTGGTTCCATCCAGCGGGAGGCGTTCGGTAGAGATGAATTTAAAACCAACAAAAGTGTCAATTTCGCCCTTAACCAACGCGCGGACGGTGTTATAGTCGATACTCTGGACCTTGGTGTTTTTCAACAAATCGGAAAGTTGGCTTTCAGAGCAAGCGAAGAAACGTTCTTCCGCCGGATCATTGTCAGCGGCAATCAACATTTCTTTGGTGTCAATGAGCTTCTCAATAGTCAACCCGGTGGCGTCGTCAATGATCTGCGTGGAAGGGAACGGCGTGTTTTGAATATCATCATAACGGCCGGTCTTGGCATCACCCAAGGCGGCGGTAATGATCTTGTCATCCACCTCTCGGGCGTAGGCGGCCCTCATGGCCTCGGCATAAGGCGAACGTGGATCAACCAACATGCGGAGGGGATCCGGCTTGGAAATGGGCAGAGACAGAACCTTGTCGGATGGGAACACCCAGCGTTGATGATGCTCAATGTCAGACCAGACAGTATCGCCTTTCCACTGCCCAGCCCCAAAGCCGGGGTCAAAGTCTTCCATTTCCACTTCACCGAACTGGAGAATGACTTGAGCCTTTTCGCCAACATAACTTCCAATGGCGGTGGTACCGGCCAGACGAGCCGTCTTCTGCTGTAACAGCAGTTCGACGTTTCGGGTGAACTGAATTACATGATGATCTTGAATGGTGAAATCGGTTGCCATGATTGCAAACCCCTTTCTTCTATTAATGAAGTAATGAAATCAATAAGTCTATGAAGCTTGGGGTTGCCGATTACTCGACCCGCGTTGATGTGTTGCGTTCCGACCTACCTAGGGATGTTTTGTCCCCAGGCAGGTTGCCGGATGTTTGGAAGGAGATTAATGGTTAAGGGTTATCGGCCCATTGCGAACCGGCCCGCTTCACCTAGCAGTGGCCCGACGAGTTAGCTCGCTTATCTCGTCAATAGCGCTCTGATCGCCTTCAAGATATCGCTTGCTGAATATCGGGTCAGCCAATAGCTGATCAATACGACTGTTAGCCGCGCCTCTAAAGGGCGGCTCGGCCCCATTGACCGGGCGGTCGGCACCAACGGCCTGGCCAATCTTGGCAAATAGGGTGACGGCTTGACGCGGCCCCAAAGCCTGAACAATGGCGTCGGAAACGGCATCGCCCTCCTCTTTAGGCAGACCGAACAGCCTGAAGCCCCTCCGGGCCATCTCTTGAATTTCGGCAGGGATGGACGCTTTCAATTCATCAATCTCGGTGTTAAGTCGCGCCTCCGCTTCAGCCATAGCCGCTTTATACATGCCCTGATAAGCCGTTGCCATTTTATGAACCTGCGTCTTTGAGAGTCCGGCCTCATGCATATTTTTGGCCATAGCCCCCAAGAAAACATCATCGACCTCGTCACCTTCAAACAAGCCCTTCAATTCATAGCCGTCCACGTCATCGGGCCGCCCCAAGGCTTTATATATCTTTTCGAAGCCTTCGGTATCCTCGGCACTTTTAGGGGCCAGCAGCGCCCTGCCGGCCTTGTCTGCGCCGAAGACTGATTCGAGATGCTGATAGCTTCGCAATGCGTCGGCAGGTTCCTTCCACCCTTTGTTTTCGGCCAGCCCCCGCATGTCCTCCGGTAAAGAACTCACCCAGTTGGTAGGGCCGCCAGCCGGTTGACTGTCGGCCGGTTCGGCCGAAGTGGTCTCCGTGGTGCTTCCCTCGTCATTGAGAACGTCATTCATCATACACGATTCCTTTCATTTGTCGCTCGGTGTCATTGATTTTCAACCGTTTTAGGATATGCCGCAAGACTTGTCGTGAACCTTCTATCACCGCCAGTGCCATAGAATCCGCTGGCGAGTTTTTCCATAGACGGGTGAAGTTCGCCAGATCATCCAATACATGTTTAGCCTCCGGCTTTAGTTGTCCGTGATCATCCAGGAACAGCCGACGATAGGCCGCGCCTTTATTTATGTTAAGCATTACCCACCAGCATTCCTCCGCCTTGCATTGTGGCCGCACGGCTCAATTTTTCCTCGGCACTAGCCAACCCTTCAATAGCTCCACCGGCCATCTGCGCTTGCTCCATCATAGCTTGCTGCTGTTCCTGTTCGGCTCTGGCCTGTCGAATCTGAGCAATGGCTTCGTCTTCGTTCTGAATGGCTGCCGGGGCACCAAAGGAACGAATAACGATTTTAGCGGCCTCGTCAAAGTTAATGATATCCATGATTTGAGGATTGACCTGTGACATAGCCGCAACGCCCTGGAAGGCTTGAAGGATAGCCGAACCGTCTCGGCTATCCAAGGCCGCCGCCATCGGCGTTTCATACTTAGGATGAACCAACGCTCCAGTGTTAGTCAATTCTTCTGGCGGTGGCGGGATCACTCCGGCGGCCTGTAAGATATCCAATTCGCGGTCAATGGTCGGCATCAAAAACTCTGATTGCTGTCTACCCATAACCGGAGCCAGAAGTTGAGCTTTTTCTTGCGCGCGTTCGATAACCTCTGTTGCCGTTTTCTGCGGAGTATCCACCAGAATTTGAAACAGGTTGATATAAAAGGCTTCATTGATGACCTCCCGCGAATTACTGATCATCTCCATGCCGATGGGAAGATTGCCACCAAGCTGTAAAGGCACCACCATTTGACGGCCCTGGTCATCGAGACCGCCGTAATTAATGCTGCCGGCCTTGAGGCTAAACGCTGTCAACACGTCATTTTCCGGTGTCAAAAGCGGCGGATCAACCATCTTCTCAGCGGCCCTCAGCATTGTTTTTTTCATGGCGTTGACCTGAACGATATCAGGCATGGCCTCCATGGCTGGAGAACGCCCGTAGACCTCGCCGGGCACCACGGTAAAGCGCGAAACGGCGTAAGGCATGACTCTATAGCCGCTTTCACGAACCACCTTTTTAGCGGCCTTGGCAATATGAAGGGAGGCTACCGGCAGATTAACACCATCTTGACGGCGACGGTCGAAATCGCGACGGGGAAAAACGCCATGGATAAAATCATAATGCCGATCCATGTGAGTGGGATCCTCAGCATCCTTCCTGATGCTTTCCGGTAACTCGTCGCCAAACTCGGTCATGGCCTGTCGGGCCGTTAACTGATAGGCCCTGAACACCGTGTCCACTTGACCGGAGGCATTCTGATCAAGATAAACCTCATGAAGTGGCACGCATTGATAACGGAGGCCACGTCCCAATTGATCATCAATCAGCATGACCGCCGTTCCAAAGACGCCCAAAGAAAGATAAGCCTCCACCATTTGATTGTGGAAGTTAGCTCCCGGAGCCAGACGATTAGCAAACAGAATATCACGAACTTCATCAAGATATTGGGCCACAGCTGGACTCCGAGTCAATTCAGCAGGGTCTGTGGCCAGACTATGCCACTTCTGGGTTCGCGGCGTTAAAATGGATTCCAGGGCAGCGGAGAAGCGGCCCAAAGCAAGCGGCGCGGTAGAGTCAAATATAAAGAATGACTTGCTATTATTCTTCCCGAAACGTGGCAAGACGTAGTCGGCACATTGTTGCCAAGCCCCTTCATATTCGCCCCTCTTGCCTTCCAGGCTGCTAAAGCGTTTCAATACGTTGTCAGCATCAAGAGCCATATCAGTTCTTTCCGTCAACATTGACATCGACCACTAAGGCGGCCAGAGTGAAAGGCAAAGGATATTCCTGAACCACTGTAATGTTTCCGTTCGTTTCCCACCCGCCAGGCCAGTTGATCTCCCGGTCGCCACTGAACAAAGGAACGGCCTTGTCCATGATATCACTGCCTCGGCGGTTCTCAAGGCTGGTCAGGTTGCCGCGCTCCGGTCCAATGGCCCCGCCGCCTGATTCAATGAGCCTTAAATAAACCTTGTTGAATCGTTTCTTCCTGGCCTGAATGGTACCATCCTGCAAATCCATCTCAAGGTTAACCGTGGTCAGCTTAGATTCGAAGGGTAAACCAACCTGAACCACGCTGGCCGGGTGTTGCAAGGTGATGCGGCCGCTGGTCACCACCTGATTCAATTGGACGGCACCGTCTCCCAGCACAGCCACCTCGCATCCTTCCAAGTGACTTAAACCGCTAATAGTTGTCAAGTTAGTCCCGGTGAAGGTTAAGCCGCAGTCCACATAGAAAGCATTAGTAACGCCATCGCCATGGGTATGCCCAGCCTCCATCCGTTCAATGGTCTGTACTGTAGAGCCGTTAACAACCCGCTGAACAGACAGCCAAAGCTCGTCTCTTCCCCCATGAATAGCCGGAACCGTGGCCAAATGTTTGACCTTGCTGTCACCACCAAGCTGATGCCGATGCCAAGCGGTCATGTCCTGGTCCTTACTGTAAGTGAAACCAATCATCTGCCCGTCCGGTCTAGCCGCCCATAATGTTTCCATTGGTTCAGATTGCCAGACCAAGCAAGTTAGCCCTCCGGTGGTAATGTGTTCGGCGGCAACGGTAACATCCATAGCAAGGTAATTATCGCCAGCATAGTCATAGGCAAATTCGCGAACCCTTCTACCGGCCCGCTGGACAAAAAGCAAGACGGCCCCGACTCGCAAGGCTTGAATAGGTGACGAACCAAAACTCGTTTGAGGCACAACTTCCACGTTTTCCGGGCCAAGAGGGTCAACCGTGGTCGTCTTGCCAACGGTAAACTCGCCGCCGGTAGTGCCAACCAGCAAGCTTTCAGATGGAACCATCCATTCAATTTTATCCATCTGCTCAGAATAAACGTTAAGCTCTAGCGGATCATCGGCGGCAATAATGTCGGAGGACGGACGAACAATATATCCATTGTCAACAGAATTGTCGCGCTCGATAGAGCTTTTGTTCGGATCGAAGGACGCCATGAAGTTACCGACCCTAATAGTGCCAGTAACTCCGTCCGCAGTTATACGCCATCCAGTTGGAGCATCATCATTGATAACCCCAAACCGGCTAATACCATCAACGCCGCTTTTTGGAACCAAATTATAGCTGGTAGCAGAAATACGCACTACATCAACTTCATCCACAAGATAGGAGACATGAAGCCTAATGTTCCCAGACGAAAGAAATTCAATACTCCCTACTGCGGGAACATTGAGACTTATTGTAAAACCCGGAGCAGTAATCTCGACTATAGGAATATATTTTTTTGTCAGTTCAAAATTTTCAAAGGCACCGCTTTGACTCATATAAATCGTCTGACCGGCAGCCAAACAAAGCCGTTCACGAAACAAGGCTATCGCTGTGGCATTGGGCCGGGTAACATCGGTGGTGGTCCACCCAGGCAAAGCCGTAATGGTCCAGTTAGTATGCCCATAGCGACTTAGCTTTTGCGGCGGCTGTCCAGGACAGACAATGTAAAGCACGTCACCACTCTGAACCCACTTGAGAAGGCAAACGCCGCTATCGTTGAAGATGTCGGCTTGCGTCCACGGAGTTGTGATCTGATATGGCGTGGTGCCACTCAGAACCGGCGCGCCCTGATAATAGAACCGCATGTAACGGTTGCCGACTTCTATAATATAGGTAGTGGTTGCCGAATAAACAAAGTCGATCAGGGCCACCGGATTGGTGCCATTGTTGGCCTTGGCAATGAACCGCGTTCCACCGCGCCGCTGGACCGGCCCTTGAAGCAATGGGATGAAGTTAACCATTTCCTTGCAAGCCGCCCCGTATTTGGTGAGGTCGCCGCGAGCACAGAGCAACGGCGACACCTCACCAAAAATGAACCGGTTGATATAGGCGGCAATCTTCATCATGGTGATTAGCTTCCCAACAAGGTGTTGGTGCTGGATTCGCCAGCCAACACGGTAGACGCCCGGCCACTGGCCGCCACGTTCTTCTTCCTTTTAATGTTGGCCTCCTCTGCAGCCGTCTTCTTGGCTTCAGACAAAGCCGCATCCTCTTGAGCCTTGCGTCGCTGTTCCTCCGCCGCTTCCAGTGCTGAGGTATCAACCTTTGGAGTTTTTGGTTTTTTGAACATGCCGCCCATAATTAATTGTCCTTCCTCGTTACTGTAACGCTTCATGTAACGTTACATCTTTTGAGTGTTCCGGCTTTCCCGGATAACTCGGATTAGTGGCAATCATCCTGTTATCAAAAATGAACTGAACGCCACCAACAGACCGTTCCAGCCGATGAATATAACAGATACCAGGAATAATCCCCATCTCATAGCCACCAAGTGCCCTAGCATAATTGACCGCGCCCCGGTTAATAACAGGCACAATGCCGATCAGACATTTAAACTCAAAGGCTTTAAAACACCAGTCAAGAACCCATCGCCCGAGTTCCAAGCGGCGATCCCGCCCGGCCTCAAAAAAACAGAAATGAAGACGAGCGGTGCTTCCTTCAAAGTTGGTGAGATAGAAGAACCCCAAAGGCTGATCCTTTGAATCATAGCCAGCACCAAAAAAGGTCATAAGGCGAACCGAAGCCAAGAACAAATCCAAGTCGGCCGCCACGTCAAAAGCAACCGCGTCGAGAACATTTTCACGCTTGGCAATATCGTAGAGTTGCGCCAACTGTTTGTTATTAAGCTGATCATATCTCAATATCTTATCCATATGAACACTTACTCCATTTCCGCGAAACGCGGCCTGTTACGCCTAAGATCGGCATGAGGCACCGGCTGAGCAAAGGTAAGGGCCAAAGCATCGGCTATATCAGTAGAGGCCATGCCGCGCTTCTTTAAGTCTTCTTTGCTTTCAATTTTCAGTCTACCGCTGGCATCAAAGCTGTAAGTCGGAGCTAACAAGTCCTTTTTAAAATCTTCACGGTCAGGAAGCACGGCAAGCTCCTGTAACCATTGCCGCATCCTATCCCACATTTCAGCCTTAAGGTTAGAATACTTATCATCACGTCCGGCCTTGGCACCAGAATTGACGCCAATAACTCTATAGCCTAATTGCCTGAGGCGATCCACAACACCGGCCCCCAAGCCAACAGAGTCAACGAAAACCGCCCTGGGCTGAAGGCGGTTAATGTATTCAGCGGTGGCCGATGACGTCCACATCAAATCTTGCCCTTGCCATACCTTGTAATCCTCTGCTACCGAACCGCGCCGCATTACTAAAACGTTACGGTCATCGCCAAACCTGGCCACGTCCAAACCAAGGACAAGCGGCGCAGCATTAACCAAAGGACATTCACGCTTGGCAGCATCATAGACAGATTGAAAGTCAATGAAGACACCGGAAGCATCCGCAGTGAAGTCACAAAGGAACTCACGGCGAAAAACATCTTCCCCCATTTCCCGCCGCAACCCTTCCAATTCTGCCTCGTCAATCACCCCAGTTTTATCGGCGGGGAAGGACCCCGAATACCATTCCTCGGGGCGGCTCAATGCCTTCTGGTAAAGCTCATAAAAGATGTTGACGCCTTTAGGTGTACCAATGAAAACGGCCCAGCCCCCGCGATCAGCCAAAGCAGGACGAACGACAGACGGCCAGGTATCCGGTTTCATCTGCGCAACTTCATCCATGACCACACCATCGAAGCCCAAGCCACGAAGCCGATCAGGATAGTCAGCACCAAAAAGGCGAATAGTTGAACCGTTCCAAAGCGACAGGATCAACTCACTTTCATTGATCTTCGCCAAATTAAAATCCAGAAGCGTCCGAGCATAATATTTAAGGCGATCCCAGGCCACAGCCTTGGCTTGATTGAGGAAGGGCGCAACATAACCAAAGAAGGGAGCTGGGTGCTTACGTTGGAGTCTTATGGCCGCCAACAACAAACGAATGACCACGGCCTCAGTTTTACCGGCCCTGCGGTGAGCTACAATGATTGCCAAACGAGCCGACTCTAAAGCGTCGAGGACTTCCTTTTGCCACTGCCGCGGCTTATAAGTGAAGACAACCTCTTTACGCTTTGTCATCACGTTCCTCTCTGATGACCACCACGGTTTCAACGTTACCAGTATGATGAAGTTTGTCGGTGAACATGCCCAAATGACGGCCTTCCAATTCAAGGCCCTTCAGCGCCGTTTTAAGGTCGTCCGATTTCCAAGCGGCAGAGGTGACCGCCTGAATGTCTTTGAGCACCTCCAAGGCTCCACGCTCCGTCTTTTCGGCACGTTTAGACATGGCCGCTTCAAGAACGGCCTTTATGTCTGGTTTGGTTAGGTTTTCTTGACCAATGGCCTTCGCCGTCTTCACGCTGTACCCAGCACGAACAGCGGCCTGAGTTGCATTGAGATCAATCAGGTACTCGGTAACGAATCGTGCTTGTTTCGGCGTGAGATGATCGGCCAACGGTAAAACCCCCTATAAATGCCAAGAGTATACCACGCTTTTGTTTTAATTACAACAGGATAGCCTCGAAAAAATATATGTATATACATGGTAACGTTACAGTAACGTTACTGTAACGTTACTGTAACGTTACTGTAACGTTACTGTAACGTTACATGTAACGTTACATGTAACAAAACAAGAATACTAATCACGACGGAACAAAAATAAACCCGCCAGGCCAAACCAAAGACCAAAGCAGGATGCAGTTAAGGTATTGATAAAAGGAGATTAACGCCAAAGGAAAAGCCCCGACTGGGCTAAGGTCGAGGCTTGACGTTAGGGTTATGAAGGTGACTCAACATTGAAAAGGAGATGCGTCAAACGATCAGTTGACGCCATTTTTCGCCGTTTTGAAGCCGATTCCGATCGTTCCGGACAGCACCAGCCCCAAAACCAGTTTTGATTTTACTCTTTTCTTCTTAAAAGTCAAGAGTTATTTTTTAAGATGAAGAAAAAAAGCCCCCACAGGGGGCGGGGGTGTGTCTCTCTTCTCTTCTTAACCAAGCAACATAAGACAGCCGCACGGGCTTAAGTGAAGGGCGCCAGGCCGCTTCTAGCGTGGTCTCTGTTGACAAGAGCGGCGGGAGGTGTTATATATTCAAACAGATATTTCTTAGATAATTCTAATCTGAGGTCTCCTCCGAAGCCGGCAGACTACGCCAATAGTCTACCGGCTCTTTTTATTGGCGGTTGACAAGTGATTGATTCTTTGATATTCTGTTTCCCTATAGCAGAACTAACAAGTTATAGGGAGGACCGATATCAATGTCTTACGGTGACTGGGGGGATCAAAGTTGTATGGCCAGGCAACTGGGGATAACCCGCCACAGGTTAAGCGACTACCTAGCAGGTCGCCGCCGTATAGGAGCGGAGACGGCCAAGAAATTGGCTCTAAGGCTAGGAAGGCCGAAGGAATGGCCGAAGCTATACCGTCTGTCCGGTGAGGCATTGTGGAGCTATTTGAACACTTCCTAAAATCCTGCCGACAAAACACCCACCCGCCTATTTAAATCTTGCCTTCATCGCTTCCAAACAGACCGCTTCGGCGGTCTTTCTTTTTGCTTGAACCTGTAACAAATCGTGTAACGTTACAGTAACAGTTACAGTAACAGTTACATGTAACGTTTCAATATCCGTTACTGAAACTTCAAAGTTTCAACCTGTAAGCATTTCTTACAGGTTGACTCGACAAAAATATTTTGAAAAAATTTAAAATCAGGGGTTGACAGCCCTCCCGGAGTCGTGGTAGTATGTTCTCACATAAGGGAACAAAAGAACAAACATCAATCTCAGTCAAAGGAGAACCTCCAATGAAAATAGACATTAGCACATCCTTAGTTGAACTTAGTTCCGGGGCATTTGGCGGGGAACTGTTCGAAAAAACCGAAGCCCTGGCCAAGTCCTTGAACGAAATGCCCGCCCTCGCTACCGTGGTAGCCTTAATTTTTAATGGCCCGCAAGCGAACCAAGCAAAGAAAGCCGCCAGTGACTTGAGTATACTCATTGTTGATCGGATGCAGATGGCCGCCGACCCTTCATATTTCCCCGACACCACAATAAGCGACTTACAGACCGGGGAACACGGCCGGGAACTGGAAGTCGCGGCTTTCGCCCTGATGGACGCCATAGCCGACATGCCACTTGACCGGGCACTAACCATCCTTCAACACGAAAGCAACTCCTACTTTTCCGGAGCGGTCCGGGCCGCCGCCAAGAACCTGGCCGACGCTGTTGAGGAATACAAAAAAGACATGGAGGGTTTTCCCTACGATGATGACAACTTTTTCGCCAACGACACCCTTGATGGTGTTTTCTGGACCTAACCGCCGAGCGGCACATCCCGTCAACGAGAAGGAGGCAACCATGAAAATATACAGAGTCAGCACAAAGTACGGCAGAAGCCCATATACTGAGACAGCGTATGTTGACGCTGAAAATCCCAGAGAGGCCATAGTAATTTATTGCGGCAACAAGGACCGGTTGGCCGAATATCATGCGGAGGGCTTTAAGTTCCGGGCAACTGTTTCCGATCTTCCAGCCTACTATTGGGAAATGGCTGATTATTGCAGACCGGAATATATCCAAGCCTATTAACAGCCGCGCCGACGCCCGGCGGATAAACCGGGCAAAGGAGAAGAAGATTGTGGATATTACTATGCGCAACGTCGAACAGATGACAGACCAGAGGGATGAACATAAAAAGCTGTTGGAGGCGTGCGGTACATTCGACCGCGCCCTCTGGAGCGCGTCACTCGCTGGGATCATTAGTGCGTGCCAGCGGGTGGCAAGAGAAGAAATCTTGGATAAGGTCCACGCCGTGAGCGCACGCCTTTGTAGATTGACAATGTACGACTTAGATAAATTGGAAAACGAAGCAGATGCTCTATTTGAGGCCATTGCCGATTTACCACTCGACCAATGCGCTAACATCTTTCGGCATAATCCGAAGCTTCCAAGTGTTGTCAAAAAGGCGGCCCGAGATTTGTTGAAAGCACTAGAGCCGATAATCCTGACGGAGGGAAATTGATTATGACTAACATCGACAAAGCAATCGCCCGGCTTGAGAAGTTGGAGAGGCTGGCCACGCCCGGACCCTGGGACAATTATCTGATGACCGCCAACGGACGATTCGGCGACTATGATGCATGGCCTAAATTTGAGGAGCCTCCGGTTATCGGCTCTATGGTGGCCTCCCTTTTTAGTATTAACGACACCGGGGAGATATGGGCAGAGATAACGTCCCCCTCCTATGATAAAAAAGGCGCGGCGGACACAGCTTTAATAACCGCTATGCGGAACGCCCTACCCGAACTGTTGCAGAAATTGCAACAGTTCAAGAAGATGGCCGCCAAGGCCGGGGCGGAAGGTGAACAAGATGAACATTAAAGACGTTGCAGTGGAGGTAGTGGCCGGAGTGGTTTTCTTCGCAACAGCAGCCGCCGTGGTAGCTTTAATTTTTATGTATGGATGGTGATAAGATGAACCGGATAACGCAACGGGAAAATGGGTACGCTTATTGTGTCGAATGTCGCATGCCTTGCACACATGGACTATATAAGTACCGAGCCTGCGGTTGTGCTGTTGACGTGTTTGAGGCATTGGCCAAATACGAAGACACTAACCTTTCCCCGGAAGAGATCAACGCCATAATTGCAAATGTCAAAGACTTGACAGCCGACGCGAAAACCGCGCAAGAAGAAAGAGAGCAGAGGCATGACCACTGAAATTACCTTGACCGAACATATCATCAAAGAAGCGTTCGACCTTCTGAAGGAGAATAGACGCCTCAACGAGAAAATCGCCGAGCTTGAGCACCACCTTAACCCGAAGCCGGAATGCACAGAGGAAGAAACCAAACAGCCATCAACTTGGATAGATTCATCATTTTTATGTGACGACGACGAGGAGAGCGTCTACGTCATACGCGGTAACAACGGAAACCATGTGGGGCAGTTCTGTCCGAAAGACTGGAAGGAGGAGGAAGAAAAATGATGACTGAAAAATTATATCGGGCGCATCTTGATGAAGGCGTCTATGCAAACTTCACTCTCAGAGGAGGATATCTTAAACTTGAATCACCTTCAGATTCTGACTCTGTGCGTCCCCATATGATTTACCTGAATAGACGAATGTTTGCTAGTCTTCAGACATTTATAGCCCTGACCGGGCAGGAGGAATGGCGAGTTCTTGTTGAAAACCCGATTCGTATTATTAATGGGGCATCAAGAGAAGAGATTGACGAAATGATAGAATCCGACCAAGATATAGAGGTGATAAAATGAAAGTAATTAATCCCAGTATTGAAATCTTAACCCCGATAGATCCCCCGGCTATGCTGGCCAGGCTGGAACGGGCCGGGCGAATCTGTTATAAGTCCGAGTCCCATATCACCTCGGCATCGGCCAGTAAATTTGTCAGGAGCTTGGTTAAGAGCGGACATCATTCAGTTATTGAGCATGAGAGTATCTCAGTACGGCTGATTTGTGATCGCGGGGTATCTCATGAATTAGTTAGGCATAGATTAGCCAGCTACAGCCAAGAAAGCCAGAGATATGTTAACTATAAACATGGTATAGAGGTAATTAAGCCTTTATTCTTTGCCGAAGCTTCCTATTGTTATAATATTTGGCATAAGGCTATGTTGTTAGCCGAAGAGGGATATCTTAATTTACTTAAATTAGGCGCTTCCCCCCAAGAAGCCCGGACAGTTCTGCCTAACAGTACCAAAACAGAAGTGGTTATGACGGCTAACCTCCGGGAGTGGCGTCATGTCCTGTCTCTCCGATGCTCTCCCGCCGCCCATCCACAGATACGGGAACTTATGGGGATGGTCCGGGATAAATTCCAGGAGCTTTTGCCTGAGGTTTTTGAAAATCATACCGAACACATGGAGGGAAACAAATGAGCACCCATACTAACATCATCCGCATGAAAGAAGTTTTGGCCGCCGCCGTCAGCAACCAGGCCAGAACCATCAAAGAGCTTGAAAAGGAGAACGCCCGGCTGAGATATCGCCTTAATCACCAGGCGGAACCACTCCCCGCCCTCACTGAGTCCGAAGGACCAAACAATTGGGGGGATTTGACTATGTATCTTGGAGGGGACGTTCACGTCGCTTTATGTGATGAACACGACCATATCAGACTGAGCATCTATTCAGCTTCGGACCCAGCCCAGGACAGACATATTTATCTTAATGAAAATGGGTATGAGAAACTCCAGGAATTTGTTAAAGAAGCCCGCCCGGAGGGATGGTACGAGAAACGGTATTTCCGTAAGATTCTAACAGAGGTGAGGTGTCCAAGGGATACCGAAACGCTCAAGAGGTGCTGGGATTTAGACGGTCCAGATACTACCATTACCCCGCGATGCGACAAGTGTTGGGGAGATGCCAAACGCTTGGAAGAGAACGCCCAACAGGAACTTCTGAAAGAATTGGGTAACTCATGACTGAAAAATTAGAGATAGTTGACGGGAGCGCCTATCTTGGAGATGGCATTTGTGCTGCGTTCATCCACGAAGGATATTACCTTGAACTCGTCGCGCCCATAGATCTCGATATCGATTATTATGCCAAGCATCTTTACCTCGACAAAGAGGCATATGCAAAGCTGCTGGAGTTAGTGCGCCGGGCTGGACCGGCGGAATGGAAGATTGAACATATCGATTCTTGGCACTGTGACCGATGTGTTGAATGTTGGGAGGCAGCAGACGAATGAGCACAATATCAGGCGAATTTGCCAACGCCGAATACAACGGCATCATTGAAGACCTGAGCGAGATAACCGTCGCTGAATTTTGGGAGAAGCTTGATGAAATTTCTCCGCGGCTCTCATACCGGCTTGAAATGGTACAGGCGGCCTATGCTAAGGCCGAAATGACGCGGCGGCTGACCAGCGGTTATTATGACTATAAACCCGATCCGAATCGGCTGAATGACCGATGGAAAGAGGGGAGGAAATGATGTCTTACGATCCTGACAAGCTTCGGGCCGCCCTGGGCCAGATGGTTCTGGACAGTCACGGCATAACTTGGGCCATGGGGGATTTGTCTCAAGAAATAAAGAAGCTGGAAAACGAACGAGAGCACTATCAGGAAAGAGCCGTTGAACTCGACCTTGAGCGCGATGACTTAAAATTCCGCCTAACCAAAGCCTTCAAGGAAATAGAGCGGCTCCAATCTTTGATACTACCAGATGTCATAAGAGAGGGACACCTATGAACAATATCGCCATCCGTGCAAGTTCCATGCCTGGCCTGTTCGATTGCCCGGCCCGGTGGGAAGCGACCTATATTCGTGGTTTGCGCATTCCCTCAAATGACAAGGCCATGCTGGGCAAAGCCGTTCACGCCTCTACCGCCGTCTATGATCTTAACCATTTGCGCGGCAACAAGATAACCGTTGACGAAGCCGCAGGGGCCGCCGTGGACGCCATTCAGAAACCTGATGAAGAAGTGTTATGGGAGGAAGCCCCGAACAAAGTTGAGAAAATCGCGCTTGATCTTCACCATCTTTACTGCGCCGATGTCGCCCCGACTATGGATTACGCCGGGGTTGAAATCACTTGTGAGACCCTAGAGATCACCGATCTAGGGCTAGTATTGACCGGTACGGCCGACCGCGTTTATAAGGATAAAGAAGGCCACTGGGGAGTCGCCGATATCAAAACCGGTAAGTGCGCAGTCAATACCGACGGCACGGCTAAGACAGCCGGGCACGCTTGGCAACTTGGAGTTTATGAGCTTTTGGTGAGTGCGGCCACCGGGATACAGATGGAAGCCCCGGCCCAGGTGATCGGTCTCCAAGCTGGGAAGACGGCTAAGGGGCAACGGTCCGGGACCGGCCAGGTCCACAACCCCAAGGCCGCGCTGATCGGTGAGGGGGACGGACCCGGCATCCTAGAGATGGCCGCCAACCTCATTCATTCCGGGAACTTTTTCCCTAATCCGCGTTCGATGTTTTGCAGTTCTAAATCCTGCCCGATTCACAACACATGCATTGTAAGGAGATAAAAAATGTCAGTCACTTCAACCAGCTTAACCGAACTCAAAGCCGCCACGGCCCCGGTGATCAAACCCGGTGACGATGCCAAAGAGTTGGGGTTTTTCAGCGGCTCCAGCTTTAACCTAACCTATCGCGTGGCACAGGTGTTTGCACAATCCACTTTGGTGCCCAAACATTATCAGGGCAATATCTCCAATTGCATGATTGCCCTAAATATGGCCCACCGGCTTGGGGCCGATCCTCTGATGGTTTGTCAAAACCTCTATATCGTCAACGGCGCACCGGCTTGGAGTGCGCAATTCCTGATTGCGACCTTTAACATGTGCGGTCGCTTTTCAGCCATCCGTTATAAATGGACCGGCAAAGAAGGCACGGACGAACGCGGTTGCCAGGCGTGGGCCGTGGAGACGGCCACCGGACACGAACTAGATGGAACGGTGATTACTATCGGCTTGGCCAAAAGAGAAGGATGGCAGAATAAGCCAGGCTCTAAGTGGCAGACCATGCCCGAACAGATGTTACGTTATCGGGCGGCGGCTTGGTTCGTTAGAACCTACGCTCCGGAAATAGCTATGGGGTTACACACCGCCGAAGAAATGTACGACATGCGGCAGACCGATAACGGTGTCTATGAATTTGACAACGCCCCGATCAGAATCACCACCGACGAGATCAAAGAAGAAGCCGCCGTGGAACAGGCCGCACCGGAGCCGACAGAAAAGCCGCAGTCCTCCACGCCTGAACCTGAACCGGTCAAGCCCAAACCGGGCAAGGAGGCCGCTGGAAGCGCGCAGGAAGGGCCATCAATCACCCGACCTATCCTTGAGGCCATCGAAAAGGAATTAACCCGCCTCGGTGCACCTGGGCACCTGCCGCCCGATATTGTGGACGAATACGGAACCGGCGACCCCTCCGAACTTACAGAAGCTCAGGGCAAGCAGACATTAACCTATCTCAGGAATATGAAATGATTGGCCGGAAAGAAAGGTATGAAATGATAAATAGACCATTTACAAGCATTGATGAAAGAGGGACTGTTCATTGTAAGAGTGTCCAAGATATCCTTGACAGGCTGGCTTCTTATGAAGAAATCGGGTATCTCCCTTATGAACTAAAAGCCTTGATTGATACAATTAAAGGGGCTAGATATTCTACGGAACCTTCGGAGACAGCTACGGCCTCCCGTGTCACGGATATGGGCGGCTATATGATCGGACAGAAAGTGATCGTGCGCACCTACTCCGCCGGAGTTCATTTCGGAACGTTGGAGAATAGGGCGGGTAGAGAAGTCATCTTGAGTAATGCCCGAAGGCTTTGGAAGTGGCACGCCGCCGATGGCGTTTGCACGCACGGCGTAGCCCGGTATGGCATCATCGGCAAGGGCAGTATCATCTGCGCCCCAGTTACTAGCGTATGGCTAGAGGCCATAGAAATCATCCCTTGCACCGAAGTAGCCGTGCATAGCATTGAAGAAGCTGAATACGCGCACCAGGCTAAAGGAGACTAAACGTGCCTTTTTTTCTCGAATTTCTTGGTCAATATGAAGACATCCAGAGAGGGAATGTCTACGATGACGGCGTCGGTAGCATCTATGGTCGCGGCTACGGTGACGGACACGGTAGCGGTGCCGGTAGTGGTGGCGGCAATGGATACGGTGATGGAAACGGGAGCGGTAGCGGAGACCGTCGTTGTAGCGGCCACGGTCTCGGTTGCGGTGATGGCAGTGGTGGCGGTGATGGAGAGGGCAAGAGCGACGATTAACTAAAGTTCTCGAAGGACATACCATGCCAAACGAACACGGCGACGCATCTGTAAAGTCATGGTTCCGAAAATATTGGAACTGGATGAATGACCCTAACATCCAGATGATGGATGAAAAGGACCAAAGGCGGTTGGATATGCTTTACTGCCTCCGATGCAGTGGGTATACTGATCCGCCAGATGACGTTGTCGTGTCTACCCTGCGCATCAGCCCGGAGGAATGGCAGCGGTCAAAGGCCTTGTTCATCGAGAAGGGATTCATTGATGAAAGCAACCGGCTCCGCGACTGGACCGAGCGCAAATCTGATAGCAGTGCACAGAGAGTGCGTAAACACCGCGAGAAAAAGCAGTCACAAAAGGAAGATGTAACGTTACCAGAACGTTTCAGTAACGAACCTGTAACGGAGCAGGACACAGAAACGGAGAAAATCGAGATAGAGGACGGTGAAGAATCATTCACCCTAACCGGAGGAGGCAATCAACCAGATGATCGCATTGCCGCCATGCCGAAAGCATCCAAGGGCGAGGCACCGGAACAATATCATAGGAGGTATATGGCTTGGGTTCGAGAAAAGATAGCGCGACTCATAGATACAAACAGAGGGACTTGGGAAATAGCTTACCCGGCGGTTAATATCAAATCCGAATGCGCTCGGGCGGTCGCTTGGATGGAAGCCAATTCATGCAAGCGCAAGAAAGACGTGCCGCGTTTTGTCACCAATTGGCTTGCTAAGGCGCAAGAGAAGGGCCATACGCCGGCCAGGAACGGACCGCCGCCACTCACTTGGAACCAGCAGAAACAAAATTTAACCGTCAACTCGGTCAACAGTCTTTTGGAGGAATTTGGAAATTATGACGCATGAAAATAATTTCAGGGTACAATTCATTAAAGCCCTAGGTGGACTGGCGGCAGTCCTCAATGAAGACATCAGCAAAGAAAGAATCCTCGCCTATTACGAAATGTTCAAAAACCAAGACCACGGCGCAGTCCTAGAGGCCATCGACAAGGCCGGACTGTTCTGTAAGTTCTTCCCAAAACCCGCCGAGCTATTCGAGTTGATGGGAGGTGGCAAAGGCGGCGGGAAGGACCCGGCTGTTGCTTGGCAGGAGGTCATGAAGGCCGTTGAAAACATCGGCCCCTATGCCAATGTCGTATTCGAAGACGGTGCCATCGCGGCGGCTATTCTCGCCCTTGGCGACTGGCCAACCCTTTGTGAGATGAATTATAAGGAATTGGCCTTGCAACGCATCCCGGCCCGGTTCGCCGCCCTTTATGCCGAGGCCGTTCGGCGCGGACAACATCAGGCCGAGGGCAAGGTCTATGGGGTCATTGACCGCGATAATTCCGCACGTGGTTACGAATCTGAAGGGATTTTCATCGAGGCGAAAACCATCGGCGAGATCATGGCCGACGCCAGATATTCCACCACGGCATTATTGGAGAATAAAAGTCATGATGCGCCCGCCCACTAAAATCAAACACCGCCACGTCAAAGGCATAATGAACAGCACGGAGTGCAATTTTTATAACCTTTTCATCCAGCCACTGGTGCTAAAAGGTGAAGTCACCAATTTCCAGTTCGAGGGATTAAAGTTCGTTCTGGCCAAACGATGCAGTTATCTGCCCGACTTTGTTTTGACTTTTAGCGATGGCCGCAAGCAAGTGATCGAAGTCAAGGGCGGCTTTATCTACGAGGGGTCCAGAGAAAAGTTCCTCTGGGCCAAAGAAAAATATGGGAAAGAATATGAGTTTCAAGCCTGGCAATATAAAAACAACCGGTGGAGGGAGATTTGGATATGAATATGTCCGCAAAAGAAAGAGGGAACCGGATTATAGAGGAGATTGAGAGACTGATCGATTATGAACAGGGGGCATATGGCGATTTATTAGAAGCGTTTTGTAATTTGGAAAGACGCAATGATCGCCTTGTTGAAGTCTTTAACGAGCTTATATCAGAGTCAGAGGGGGTTGTCGGTCTACATCGCAAGGGAGATGTAGTTACGTGGGATTGGCTGTTGAAAAATTGGGATACCCCGCTTAGAGAGGATAACAATGAGTAGCAAAAGCGAGAGACAGGCCACAACCGTTTGGTTGCTTGTCGATGCCCTGGCCACGACTAATCCCGACCCGGCACTTGATCAACTTCGTAGTTCCGTCAAGCGGCTTTGTCCGTACGTCCTGCAAGTATTCGACCGGCCCATGCGCAGGGTTCAGGATGGGTTAATCGACTTCGTCAACCAGGCCTTGGAGAGCGACGAAGACGGCAACCTGTCACGAGAGCAAACATTAAGCTTCTTCCATCTTCTGGCCGCCCTTGCCTCCGACCAATGGGCGCAATGCCCGGACCGGCCCGCAGAGCGCAAAAGGAATTGGCGGCGGCTTAACAATAACATCGCCTCGTTTATTGAGGCGCAGGACCCCACCGGGGAGGTCGGCGCAGAAACCGGCTGTCGGTGGGCCGATCACGTTAAAGAAATATTGAGAGGTGAATCATGAGTAATTGTGTGATTAATAATAATACAGAAACAACGGTTTGTTGTGAGTATGGCCGGATAATATCTGCTGAGGAGCAGCATGAACATGTGATTGAAGAGTATGGTGGCGATTCATTAGGTGTCTTCAAAACATGTGTGGATTGTTGTTCGATCAAGGACTTGTACTGGATTCCGCCCGATCATGGGGAGCTTTACGACTCCATAAGGAGGGCAATTATCGAGGGAGAAGGCGACTCCCTGGTCAATGGATTGCCGTCATTGACACCGACGGCAATGGATAAAGTTTGCGAGATGTTAAAAAAATCCTGGGGAGGGGAGCATGACGAATGATGAAGGTTGCAAACAGACGATAGGCAAGCCGCGTGTGTCCTTGGTACCACCGGCCTTGATTGAAGGCGTGGCTCGTGTCCGGACTTGGTCAACGTCGGAGAAGTATCCGGACCCGGAAAGTTGGAGAAGTGTCGATAGCTCGTATTACTTGGATGCAATAGGACGGCATCTGGTAGCTTGTATCCGGCACGGCATTGATGCAGTGGATGCCGAAAGTGGGTTGCTCCACCTTGAGCACTTGGCTACGAGCACGGGATTCCTATTGGAGAGAACCAACGATTGGAAGATAAAAAACGCTGAACCGGAGACAGCGAAACCGGCTACAGATTTTAGCAAGTTCGTATCACCAATGCATCAGTATTTTAACCTGCGACATAACGACCCCGAAGCCTTTGCGGCTTTGGTCGGCGGCGCGAACAAGAATGGCCCAAAAGGATGAAATTATGGAAATGCACTACGCCGAAGGAACGGAAATCAGCGGAGACATGAACGATGAGCACATGGTTTTGGACGCCGATGCTATTAGGGCCGCGTTGACAACGTTAGTGCTTGCCATCCCCAAGATGGGGGAAAAGGAGAAAGGTGCCGCCACGATTATTTACATAACCGCCGAATGTTTCGACCGGGTCAAGGAGGAATCTTCCATCTCCCGGATACTTGTGCCGCGTTCAACCCTTGGCCTTCCTGTTAATGAAAAGGAAAACGAACAATGAAAGACAACAAACTTGCGGAGATTAGGAAGAGATTTGAGCGGACCCAAGCCTGGCCATGGGAGGGGGAGTCCCTCCGCTTGGATGGTCTGGAGAAAGACACGGCAGCATTCATCACCCATGCTTACGGAGATATCGGGTATTTGTTGGAAGAGGTGGGCCGCCTGAGAGACAATGAAATCGCCAAACACATGCGGGAAGAGGTTCGCCGCCTGGCCCGGATGTAATAGAAAGGCCCCTGTACAGGGGCCTTGGTTTAGGTGGCGGTGGCCACCGGAATAAACGTGCTCGGACACATTCGGTTGAACACGGTGATATGAGCATCATCATTGCCTTTGAACGCGCACAAGGTCACGGAAACGCACGGACGGCAACAACTGCGACGGTTCAGAAAATTCCTAAGACTATCCGCACGCAAGAAATTACCGTTCCACATGCGGGCCACAAAGGTATCCGTGCCGTCAGTGAATTGAATTTGTTCGGTGTTGTTGGCTGGTATGGAACCACTCAACAGACAGATACGAATATCAACGTTGTCACCAACAGAAGCGAACAGTCGGTTAACGGTCAAGGTGACAAAGGTGGCCGAGGTAGTCACACTAGTTACGACAAAGGCCGGAGGCTTGCAACAACTCATGGCAAGTAACTCGCTTTCTTTTATTTGTAATGTTCGTCCATACTTTTGCCTTCATAGTCCTGCATTTTCTTAATCACGCGGCAGGCCTCATGAAGGCTTATGATAGCTTTGGACGTTAGGGTGATCATTTCAAGATGCTTTTCGGAAATCGACTTGCAAAGCATGTCTTCGCATGTTTCTTCAAGTTCCGTCGCTAGCCGCGCTTTCATTGCGTGAATTGCTTCCATCCGCTTTAACCTCTCTCTCTATTTTCTGCGCCGGTTGCTGGCCGACTTTAGTATTAGTGCTTGAAATGAACCTCTGGCCGCCAGGGGTATTGATTGCCCAGAACAGGCCGTAACCAATCAAGACACCAATTAAAGTTCCTTGCATGAATTGCCTCCTATCTTTATTGCCACGCCTGAAGGACCGAGATATTAA